>Ga0190267_10000025_pt1 | contig 27178 bp, 25 predicted proteins | sample Popmic239T_FD_140332 | JGI IMG/M metagenome (GOLD analysis project Ga0190267, IMG submission 140332) | Populus adjacent soil microbial communities from riparian zone of Oak Creek, Arizona, USA - 239 T | ecosystem: Environmental > Terrestrial > Soil > Riparian zone | place: USA: Arizona... | reverse complement strand
GCGAGCGGCTCAGCCCCGAGCCCGACGAGGTCGACTGGCTGGCCCCTGAGGTGGACGAGGACGTCTCCCGCCGGCTCCGGGCGTCCATCGTCGACGCCGCCCTCGACGAGCTGCCCGAGCGGTTCCGCACCCCGTTGTTCCTGCGCGAGTTCATGGGCTGGAGCTACGAGGAGATCGCAGGATTTTCCAACAAGTCGATCGGCTCAGTGCGAACCACGCTCATGCGGGCCCGCCGAGCCTTTCAGGCCCGCGTCGAAGACGTCGCTCGACGCCGCGGGCAGTGGCCGTTGCCAGCTGCTGTGGTGGGTGGCTGGCGACGGCTTCGCTCGATGGCCAGGTCGTGGCGCGAGTCGGTGAGCCGGGCCGCTACTGACGGCGCCGTCTACGTCATACGCGCCGACGGCCTCCTGGCCACGCTGGCCCCCAGCGCGCAGATGGCAGTCGTCGCCGCAGTGGCTGCCGGCGTCTTCGCCGCCGGACCGGCGAACGCAGCCGAGCCGCCGCAGACCGCTGTTCTCGTCAACCACAGCGCCGCCTCAATCGAGCCGGACGCGCTCGGAACTGCGCCGAGCCGCCGTCCTGCCGAGACGGCTCGGCCCGCGGTGCCGAGCACCCCTATCCGGCAAGACCGGATGACGGTGCGACCAAGTGACGACGCACCCGACGAGGTCGAAGAGCTCATCGAACCCACGGACCTCACCGTTACCGAGCAGCAGGACGAGGGCGGCGGCGAGTACTGCGAGGCGAACGGCGACGTCGGAGTTGCCCTCGCAGAGATCCCCGTGGGCACGGGACTCGATGTCGACGTCCCGTGCCCCCCGGAGTAATCGCTCAAGTCACGGCGCCACGCAGACGACTGCCTCTGCGACAGTCGTATTGGATATGTGCGGCGACGCCACCGCGCACATCCCCGGATCGTTGAGATCGTGGTGGTCCCCACACGTCGGGTCAGGAATGACCGACACCGTCGTGGGATGCTTCAAGATGGCTCGTGCGCATGGATGCGCTTCGCTCTCCGGCGCTTGCATGATCGCCGTTCCGCCGAGCAGTCCTATGACGAGCAGCGCGACTGCACTGCTGTGCCGAATGACCCCGTTTCCCATCTGAGTTTCCCCCCGCCTGCTTGTGCCGGACGGGTGCGCGCCCGGCCGTGGATGATTCGGCAGGCCGGAAGACGGCGCGTTGGTGCGAATCGGCCAGCCGACTCGGGCTCACGCGTGCGCGAACTCAACGCCGCCCGTCGACGCGGGCACCCGAGCTTTCGCACGCGGGTGCCGGTGCACAACGACGCCCACGCTTACCTGTAGTACGGGCGAAGGGTCCGATTCGTCGCGTCAATTGCGCGCAGAAAACTGCTGTCTTTTCGGTAGAGACGGCGATGGCTCTTTTTGGAAAAAGGACGCTGAACGACGCTGACTACAGCAATGACAACGGTTCAACGCTTCAGCATGTGCGGCGCAAAGACCGGCGGCGCACGCTGGCCAACGCCAAGGCGATGACGATAAGCGCCATCGTTACCTGCCCGGTGCCGACTTGGCCGTCGAGACCGGTGGCCGGATGCGGCCCGCCCGCCCCGCCGCTCCCGCCGCCGGGGCCAGGCCGGGTCGAGGTGTTCACCGACGCGGGCACGCTGAACGCGGGCGTCACGTCGAGCCAGTGCTTGGCCAACGGGTCCGTCGTCGACTGCGTGCCCACGAACGAAAAGCCCATCACCGAGTAGAGCGGGTCGCCGTTGTTGACGCCCTGCACGATCGGCGGGTCGGTCTCGACCGTGTCGGGCTGCTGAAGCTCGGTCTTCAGGTCGGCCAGCTTCACGTCCATGGTGATCGTCTTCTCGGCGGCGTCCAACGCGCCGGTCACCGTCACGTCCGAGTCGGCCTCGTACACGTCCACCAGCCCGGCGCTGACCAGGTGCCCGCCCTCGAAGACCGGCTCGCCATCGAGGCCGACCCGCATGCCCAGGTAGAACACGTCCAGACCAGTGGCGAACCGGGTGCCGATCAGCAGCTCAGTCCCCAATCCGGCCTGCAGGGCGCCCGCGAAGTCGGCCACGTCGGCGTTCTGCATCACGATCCGCAGCGTCTCTTGGTCCGGCCTGCTCAACGTCACGCCGATGATGTCCGCGGCGCTCGACTTCTGCGACGGCGTCGGCGACTCGTAGGGCCACTCGGCATCGCCGGTCTCGTCGGCCACGTGGTCCCCGACGTGGGTGGTGTCCGACACGTCGCCTGCATCGGCCCATGCGGACGGCCCCGCGATCTGGCGGTACATGGTGATCGTCGTGCCGGTGTTGGTCCGCGAGGAGTCGGTGGTGATCACGTGGGCCTGCCCGGTCTCGGGCGCGAACGCGATGTCGAGGAACTCGAGCATCGAACGGTCGCCGTAGTACGGGTCGCCGCCGCAGCCAGTGCCGCCCAGGCAGATCCCGCGGTGCTGCAGCACGTGGTCGCTGATGCGCGTCTGGTGGAACGTCGGCGTGGTGCACGACGAGTCGAGCTGACAGTCGCCATCGGTCGAATAGGCCATGAAGGCGTGCCACTCCCCGCCCGTCAGCGCGTCCGGGTTGCCGTACTGCGAGGCGGCATAGAAGCCGAGGAAGACCCGCCCGGCGTCGCCCACACGAATCGTCGGCTGGATCGCGGTGCGCGCCTCAGGGTCCAAATTGACCCGGACTGGCGTGGTCCAGTTGTCGAGATCGCCCTTCTTGGCGACCGAGTACAAGATGTCCCACGTCCCCTGCTCGCTCCACGCCACATAGACGTTGCCGGACCGGTCGACGTCCAGCGATGCGAAGTTGTTGCCCGGCGTGGTCTCCAGGTTGGCGACCGTGTGGGTCGTGATCGTGGTGCCGCCGTCGGTCGACTGCCATACGGCCAATTGATGGGGCCGCAATGCCTTGTCCTCGCCGCCATTGGACCGCAGGAAGGCCTGCACGACGGTGCCGCCGTCGCCGTCGGTGTCGGTGGGGTCGGCGACCATGTTGTACGACTTCATCGACTCGCCGGTGTCGACCGTGGCCACCTGCGTGAAGACGTTGCTGCCCTTGGCGGTCTCCTTGTGCACGCGGATGCCGGGCTGGCTCGGGCCGGCCGAGACGATGCCGTACTGGGCCGAGATGAACTGCTCCCCCTGCGGGGTGGCCGCCTGCCACTGCCGGTCCACCAGCGGCGTGGTCGGGTCGATCACCAGCGGGTCGGCGGGCACAAAGGTCTTGCCGCCGTCGGTCGAGCACCCGATCCCCAGCGACAGCAGCGTGTTCAGCTCGGAGAAGCAGATCCGTCCCTCCAAGTCGATCGACGTGTAGCTGTCCCCGCCGCCCAGCACGTTGTTCGGCAGCGGGTTGTTGTTGGGGTGGTATGGCGCCAGCGGCTTGAAGGTCTGGCTGTTGTCGCTCGACTTGTAGAGGATCGAGTTGGTCCCGGCGCCCAACGGCATGTCGACGAACACCGCCCCGTCCGGCGCGATCTCCACGTTGGGCTCCCCGCTCGATCGCTCCAACGCCACCGGCGCCCCGTTGGAGAACCGCATCGACCCGCCGGCGACGGCGGCCGTCGGCGTCGGCTCCATCGCCTTGAGCCGCACGTCCATGTGGAAGCTCGAGTTCGCCACCCGGAACACCGCCATCTGGATCGTGTACTCGCCCGACGGCAGCTCGGTGAACTCGATGCGCTCGAAGTCGCTGTTGCCGAACCCGCTCGTGGCGATCGGGTTGCCCTCGGCGTCCAGCAGGCCGAGGTCGAAGTCGTCCTCGTTGTTCGGCCAGCTCGCCGCGATCTCGACCACGCCGACCTTGCCCTGTTCCCGCAGCGCCTCGTAGTAGCCGGCCGGGATGTCGACGGTGAAGTCGTGGTTGTCGCAGCCTTCCGGCACCTCGCACGACCCGATGAGGAGCCCGCCCACGTTCACGTTCGTGTAGGGGCCGGCGTCGTATGAGAACGACGGCGACGTCGGCGACAGCGTCTCGGCGGCCTGCGCGGGCGTGGTTTCGACCAGGCCCCAAGCCAGCAGGGCGAGGGCGCCGAAGACGAGTCGGCGAGGCGACATGGGTTCTCCTGTTGCAGTTGCGGTCCCCCGAGCGCCACCTGCACCTTACGCCAGGAATCCCACCCTTCGAGACGGTGCCCCCTGCTAGAACCGCCCTATGGCCGGCTCGACCCACCGCTACGCCGCCCGCTGCTCGTGGAGCGGGTCCACCGCCGTCGGCTACGACGCTTACGACCGCACCCACCAGGCCGAGGCGCCGCCCGCCGCGGCAGGCCTCACGCTGGCCTCGGACCCCGCGTTCCGCGGCGACCCCTCCCTGCTCAACCCCGAGCAGCTCGTCGTCTTGGCGGCCTCGTCGTGCCAGCTCCTGTCGTTTCTGGCCGTGGCCGCTCGCGCCCGCATCGACGTGGTGGGCTACGAGGACGAGGCCGAAGGGGTCATGCCCGAAGACGACAAGCCGGTCCGCATCACCGCCATCACGCTGCGGCCCCGCATCACCGTCAAGGGCGACGTGGCCGAGGGCCGCCTCCGCCATCTCTGCGAGGTCGCCCACCGCGAGTGCTTCATCGCCAACAGCCTGAAGACCGACGTGGTCGTCGAGCCCTCGTTCACGTTCGCCTGAGCGGGGGTAGATCGCCGCAGTGGCCGACTTCGACGCCCTCCTCGCTGCCCTGAAGAAGGCAGGCGCCGCCTTGCGGGAGGCCGACATCCCCTACGCGGTCGGCGGTGCCTTCGCAGCGTGGGCGCAGGGCGCGTCAGGCCGTGACCACGACGTCGACCTGATGGTCAAGGAGGAGGACGCCGACCGGGCCCTCGACGTCTTGGTGCAGAAGGGGTTCCGGGCCGAGCGCCCGCCCGAGGGCTGGCTCTACAAGGCCTTCGACGGCGACGCCATGGTCGACCTCATCTTCGCCCCGGCCGGCTTCAAGATCACCGACGAGGTGCTGGCCCGCTGCAAGCCGGCCGACTTCGAGGCGATGGAGGCGCTGGCCCTTCCCATCGAGGACGTGTTGGTCAGCAAGCTGCTGTCGCTCACCGAGCACTCGCTCGACTACGAGGGCCTGCTGGAGCTGAGCCGGGCGCTGCGCGAGCAGGTGGACTGGGACGAGGTCCGCACCCGCACGGAGGAGTCTCCGTTCGCACGGGCCTTCTTCACCATGGCCGAGGGCCTGGGCCTGCTTGGCTGATCCGACCCTGGCCGTCGTCGTGCTGGGCGCAGGACGCGGCTCGCGGCTGCGGCCGTTGACCGACATCCTCCCGAAGCCGCTCTGCCCGGTGGGCAACCGGGCCCTGCTCGACTGGGCCGTCGAGCGGGTCGGCCACCTCGGCGACGTGGCCGTCAACGTCCACCACGGCCGGGCCGCCATGGAGGACCACTTGCGCCGGCTCCGCGCCCACCGCGGCGTCCACGTCTCCATCGAGGAGGACGAGGCGCTCGGCACCGCCGGGGCCGTCGGCAAGCTGCGCGACTGGCTGGACGGGCGCGCCGTCGTCGTGGCCAACAGCGACGCGTGGGGCGTCACCCAGGCGTCGGTCGACCGGCTGCTGGCGGGCTGGAACGGCTCGTCGGTGCGCGTCCTCGTCGCACCCCAGGAGGGGCACGAGGACTTCCCCGGCGTGGTCGGGCGCTTTGCCGGCGTGTCGGTGATGCCGTGGGCGGCGGCGGCCGCGCTCGCGCCGGTGCCGTCGGGGCTCTACGAGGCGGTCTGGTCCCGCACCGGCGTCGAGGTCGTCGAGACCGACGAGCCGTTCTTCGACTGCGGCACCCCGGCCGAGTACCTGGCCGCCAACCTGGCCTGGTCGGGCGGCGAGAGCGTCGTCGGCGACGGCGCCGTCGTCGAGGGCGAGCTCGTGCGCAGCGTGGTGTGGCCGGGTGGCGTGGTGGCGCGGGGCGAGCGGCTCGTCGAGTGCATCCGGGTGGGCCGGGACGTGACCGTGCCCGGCTGAGTGGGTAGGGACCGCCGGGACACGACAAGCCAAGGAGAGCGCATGCCGACCCTCAAGGACATCATGACGGCCAACCCCGTCACCTGTACGAGCGACGCGACCATCCAGGACGTGGCCAGGCTCATGGACGAGCGCGACATCGGCGACGTCATCATCATGGACGGCGAGGCCATCAGCGGGATCGTGACCGACCGCGACATCGTCATCCGCGGCCTGGCCAAAGGCATGGACGGCTCGACCAGCGTGGCCGAGGTCTGCACCGGCGACGTCATCACCCTGTCGCCCCAGGACGACGTGACCAAGGCGGCCGAGGTCATGGCGAAGCAGGCGATCCGCCGGCTGCCGGTTGTCGAGAGCGGCAAGCCGGTCGGCATCGTCAGCCTGGGCGACCTGGCCATGGACCGAGACCCCGACTCGGCATTGGCCGACATCAGCGCGGCCCCCGCCGACGAGTAGGGACCGCTGAGGGCGGAGCGCGGCCCTCTACGATCGCGCTCCGCCCATGGTGATCGACCCGCCCGCTCCCCCCGCACGCCCGCGCGCGCGCCGCCAGCCTGTGCTGTTCCTGTTGGTGGGGGCGTGGAACACGGCCTTCGGCTACGCCGTCTTCGCCGGCCTGCACCTGGCCTGGCCCGGCCTGCACTACCTCGCGGTACTGGGGATCAGCCACGTGCTCGGCGTGCTCAACGCCTTCGTCGCCTATCGCACGATCGTGTTCCGGGTGCGCGGCACCGTGCTGCGCGACCTGCTCCGGTTCTGGGGCGTCTACCTCGTGTCGCTGGCGGTGAACCTGGCCGCCCTCCCGCTGCTGGTCGAGGCGGCCGGGCTGCCCGTGCTGCTTGCCCAGGCCATGGTCGTGTTCGTGGTCGCGCTGATCAGTTGGTTCGGCCACACCACGTTCTCGTTCCGCCGGCCCGAGGCCTGAGGTGGCCGAGGCCGAAGCCGCCGAAGCCGCCGAAGCGCGGGAGCAGAAGCGGGATGGCGAGCAGGACCACTTCTGGCCGCTCGGGCTGATCACCGCCGGCGTCACCGTCGCGCTGCTCGTCCCCGTGCTGCGGCTGTGGCGGGCCTCGCTAGGCGTGCCGTTCCTCTACACGAGCGACGCCAACTCGCACGCCATGATGGTCAAGAGCGTGCTCGACCACGGCTGGTACGAGCGCAACCCGAACCTCGGGGCGCCGTTCGTCCAGCACTTCGCCGACTACCCGATGGCCGACAACCTCCACCTGGTCGTCGTCCGACTCCTCGGCCTGTTCGGCGCCAGTTGGCCGGTGGCGGTGAACCTGTCGTACCTGCTGGGCTTCGTCGTCATCGCGGTGGTCACCGCGTGGGTCGCCCGCCGGCTCGGGCTGTCCCGGCTGGTCTCGCTGGCGGTCGGGGTGCTTTACGCCTTCCTCCCCTTCCACTTCATCCGAGGCGAGTTGCACCTGTTCTTGAGCCAGTACTTCACCGTGCCGCTGGCCTGCTACCTCGTCCTCCGGGCGCTCGGCATCGGCCCCCCGCTGCGATTCAGCATTGGCGTCGTCGTCATGGGCGTGCTGATCGGCTCGGGCGGCGCGTACTACGCGGTCTTCGCCCTGCTGCTGTTCGCCGTCGCCCTCGCCATGAACGCCCTCGCCCGTGCGGGCAGGCCGGTGCTCGTCCAGACGGCAGCCGTCGCCGCCGTCATCGGGGTCACCCTGCTGGCCAACATGGCGCCCGACATCCTCTACGACCGCGAGCACGGGGCGAACCCCGAACTGGCCCAGCGGATCCCCGCCGAGGCCGAGTTCTACGGCCTCAAGCTGAGCGCCCTGCTGCTCCCCCGCGAGGACCACCGCATCGACCGGCTCGGCCGCGTCAACGAGCACTACCAAGACGTCTCGCCCGTCCCCGGCGAGCAGGAGTACCAGGCGCTCGGGCTGATCGGCGCCGCCGGCCTGGTGTGGCTGCTCGGGGCCGCCGTCCTGCGCCGCCGCGACGAAGACGAGCTGACCTCCCGCCTGTCCGGCCTCACCGTCGCAACCCTGCTCGTGGCGACGGTCGGCGGCCTGTCCGCCATCGTGGCGCTGAAGGTCACGCCGCAGATCAGGGCGTGGAACCGCATCTCGGTGTTCGTCGGCTTCTTCGCCTTGGTGGCGGTCGGCGTCCTGCTCGACCGCGCCGCCCGCCGCATCCCTGTCGGCGTCCTCGTGGCCGCCGCCGTGCTGTTCGGCGTGCTCGACCAGACCAGCGGCGCCGACGTCCCGCGCTACGCCGCCATCGACAAGCAGTTCACGAGCGACGCCCGCTTCGTCGAAGCCATTGAGCGCCACGTCGGCGAGCGGGCCCTGGTCTTCCAGCTCCCCTACATGCCGTTCCCCGAGCACCCGCCGCTGGTCGACATCGACGGCTACGACCACCTGCGCGGCTACCTCCACTCCTCGACCCTGCGCTGGAGCCATGGGGGCATGAAGGGCAGGGAGGAGGGCGACTGGCAGATGGCGGTGGTCGACAAGCCGGTCCCCGACCTCGTCGCCGACGTCCGCGGCCGCGGCTTCGACGCCGTGTACATCGACCGCTTCGGCTACCTCGACCGGGCCGCCGCGCTGGAGCGCGAGCTGACAGCGCTGCTCGGCCCGCCCGCCGTCGTCAGCGAGGACAACCGGCTCGTGCTGTACCGGCTGTGACCCGGCGCTGCCTGGTGACGGGCGGGTCCGGCTTCGTCGGCCGCGCCCTGGTCGCCGAGTTGCAGTCGAGCGGGTGGGACGTGCTGGCCCCGACCCGCGCCGAATGGGACGCGGCGGGCACCGACGTGCCGGACGCGCCCTGGTCGGAGATCGACGCCGTCGCCCACCTCGCCACCGCCACTACTGGCCCGGACGTGTGGGCCGTCAATGCCGAGGCCACCCGCCGCCTCGGCGCGGTCGGCGTGCGCCGGTTCGTCTTCGTGTCCTCAGGCGACGCCTTGGGCGACGTGGCCGAGGTGCCCGACGAGTCCACGCCGCCGGGCCACTCGCTCTCCGCCTACGGCGCGGCCAAGGCGGCCGGGGAAGAGGCCGCGCTCGACGCGGGCGGCGTCGTCGTCCGCCTCTTCCACCCCTACGGGCCCGGCGGCGAGCGGTTCCTCGTCAACCGCGTGGTGGCCCGGGTGGCCGCGGGCGAGCCGGTGACCGTCGAAGGCGACGACGGCATCCCGCTCAACCCGCCGTGGGTCGAAGACGTGGCCGTCGGGCTGCGCCTGGCCGTCGAATCCGATGCACCGGGCGTGTTCCATCTGGCCGGCCCGGACCTCGTGACGCTGAGGGGCCTGGCCGAGGTGGCCGGCGAGGTCAGCGGCACGCTGGCGCGCGTCGAGCCCGTCGCCGGCCAGCCCAGGCCCTTTCATGCCGGACGCTGGGAGCACACCGCCCGCGTCCTCGGCTATCGGCCGTCTGTCTCGCTGCGAGAGGGCATTGGTAGGCTCCTCTCATAGCGTGCGACTGTCGATCGTCATCCCCTTCCTCAACGAGGCTGAGAACCTCCCTGCACTCCACCTTCGCCTGAGCGAGGTGGCGCGCCAGTTGCGCGCCCAGCACGGCGTCGAGGCCGAGTTGGTGATGGTCGACGACGGCTCGACGGACGGCTCCGACCGCATCGTCGCCGAGCTGGCCCAAGGCCCGGGCCCGGCCGTGAAGCTGGTCCGCCTGTCCCGCAACTTCGGCAGTTATGCAGCCCTTCCCGCGGGCGTGGCCCATGCCGGCGGCGACGCGGTGGCGTTCCTGTCCGCCGACCTCCAGGACCCGCCCGAGATCCTGCTGCGGCTGGTCGAGCGGTGGCGCGAGGGGTACGAGGTCGTCTTCGCGACGCGGAGCCATCGTGACGACCCTGCCGTCGGGAAGCTGTTCAGCCGCCTCTACTACTCGCTGATGCGGCGCTTCGCCGTCGCCCAGATGCCGCCCGGCGGCACCGACTTCTGCCTGGTGGACCGCAAGGTCGTCGACAGCCTGGGCGACTTGCAGGAGAAGAACTCGAACCTGTTCGTGCTGCTGATGTGGGCGGGCTTCCGCCAGTCGACCATCGAGTACGAGCGGGTGGCCAGGACCGCGGGCCGGTCGAAGTGGTCGATGGGCAAGAAGCTCAAGCTGTTCATCGACTCGTTCGTGTCCTTCTCGTTCTTCCCGATCCGCCTCATCTCGACGGTGGGCGCCGTGCTGTCGTTCCTCGGGCTGCTGTACGCCGCCTTCGTGGCCGCCCGCGCCATCTGGTGGGACGTGGGCGTGCAGGGCTGGTCGTCGCTGATGGTCGTGCTGCTGCTGGTGTCGGGCGCGCAGCTCCTGATGCTCGGCATCATCAGCGAATACCTGTGGCGCTCGTTCGACGCGTCGCGCAACCGGCCGACCTACATCGTGCGCGACGTCGAGGTCTTTCCCGCCCACCGCGAGGAGCGGGTGTGACCCGACCGCTGGGGGTCGCCGTCATCGGCGCGGGGTACTGGGGGCCGAACCTCGTCCGCAACTTCTCGGCCTCGCCCCTGACCGAGCTGGTCTGGGTCTGCGACGTCTCGACCGAGCGGGCCGAGGCCACGGCGCGGGCATGGGGCGGCGGCACCGCCGGGGTCACCGCCTCGGTCGACGACGTGCTGGCCGATCCGCGGGTCGACGCAGTGGCGATCGCCACGCCCGCCTCGACGCACGCCGCCATCGGGCTGAGCGCGCTGGACGCGGGCAAGCACGTGCTGATCGAGAAGCCCTTGGCGCCGTCGTCGGAGGAGGCCGAGAAGCTGGTCGTGGCGGCGCGGGACAACGACCTCGTCCTCATGTGCGACCACACCTACTGCTACAGCCCGGCCGTGCAGCACATCAGGGAGTGGGTGCACGACGGCGTGGTCGGGCAGGTGCGGTACTTCGACTCGACCCGCATCAACCTCGGCCTGGTGCAGTCGGACATCGACGTGTTCTGGGACCTCGGCCCGCACGACCTGTCGATCCTGGACTTCGTGCTGCCGCCGGGGGCGGGCCCGGTCGGGGTGGCCGCCCATGCCGCCGACCCGCTGGGCGTCGGCCATCCGTGCGTCGGCTTTCTCAGCATGCCGTTGGCGGGCGGCGGCATCGCCCACATCAACTTGAACTGGCTGAGCCCGACCAAGATCCGCCGCACGATCATCGGGGGCTCCGAGAAGATGCTCGTGTGGGACGACCTCGAGCCTGCCTATCGCCTGCGCATGTTCGACAAGGGCGTCGACATGTCCGAGTCCGAGTTGGAGGGCGAGGACCGGCGCGAGCTGTTGGTGTCGTACCGGACCGGCGACATGGTTGCGCCCGCGCTGCCCGAGGTGGAGGCGCTGTCGCAGGTGGTGGCCGAGTTCGCCTCCGCGGTGCGGGAGCGGCGGCGGCCGGCGACCGACGGCGAGGCGGGACTGCGGGTCGTGCGGATCCTGGAGGCGGCCCAGCGGAGCCTCGACGCGGGCGGCGTGGTGGTCTCGCTGTGAGCGTGGCCGGCCGCAATGTCGTCGTGACGGGCGGCGCCGGGTTCATCGGCTCGCATCTGGTCGAGCGATTGGTCGGCGAAGGGCCTGGGTCGCTCGTCGTGGTCGACGACTTGTCGACGGGGCGGGCCGAGAACGTGGCCGGGCTGGCGTCGGTGGAGCTGGTGAAGGCCGACGTGTGCGACGACGCCGCTCGGTCAGCGGTGGCCGATGCCGATGTGGTGTTCCACTTGGCGGTGCGCAACGTGCGGGCGTCGATCAACCGGCCCGAGGAGAACATGCGCGTGAACGCAATGGGGACCTTGGCCGTGCTGGAGGCGATGCGGGCCGGGCGGCGGGGGTCGTTCGTGTACGTCTCGTCGTCCGAGGTCTACGGCATCCCGTCGGCGGCCGGGTTCTCGGAGTCGACCGTGCCCGCGCCGACGACCGTGTACGGCGCCGGGAAGCTGGCCGGCGAGCACGTGGCGTTGGCCTACCGGCGGGTCTACGAGATGGACACGCGGGTGGTGCGGCCGTTCAACAACTTCGGGCCCCGCTCGCACTTCGAGGGCGACAGCGGCGAGGTCATCCCGAAGTTCGTGTTGCGCGCGCTGGCCGGCCGGCCGCTGCATGTCCATGGCGACGGTTCGCAGACGCGCGACTTCATGTACGTCGAGGACACCGCTCGGTGGCTGGTGCGGTTGGCCTTCGAGCCCGCGCTGGTGGGCGAGACGGTGAACATCGGCAGCGGTCGGGACGTGTCGGTGTTGGAGCTGGCCCAGCGGGTGCTGGAGTTGACAAGGTCGTCGTCGGAGATCGTGCATGTGGAGGCGCGGCCTGGCGACCTGCCCCGGCTGGTGGCAGACACGTCGAAGATCTCGTCGCTGGTCGACTTCCGGCTGGACGTCGACTTCGAGGAGGGGCTGCGGCGGACGGTCGAGTTCTTCGCGGCCCAAGACGTCGAGGCGCTGTTGGCCGACGAGGTCGAGCGGAACTGGACGTGACCGACCCGATCCCGCTGGTCGACCTGGCCTGGCAGCACGCCGAGGTCGCCGCCGAGGTGTCGAAGGGGTTGGAGGGCGTGTTCGCCCGCACGGCGTTCGTGCTCGGCCCCGAGGTGGCCGAGTTCGAGCGGCGGTTCGCCGAGTTCCAGGGCGTGGCCCACTGCGTGGGCGTGGCCAACGGGACCGACGCGCTGGAGCTGGCGTTGCGGGCGGTGGGCGTCGAGCCGGGCCAGGAAGTCGTGCTGCCCGCCAACACGTTCGTGGCTTCCGCGTTCGCGGCGCAGCGGATGGGCGCCGTGCCGGTGCTGGTGGACGTGCGCCCGGACACCCTGCTGATGGACTGCGAGGCGGCGGTGTCGGCAGTGGGGCCGCGCACTGGCGCGGTGATGCCGGTGCACCTCTTCGGGCAGATGGCCGCGATGGAGGCGCTGGCGTCGCTGGCGTCGGTCGGGGTGCCGGTGGTCGAGGACGCGGCCCAGGCCCAGGGGGCGTCGCGGTCGGGCGTGGGCGCAGGCGCGTGGGGGGCGGCGGCGGGGACGAGCTTCTATCCGGGCAAGAACTTGGGCGCCTACGGCGAGGCGGGGGCGGTGCTGAGCCAGTCGGACGAGGTCGCCGCCCGGGTCCGGGCCCTGCGGAACATGGGCAGCGAAGTGAAGTACGAGCACCCGGTGTTCGGCTGCAACTCCCGGCTCGACACCGTGCAGGCGGTGGTGCTCGACGTGAAGCTGCGGCGCCTGGCGGCGTGGAACGCGGAGCGGGCAGCGGCGGCCGAGCGGTATGCGGGCCTGCTGGGCGGGATCGACGGCGTGGTGCTGCCGACGGTCGACCCGGCCAACGTGCACGTCTGGCACCTCTACGTGGTGCGGGTGCCGGAACGGGATCGGGTGCTGTCGGCGTTGCAGGCGGCCGGGATCGGTGCCGGCATCCACTACCCGGTGCCGGTGCACCTGCACGGGGCGTTCGCTTCCTTGGGCTACGGGCGAGGCGACTTCCCGGTGAGCGAGGAGGCAGCCGCGTCGATCCTGTCGCTGCCGATGTTCCCCGGCATCACCGCCGCCCAGCAGGAGCGGGTGGCCGAGGCGCTGGCGGAGGCGTTGGCGGAGGTGCTGCGGTGAGCGAGGTGTACGTGCACCCGCAGGGGCTCTGCGAGTCGTCGGACGTCGGGGCGGGGACGCGGGTGTGGGCGTTCGCCCATGTCATGGCGGGGGCCCGGGTCGGTGAAGGCTGCAACATCTGCGGCGGCGCGTTCATCGAGAGCGGCGCCGTCGTGGGGAACCGGGTCACGGTGAAGAACGGCGTGCTGGTCTGGGACCGGGTGACGGTCGAGGACGACGTGTTCCTCGGGCCTGGGGTCGTGTTCACCAACGACCTGCGGCCCCGGGCGTTCGTCAAGCGGTCTGGGCCGGAGTTGGCGCCGACGACGGTGCGGCGGGGGGCGACGATCGGCGCCAACGCGACCGTGGTGTGCGGGATCGAGGTGGGCGCGTACGCGTTCGTGGCGGCCGGCAGCGTCGTGACGGCGGACGTGCCGAGGCAGGCGCTGGTGGCCGGCAACCCGGCCCGGACGGTGGGGTGGGTGTGCGAATGCGGGGACCGGCTCGACGACGGGCTGCGGTGCCCGTCGTGCGGGCGGACGTTCGCCGAGGGGGACGGCGGGCTGAAGCCGGTCTGAGGCTGGGCTGATAGCGGGCTGACCGGGGGTTTCGTCGTTTTCCGCCGACGCCGCCGCGGGTATGTACGAGGTAATGCCGTTGCCTGATATCGACTCGCTCATCGCCGAAGCCCGTCAGCGGGGGTGTATCGAGTTCTCCCGCGTGGAGCGCTTCGGTCGCAAACTCGGACTCGACGACGACCGGATGGCCGACCTCTGCGAGGAGGTCAAGAAGGCGGGGGTCGCCCTGCGGGACGACTGCGGCCGGGTCGCCGCCCCCACTCAGGTGGGCCTCAAGGACATCGCAGTGGCCACCGGCGACGCCCTGCGCCTGTTCCTCGACGAGATCGGCCAGTACCCGCTGCTGAATGCGGCGCAGGAGATCGAGCTGGCCAAGCGCATCGAGAAGGGGGACGAGCAGGCCAAGGAGGAGATGATCAACGCCAACCTCCGGCTGGTCGTCCACATCGCCAAGCGGTACCAGAACCAGGGGCTCACCCTGCTGGACCTGATCCAGGAGGGCATCTTCGGGCTTATCCGGGCGGTCGAGAAGTTCGACTGGCGCAAGGGCTTCAAGTTCTCGACCTACGCCACCTGGTGGATCCGCCAGGCCCTGCAGCGGGCGCTCCAGAAGCAGGCTCGGGAGATCCACCTGCCGGTACATGTGGCCGAGCGGGCCAGGCGGATCGACCGGATCCGGGACGAGCTGGCCAAGAAGCTCGACCGCGAGCCCACCGAGGAGGAGCTGTCCGCCGAGACCGGCCTGTCGGTGCGCCAGATCCTCGAGGTGCGCGATGCGGCCAGGGTCGTGGCGTCGCTCGACCAGCCGGTCGGCGAGGAGTCGGACACCGCGTTCGGCGACCTGCTGCCCGGCGGTTCGGACGAGTTCACCGAGGACATCCACATGTCGCTCCAGGAGAAGGACGTCCGCGAGGCGGTCGCCCATCTGCCGGAGCCGCAGCGGTCGGTCGTCCGCCTGCGGTACGGCATCGGCGGGCAGGAGCCGATGTCGCTGTACCGGGTCGGGCGCGAGCTGCGCATGGCCCCCCGCCGGGTGCGGGCGCTGGAAGAGGACGCCCTGACCTCGCTGGCCCTCCGCCGCGAGCTCGACGCCCTCGGCGAAGCCGTCTAACCCCCACCCCGCCCCGCGCCGCCGGCTCTGGAGGACATAGGTACGCGAAACCGGACCCTATATGTCCTCCAGACCGCGCCGCCCCCGCACTCTGGAGGACATAGCTACACCCAGTCGGTGGCTATGTCCTCCAGAGCGGCGGGCGGCCTGGCGCCGCGCCGGCGGTGAGCGCGTTTGGGTGCCGTTCTGTCGAGGTTGCCGACGCTTTGGCACCCAGACCGGGCCAGCGCCCCGGCCGCCCCCCGCCCCGGCGCCCCGGCTCTGGAGGACATAGCTACACCCAGTCGGTGGCTATGTCCTCCAGACCCACGGCGCCCCGGCTTTGGAGGACATGGCTACACCCAGTCGGTGGCTATGTCCTCCAGTCCGCGGCGGCCCCGGCTTTGGAGGACATAGCTACACCCAGTCGGTGGCTATGTCCTCCAGAGCGGCGGGCGGGCTGGCGGGGGGTGGGCGGGTGGGCGGGCGGTGAGTGGGGGGGTGGGTGGGGCGGGGTCGGGGCCGCCTCCCTCGGACACCCGAACCCCGCCCCGACCGTCAGTCGCCGCGGCGCAGGCCTTGGACCAGCTCAGCCACGTCCACGCCCAGCCCGTCGGCGATGGCGATCAGGTTGCGCACGCTGACGTTCTTCTCGCCCCGCTCGACCTGCCCGATGTACGTCCGGTGCAGCCCGCTGCGCTCCCCCAGCTCCTCCTGCGAGAGCCCCTTGTCCATCCGCCGGGCCCGCACCCGGTCGCCCAGCTCTCGCGCCCGCACGCGGACCCACCGGCTGTGCTCCCCGCCCGAGGAGTCAGACCGCCCGTCCATGCCGTAAGACTATCGAACATATGTTCGACTCGCCAGTCCGATCCGGGCAACGACCAGCCCGCAGCCGAGCCCGCAGCCGAGTCCCAAGCCGACCCACGAAACCAGCCGACCCACGAACCCAGCCCCACCAGCCACGAACCAGCCCCGCAGCCGAGCCCGCCAGCCGAGCCCGCAGCCGACCCACGAAACCAGCCGAGCCACGAACCAGCCCACCAGCCACGAACCAGCCCACCAGCCCGCAGCCGACGCACGAACCAGCCCCCAGCCAGCCCCCACCAGCCCCGCAACCAGCCAGCCACGAACCAGCCCCCAGCCACAGCCCCGCAGACGCGAGACCGCCCCGCCGGAAAGGCGGGGCGGTCTCGTTCACCCAGAGGGTGTGAGGCTTAGAACCAATCGGTGTCGGGCGGGTAGTACTGATTGCTGCCCGGCATCTTCTGCTTGCAGTCGTCCTCGAACCCGAGCACACCGTTGTTGGCGAGGCTGCCGCCACCGATGCCGTTCGGGAACAGGTCGTAGTCACGCTTCGGCAGAGGACCGGCGCCCGGGAAGGGGATGACCGGGACCTCGACCAGCGGCAGGGTCACAGGGGCGTCCCGAAGGATCCACTGCGTGCCACCCCGCTGGAGACCGCCGTAGCCGTTGCTCTCCTCGTAGAGCCAGATGCCGCCGGCGTAGCCGTCCTCATCGTCGTCGTCGAGGTAGTCGCGGTCGTCCAGGTAGAACGTCTTGGGACCAGCCGGGATGACCGTGGTCTTCGCGGGCTGGGTGGGAATACTCCCGTTCCCCTTGGGGCAGCTCGCCGAAGCGGGCGCACCCCCGGTGATGACGACTGCCGAGGCTCCTAAAACGGCCACCCCCAGCAGACAGGCCAGTCGGCGCATTGGTCTCCTTTCCGCCGCGTTGTAGTGCGATCGCCTCCCATTTCGCTATCCGCCCAGGCGATTCCTCTGTCTCACGATGTGGAATTTTCACAATTCGGGAGTTTCCCCCCGATCAGGGGGCGCGCAGGGCCGAACCTCAGCCCCCGGTGGGCGACGGGCGGGTCGACTGGAGGTCCATGCGGAACTGCCGAGTCCCCTTCTTGCCCGCCACGTCCTGCTCCATCGTGCTGGTCGAGCGCACCAGCAGGCCCAGGACGGGCGAGAAGAACTCGGTGATCGTCGACGTGGCCGTGTAGGGCCCGATTTCGAGCGGCACGACCTCTTTCACGACCCGCTCGATGACCACGACGGGCACCTGCTCGCCGCCCACCGTGAGCGTGTCGGTGGCGGTCACCTTGGCCGAGATCGACCGCTCCTTCTTCCGGTCCCCGGATTGGCACGACGACGCCGACGACCACGACTGGCCCACCGTCAGCGGGAACTTCAGCTCCTGCAGGTCCGGGTCGAAATCGCAGGGCGCGCTTGGGGCCAGCTCGCCCTGCTCGTTGGGCTGGGCCTCCTGCTCCCGGTCCAGCACCCGCTCCCCCGGCCGCCAGAAGACCACTGAGCGGGTCATGTGGGCAGGCTCCACCCACGTCTCCAGATGCGGGATCTCGCCGCCCTCCCGCTCCGGGTACTCATGGACGTCAAGCGCCTTCACGTCCCGGTCGCCGCTCCCGGTCCGGTACATGTAGCGCCCCGGCGCGGGCACCCCAGGACGACGCTGCCGCCCGGTCGTCGGCGTCGAGCCTGACCCCGGCTTCCCCGAGCCTGACCCTTCGGCGATCGTCGTGGGCACGCCGTTGGCGTCGAGGCCGCCGAGGGCGGGAAACGTCGTCGACGTCGAGGTCGACCCGCCCTCCCCCGAAGCAGACCCAGACCCGGCGCCAGGGCCCTTCTTGTCCCCACCGCAGCCCGCCACCCCCAGCACGAGCGCGGCCGACAGCCCCAGCGCCGCCGCCCGCCGGAACGACAACGCCCTACTTCCCACTCATCGTGACGTCGCCGACGGCCAGCGTGAGGCCGGCCGCCGACATCGGCAGGTGGTGCACGTCGCCGCCGATGACCACGACGTCTTGGAGCATGCGCTGCAGGGTCGATGCGATGGTGATCTCCCGCACCGGCTCGGCGATCTGGCCGTCCCTGATCAACAGCCCCTCGGCCCCGGCCGAGAAGTCGCCGCTGATCGGGTTCACCCCCGAGTGCAGGCCCTTGACGTTCTGCACCAGCAGCCCGTCGCCCACCTGGGCGATCACCTCGTCGGCCGACAGCGTGCCCGGCGTGAGGGCCAACGCCCGGCAGCCGACCGTCACCGGCGCCGACAGCCCCGCCCGCGCCGCCGAGCCGGTCGACCCCTGCCCCGACCGCAGGCCCGTGTACGCGTTGTGCACGAACCCCCGCAGCACGCCGCCGTCCACCAGCGGGACCCGCCGCGACGCCAGGCCCTCGTCGTCGTACCGGGAGGCCCCGAAGGCATCGGGGTCGGTCGGGTCCTCGACCAGCGTCACCGAGGCGGCGCCGATCGACTCGCCCACCCGGTCGCCGAACGGCGAGTAGCCCTTCAGCACGGCCTCGCCGGTCAGCGTCGAGCCGATCAGCGACAGGAACTGCGCGGTCACGAACGGCTCCAGCACGACGGTCAGCCGCCGCGACGAAGGCTGCTTGGCCCCCAGCATCCGCACCGCCCGCTCGACGGCCAGGTTGGCCACGTCGGAGACGTCGAGCTCGTCGACGGTGCGGCCCACGCCGTACCAGAAGCCGGTCTGCGTCTCGGCCGCCTCGCCCGCCATCACGTACGTCGCCAGGTAGCAGACGGCCGACTCGGTCTCGGCCCGCACGCCGGTCGACGTGGCCACTGCGCTGGTGCTCACCTCGTCGCCGTACATGGCGGTCTCGACGCCGCGCACCAACGACGACGCCGCCCTGGCCGCCCGCTCCAGCTCCAGCGCCAGCTCGACCTTGCGGTCCACCGGCGTGCCCGCCAGCTTGCCGGTGTCCATCACCAGCTCCGGCGGGGCCACCCCATCGGGCGATGCCACCGTGTTGCACTCGTCCACGCCCGCGAACCGGGCGTTGTCCCTGGCCTCTTCGAGCGTCTCCTCGAGGGCGGCGGCGTCGATGGCGCCGGTGTAGGCGAAGCCCTGCCTGCCGTCCACCACCACCCGCACCGCGATCCCCGCCGACGCTGCCGAGCTCAGCGACTCGACCTCGCCCTCATAGGCCTTGATCTCCGTCGTGCGGGCCCGCCCCACGTACGCCTCGACGACCTCTCCCTCGCGCGCCCGTTCGACGACGCCGGCCGCGATGGCAAGCAGCTCGCTCACGCCGCCGTCCCTCCGACCGTCAAGGACGTGACCCGAAGCGTCGGGTTGCCGTCGCCCACCGGGACGCTCTGGCCGTCCTTGCCGCACATGCCGGGCGGGCCGAAGGCGAAGTCGTTGCCCACCGCGTCGATGTTGCGCAGGACCTCGGGGCCGTTGCCGATGAGGTTGGCGTCGCGCAGCGGGTCGGTGATCTGGCCGTCCTCGATGAGGTACGCCTCGGTCATGCCGAACACGAAGTCGCCGGTGGCGGTGTCGACCTGGCCGCCGCCCAGGCTGGCCACGTACACGCCGTTCGGCGTCTGGCGGACGATCTCTTCGGGGTCCTCGGTCCGGTTGAGCAGGAACGTGTTGGTCATGCGGACCATCGGGGTGTGCCGATAGCTCTCCCGCCTGCCGTTGCCCGACGACGGGCGCTCCGCCTTGCGGGCCCGCAGGTGGTCCCACATGTAGTCGGTCAGCACGCCGTCTTCGATCAGCACGTTGCGCGACGCGGGCTTGCCCTCGTCGTCCACCGAGAAGGCGCCCCACTCGGGGCCGACCGTGCCGTCGTCGACCAGCGTGACCAGCGGGCTGGCGACCAGCTCGCCGACCTTGCCCGCGTACACCGACGCGTTCTTCATGATGGCGTCGGCCTCGAGCCCGTGGCCGCACGCCTCGTGGAACATCACGCCGCCGCCGCCCCGGTTGATCACGACCGGCAGCGCGCCGCTCGGCGCCGGGCGGGCCCGCAGCTTCAACAGCGCCCGCCGGGCCGCGGTCCGGGCGAACTCCTCGACGTCGAGCTGGTCGAACAGCTCGAAACCCATCGTGAAGCCGGTCGACTCGTAGCCGGTCTGCATCCCGGTGTCGCCCGCGGCGACGGCCTGGACCATGAACCGGGTGCGGACCTGGTCGTCCTCGGCCAGCACGCCCTCGCTGTTGGCCACGAGGATCCGCCTGCGGCTGTCGGCGTAGACCGCGATCACCTGGCGGATCGACGAGCCCTCGCCCCTGGCGGCGGCATCGGCCCGCAGCAGCAGCTCGGCCTTCTTGTCCTTCTCCACCGACTCGGGCAACACGCTGATCGGGCTCACAACCGGACCCTCGACCCTGGTCAGGGCGATCGTCTTGGTCCCTCCCCCGCCGCCCCGCGCCGCCGCCGCGGCCGCCTCAGCCGCGGTGCGCAGGCCGTCCTCGGTCAGGTCGGCGGTGTGGGCGTAGCCGGTGGTGTCGCCCGCCACGACGCGGATGCCGACGCCGCGGTCGCGCCCGGAGTTGAACGACTGGAGCCGGCCGTCGTCGAGCCTGGCGTTGGACCCGCGGCGGTCCTCGGCGAAGACCTCGGCGAAGTCGCCGCCGGTCCGCAGCGCCGCTTGCAGCGTCCGCTGGATCAGATCATGTTCGAGCAAGGCGGTACCCCCTTGAGCGAGACGCGCACGCTACCGCGGCGTCGACAGAACTTGGCTTACGGTCAGCGTGGTGCCGCGCAGGCGCCCGAGCAGCACGACCTGCTCGTCGACCCAGCGCTGCGGGCGGTCGTTGAGGGTGCCCTTCTTGGTGTTGAACTGCCCCACGTCCACCCCCTCCACGTACAGGAACGGGCCGACGCACTCGGGGGGCGACCCCCGGCGCAGGCCTTGGCACAACCTCATCGACCAGCCGCCGCCGTCGAACAGGTAGCCGGTCACCCCCAGCTCGCGTTCTTGGCCCACGCCGATCGCCTCCACGACGTCCACCGCGTCGTTCGTCGGCTTGCTGTGCCGGACCTCGCTGGGCCGGTCCAACAGCCGGATGGCGAAAAAGACGCAGGCGCCGAAGGCCACCACAATCAGGACCTGCCAGATGCGCGCCGACACGTCAGCCACCGACGAACTCGGCCACTCGGCGGGTCTTCACGTCGATCCGGGCCTGCACCTTCTGGCCCGACGGGGGCGCGGCCAGGCCGTCGGCGAGCCGCAGCACGGTGCCGTCGACGAAGTAGGCGCGGCCCTTGTCCACCCGCCGCAGCGAGCCGGTGTAGAAGACGCGGGGCGGCTCGCCCGGCACCACCGCGCCGATGCCCGCCAACCAGATCACTTTGTCGTCGCGCAGGCCGACCTGGACGTAGCGCTTCTCGAACCCGAGCAGCGGCTGGACCGAGCGGTCGTAGGTCGAGAAGCTGACCAGCTCGTCGCTGACCTCGTACGAACGCTCGCCGTCAAGGGTGACCCGCTGCCGCGATGCCGCCGTGAGCACGCCCTCGTCGTCGGCGACCCGAGGCGAGCTGTCGAGCTTGAAGTCGGGCTCGGACTCGCCGCCGCACGCGCCGAGCAGCGCGACCGCAGCCGCGGCGCACGCCAGCGCGGCCCGCCAGGTGCTCACGCTCCTGGGGCGGCCGTGATGGAGGTGACGGCGGAGGTGACGGTCGAGGTCGTCGTGGTGGACGAGTCGGCCGTCGAGCCGGCCGCGCCGGTGCCGCCGCCAGCCGACGGCTTGGGCTTCTTCGACGCGCCCGACGTCACCATGGCGGTCAGCTTCCCGCGGATCTTCTGCTCCTCGGGCAAGGTGACTTCGATCTTCGAGCCGAAGTCCGTCATGCGAAGGCTCATGCTGCGCTGGAGGATCGGCTCCTGGCCGAAGGCCTGGAGGTTCGAGCTCAGCAGCTCGATGAGCTTGGGCCCGAGCTCGCTCTGCGGCGTGGTGTCCAGCACGGCGCGCAGCTCCTGACGGCCCTTCTGGTCGTCGGACTCGCGCAGGAACAGCTCCATCCAGTCGGCGAACTTGCCGAGGGACCGGCCGGTGACCTCGATGCGCTCCTCCACCCTGGTGATCACGCCGTCTTTCACGTAGACCGCCATCTTGCGGAAGTGCTTGGTCCCCGGGATGGCGACCTGGCCGCCGGTGCCGCTGCGGGCCGAGCCGGGCGATGGCAGGCCCGGCTTGACGAGGTCGTAGCGGGTCTCGCCCTCCTTCGGGTCCTCGAAGGGGTCCTCGTCGCCGGGGTAGGTCGGGCTGAGGGTGTCGGGATCGAAGCGACGGGCGCCGTCGGACTGGAGCATGGCGCCGAGCACGTAGTCGAGCACGGTCACCGCGTCGAGGGCGGGGTCCTTGCCCAGGGTCTTCTCGGTCTGGCCGATGCCGCTGATCACCGGGGCGCCTGCGTCGTCTTGCACCCAACGCTTGCTCTTCAGCGCCTGCACGACGCTGATGCCCTTGAGCTCGGTCGACTGGTCGACGGTCGTCGCCGCCTCCACGTCGATCAGGTCGGGCAGGCGGTTCGGGTCGAGCACCCGCATCACGAGCACGTCGTCGCGCACGACCTCGTCGAAGCCGGGCTGCTCGTCATAGAAGACCCGGGACTTGAAGCGGAAGTCGTCCTCGACGATCCCCTGCACGGTGATCGTGGTGTCGTTCCTGGCGTCGGTGTACTCGAACGAGGCCGACTGCCTGCGGGTGTGCTCGATCAGCGCGCGCAGGGTGTCGCTGTCGGTCTCGCGGCGCCCGCACCCGGACAGCAGGGGCAGGGCGACGAGCACGGCCAGCAGGCCGACGACAAGACGGCGGCGGCGGGTCACGGCTTGATCTCCAGGGCCTCGCGCAGCAGCGCCCGGGGCTGGGGGAACTCCTCGCGCATGGCCAGCACGAACATCGTGCGGTCCTTGAACCAGACGACAAGGGCCTGCTTCTGGCTGGCGCTCATGTAGACGAGCTCCTTGCCCATGCGCAGCACCTGCGGCTTGCTGTTGCTGATCTGCTCGGCGATGTTGTCGCGGAAGCGGCGCTCGTCGAGCTTGGCTTCAGGGCTGAACCGGGCGATCTGGAGGGTGGCCTGGAGCAGCTCGTCCCTGCGCATGCTGAACAGGCCGATCTCCTCGACGAAGGGCTGGCTCTCGGTCGCCTTCACGATCTCGGCCGACTTCTCGGCCTCCAGCTTCATGCCGAGCAGCTCGGCGGGCACATGGCTGATCGGGATCTCGCCGAGCTCGATCGCCTTGTCGCTCTTGGAGTCCCCGCACGCGGGCGCGGCAGCAACCGCCAACACCGCGACGAGCACCGCGGCCATGCGGCGCGTGAGGGACAAGGAACGGAACTGCATCAGGACGTCAGCCCACCTGGATCTTGGCCGCCACCGCGTAGGGGCGGGTCTCGTCGGCGTAGTTGTGGGTGCCGGTGACGTTGGCGGTCCACCGCCACGTGCCGCCCGGCGGGATCGGGGGCGACCGGAAGGCGCCGTTCTCAGCCTTGATCTGACGGGTGTTGCCCCGCGTGCTGGTGTTCTTCCACTCGATGACCGCGCCTTTCTTCACCCGGACCTGCGGGGGGTCGAAGGCGATGCCGTCCTCGTCGTCCTGCACCTTGATGACAACGGCCACGGCCTGTGCCGTCGTGGTCGTCTGGCGTGCGGTGGTGGCCGTGTTCGGCTTGGTCGTGGTCGTGCTCGGGGGCAGCGTGGTCGCCGTCGTGGTCGTGGTCGTGGCGTCGTCGCGGAAGGCGCCTGACTTGCCCTTCTCGTCGACTTTGACGCCGCTGCCGACCTCGGAGTCCCCGCCGCACGCGGCGGCGACGAGGCCGAGGGCCAGCAGGATCATGACCAGGCGGGTGAAACGCAGTCGGGGGGTTCTGCTCATCGTGTCTCTCCGGAACGGTTAATGGCGGCTTCGGTGGTCCCCAGGTAGGAGGTGATCACGCGCTCGTCGCTCAGCACGTCCTCCGGCTTGCCTCGCACGATCGTGGTGCCGCGCTCCAAGGCGAGGAGCTCGTCGCTCACTGCCGAGATGAGCGGCATGTCGTGCTCGATGATCAAGATGCTGCAGTCGGTCTCGTGCTTGATCCGGCGCAGCAGCGGGGCCAGGCTCTCGGCCTCGGCCTGGGCAATGCCCGACGACGGCTCGTCGAGCAGCAGCACCTTGGGCTCGGCGGCCAGCACGCAGGCCAGGTCCGCGATGCGGCGGAGGCCGGTGGACAGCTCCTTGACGAACTTGTCGCGGAAGGCGCCCAGTTCGAGCAGGTCGATCAACTGGTCGGCCTTCACCCGCAGCCGCTTCTCGGCCTTGCGGGCCTGCGGCATGCCCAGCGCGTTCAGCAGCACGCTGCGGACCTGGAGCTGGTTCTCCAGCGAGACCAGCAGCGCCTCGTGCACGGTCAGGGCGGGGAACAGCTTGGCGTCCTGGAAGCGGCGGATCAGGCCGAGCCTGGCCCGCTCCTCGGCCGATGCCTCGGTGATGTCGACGCCGCCGAGCTTGACCCGGCCCCCGTCGAGGGGGCTGTAGCCGGCGATGAGGTCGAAGATCGTGGTCTTGCCGGCGCCGTTCGGGCCGATCAGGCCGAGCACCTCGCCCTCGCGCAGCGAGAAGCTGACGTCGTCGACCGCGGTGATGCCGCCGTAGCGCTTGGTGAGTCCGATCACCTCCAGGGCCGGACGGGCCTCGGCCAGGCCGAGCGCCCGCTGGTCCCGCTCCGAGCGACGGGCGCTGGCCACGCCGCCGACCGTTGCGGTGCCCTTCACGTACACGGCCCGGAGGATGTCGGGGCGGGCCAGGAGGTCCTCGGTCTTGCCGAAGAACTTGACCTCGCCCTTCTCCATGAACACGGCCTTCTGGGCGATCGTGAGGGCCACGTTGACGGACTGCTCGACGACGACGATGGTGACGCCGCGGCGGTGGATCTCACGCACGATCTCGAGCAGTTGGCCGACCACCGCGGGCGACAGGCCCAGCGAGAGCTCGTCGATCAGGAGCAGCCGCGGCTTGGACAGGAAGGCCTGGGCCAGCGAGAGCTGCTGCTGCTCGCCGCCCGACAGCAGCGAGGCCTGGACGTCGACCCTGTTCTTCAGGGCAGGGAAGATCTCGAAGACCTCGGCGAGGTTCTTCTTGACCTCCTCGGGGTCGTCGTTCATCCAGTTGGCCAGCATCAGGTTGTCCCTGACGGTCAGGCCGGGGAACGTGCCCCGTCCGCCGGGCATGTGGATCACGCCTCGTTGCGAGATCTCGTGCGGCGGCATGTGGGTGATGTCGCGGCCGTCGAAGACGATGGCGCCCGCTGACGCCTCTTGGGTCCCGCTGATGGCGCGCAGCAGCGTGGACTTGCCTGCGCCGTTGGTGCCCAGCAGGGCGATGATCTCGCCCTCCTCCACGTCGAAGTCGACGTTGAAGAGCACCTGCACGCCGTCGTAGGCGACGTCGACGTCCCGGCAGGTGAGCAGCTTGCCCCGGCCCGACTCCTTGGCCTTGCGCCACTCGTCGGCGGCCAGCGACGCCGCGAACGCGCTGCGGGCGTCGAGGTCGAAAAAGCCCCCCGCAGTGGCGTACAGGATGGCGCCGACGATGAGGAACGGGATGTCGAAGAAGAACGCCGCCTTGTAGCCGTACAGGGCGAAGATCGTCTCGAGCATGAAGGTGAAGATGATCAGGCCGGGCAGTTCGGCCAAGCCGATCATCTGGAGCCCCTGGGTCCGCACGGTGGGCGGCACGACCTGCGAGAAGATCACGCCGCGGGCGGGCCCGGTCAGGGCGAAGCCGAAGCCGAAGATGGCGTTGGCGACCATCAGCAGGATGAGCGGCGGGTGGAAGGCGATGAATCCGATGCCAAGCGCCTGCACGACCACGAACCCGGCGAAGATGCCGAGCACCTTCCCGGGATTGCGGCGGGTGAAGCGGTCGATCAGCGCGCCGCCGTAGATGCCGCCGACGAGGCCGGCGATGACCGCGGGGAGGCCGACCAGCGACCGCTCCCAGGCGTTCAGGCTGTACTTCTCGTTCAGGTAGAAGGCGAACAGCAGCGGATAGGCGACGGCGCCGCCGGCGATCGACGACGCGATGAACACGCGGCGCATCGTGCGCACGGCCCAGATCGTCCGCCACGCCTCGCCGAACGACTGCGGCTCGTCCTCGACGAGGGCGACCTCCTCGTCGGCCCCGAGCGCCTTGCGCTCCATGTAGCCGCGCACCGGCTCCTTCAACAGGAACAGGGCGAGCACCCCGCCGATGACGAGCGGCACGCCGAACATGAGCGTCGGGGTCCGCCAGCCCAACAGGGTGACGAGGCCGCCGGCCACGAGGATGGCGCTCATCCGGCCGAACCGGTTCAGCGAGCCGTAGAGGCCCCACGCCTTGCCTCGAACCTCGGGCGGGTAGTAGTCGGCCAGCAGCGAGAAGGCGGGCACGTCCGCCGCGACCATCGACGTGTCGTCGACCGTCCTCGGCAGCGCGATCGTGAAGAAGCTCGTCGCCCGCGAGGACCACATGGCGCCGAGGCCGGCGACGATCGAGCCGACCCCGAGCAGCGGGATGCGGCGATGGCGGTCCGCCCACCAGCCCGCGTACAGCGCCCCGAACACGGCGAAGATGCCGATCAGGCGCTGGATGTCGATGTAGTCGCCGATGCTGATGCCGAGGTCGTCGGCGATGTCCGGCCCGGCCACCAGGAACGCCTGGGAGTCGAGGAGCTGGAACATCGTGATCATGCTGAGGATCACGACCGGCTTCACGCCATAGGGCGTGTTCCGCAGCTCCTTGTAGGACTTGAGGACGTCGACGAAGCGGCGGAACCGGCTCGGGTTCTCGGCCGCGTCCTGCTCCACCTCGGTCTCGGGCCCCATCGTCGGGATGCCCGCCTTGGTGTGCTGGAGCACGAGGGCGCCCGCGTCGGCGGCCTCCTCGGCCGAGCCGAGGTCGATGGCGTCGAGGACGACGACCTTGGGGTCGGCAACCACCTCGACGGTGTCCTCGGGGCGGGGGTCGCGAGTCGTCATTCGCCGGCCTCCGAGGTCGCGGTGCCGACCGACGCCGTCTCCTGCTCGTGTGCGTCGTCGTGCTGCTGTGCGGCCTGTGCGGCCTGCCCGGCCTGCTCGGCCTCGGTGGCCTGCTGGTCCTCGAACTCGAGGGCGCTCTGGGCGGCGGCGCCGAAGGCGGCCGACTCGGCGTTCTCCTGCTTGGGCCGGAGCCGGTCCACGATCCGGTCGCCGACGCCGTGGTACAGCTCGGACGCCAACGCGAACCGCTTGCCCGCGGGCAGGGCGCTGAGGCCGCCGCTGGGGTCGGACGGG
>Ga0190267_10000024_pt1 | contig 27757 bp, 23 predicted proteins | sample Popmic239T_FD_140332 | JGI IMG/M metagenome (GOLD analysis project Ga0190267, IMG submission 140332) | Populus adjacent soil microbial communities from riparian zone of Oak Creek, Arizona, USA - 239 T | ecosystem: Environmental > Terrestrial > Soil > Riparian zone | place: USA: Arizona... | reverse complement strand
CGCGGTTGATCTTCGACCACACGCTCTTGGGCCGCCGGGGCGTGAAGCGCTGGAGCCAGAAGCGGTCGTCGAGCTTGCGCTTCTGCCCGTCGATCCAGCCGTGGCACAGCGCGACGTCGACCGCCTCAGCGTAGGTGATCGACGGGATGCCGGTCCCTGCCTTGGCCAGCTTCAGCCAGATGCCGCGGCGGTCGGCGTGGTCGGCGTGGTGGGCGTCCAGCCAGGCGTCGAAGGCGGCTGCATCGGCGAAGTCGAGAATCGGGTCGTCGTCCATGGAATACTTCGCTATCCTAATTAGTTGAGCGAAACGATGCCGGTCACCCTCGACACCCAACTCGCTGCCCGGCTCCGGCTGTCAGTCGCCCGACTGGCCAGGATGCTGCGGCAGCACACGCCTCCGGACGGCGACGTCACGGTGTCGATGCTGTCCGCCCTGGCGTCGGTCGAGCGACTCGGGCCGCTGACCCTCGGCGAGCTGGCCAGCGTCGAGCGGGTGCAGCCACCGAGCATGACCCGCATTGTGGCCCGCCTCGACGGGCTCGGTCTCGTCGCCCGGGAGGTCGACGTCCTCGACCGCCGCGTCGCCCGCGTCCGCCTCACGCCCGAGGGCGCCCGCTTCCTCAACCGGAATCGAGCCCGTCGCAACGTGTTCCTGGCCGAGCGCATGAAGGGGCTGACGGCCGAGGAGGTGGCTGTGTTGGAGCAGGCCCTCCCGGTGATCGAGAAGCTGGTCGAGGGGGAACGGTGACCAGGGTGAAGGCGCTGTCGGGTCGCACCTTCCGGTCGCTTCGGATTCGCAACTACCGGCTGTACTTCTTCGGCCAGTTGGTGTCGATGACCGGCACCTGGATGCAGTCGGTCGCGCAGGCGTGGCTGGTGCTGCGGCTGACCGGCAGCGGGGTGGCGCTGGGCGTCGTGACCGCGCTGCAGTTCCTCCCCATTCTCTTGTTCGGCGTGTGGGGCGGTGTGATCGCGGACCGGGTCGACAAGCGCCGGGCCCTCGTCGCCACCCAGTCGGCCATGGGGTTGACGGCGGCCGGGCTGGCCCTGGTGACCGGCCTCGGCGTGGTCGAGCTGTGGATGGTCTACGTGGCCGCGCTGGCGTTGGGCTTCGCCAACATGATCGACAGCCCGACCCGGCAGGCGTTCGTCACCGAGCTGGTCGGCCCCCGGGAGGTCGCCAACGCGGTGGGCCTGAACAGCGCCATGTTCAACGCGGCTCGCGTCGTCGGGCCCGCGGTGGCGGGCGCGTTGATCGTGGGCATCGGCATCTGGCCCGCGTTCGCGTTGAACGCGGTGTCGTTCGTCGGCGTCATCGGCGGGCTCCTGGCGATGCGGCCGTCGGAGCTGTTCCGGGTGCCGCCGGTCGGGCGGGCCAAGGGCCAGGCCCGCGAGGGGCTGCGGTACGTGTGGCAGTCCGACACCCTGCGCTCGACGCTGCTGCTCGTCGCCCTCGTCGGCACGTTCGCCCTGAACTTCACGATCACGATGCCGCTGATGGCGCGCTACGTCTTCAACGGGGGCGCGGGCACCTTCGGCGTGATGACGTCGTGCATGAGCCTCGGGTCGCTGGTCGGGGCCTTGGTCGTCGCGGCCCGCAGCTGGCCGACGCCGCGGCTTCTGGTGGGCGCCGCGATCGCGTTCGGGCTGTGCATGCTGGCCGCCGCGGCGGCGCCGTCGCTGGCGGTCGAGTTGGCGATCCTGCCGTTCTTCGGCGCCGCCAGCATCACGTTCATGGCCACCGCCAACTCGACGCTGCAGCTGAACTCCAGCCCCGAGATGCGGGGGCGGGTCATGGCGCTGTACATCCTGGTGTTCCTCGGCTCGACCCCGATCGGCGGCCCGTTCGTGGGCTGGGTGGCCGAGCAGTGGGGGCCGCGGGCGGCGGTGGCGCTGGGCGGGATGGCCTGCCTGGTGGGCGCGTTGCTGGCGTCGGTGTCGCTGCTGCGCAGCCGCCGGCGGGCGCTTCCGACGGCGGTGGAGGGCCTGGCGCCGGTGGCCGAGAGCGAGCCGCTCGAGCCCGCGGTGGCCTGACCCGAAGAAATCTCTGGAAAAAGCGCGACACATCGGGGGGTGTCACACGTACTAAAGGTGGAAGTCGGGATTGAGCCGTTCGGGAGCGGCCCCCGTTGCCCCCCTGGCCCTTTCACGCGCACGAGAAGGGCCAGGGGGCCTTCCACCTTGTCGCCGGTGTCGGCGCCCTGCCGCGAGCCCTGCGCCGTCCGTTCGCTGGTCGGGCACGGCCGAGCCCGGGCAGTCCCGGGCCCCCTCTCAACCCGTCGTCTGGGTGCCGTTCGGGCGGGCAGGCCGACAGTTCGGCACCCAGACAGGATTCGGGGGATGCCGACGCCGGTCTCGCCGGTCTGGGGGCGATCCGCAACCGCCACGGTCGTCAATGGCACCCAGCCGGGGCGGCGTTCCGGAGGCACACCGCTTCGTATGCGTGCGGCCCGGTTCGCGTGCCTCTGTTCGTGGCGACGGGTCGGGGGCGAGGACGCCGGGCTCAGGTGCCGCGGCCGGTGCGCTCTTGCAACTCGTCGATCTTCTTCGACGCCTCCGCCTTGGTCAGGTCGTCGTCACGTCCTCGCCCGCCTCGTGGGCCAGCGTGGACAGATACGACTGCTGCGGCCCGGTCATCGGCTCGTCGCCGGTGACCCAGTCGTCGGGGTCCTTGGCGGGCTGCGGCTCGGGGGTCTGCTGGGTCTGCTGGGTCTGCTGGGGGTTCGGTTGCTCTGCCATACATCCGCACTTACCCCTTGACACGACCGAACATATGTTCGATATACTCGCCCCCGTGTTGCAAGCCCTCAAGGAGCTCGCCGACCGGCACCGCCCGGTCTCGATGGCGGAGGAGCGGACCCTCCCCGTCATCGACGCGCTCCGGCCCCTGCTTCCTGGGGGCGGGCTGCGGCGGGGAGCGACGGTGGGCGTCACGGGCTCGACGGCCGTCCTCCTCGCCCTCCTCGCAGGCCCGTCGGCGGCGGGCTCGTGGTGCGCGGCGATCGGCATGCCGTGGCTGGGCGCGGTGGCGGCGGCCGAGATCGGCGTGGCGCTCGAGCGGCTGGCCCTGATCCCGCATGCGGGGCGGGAGTGGGCGGCCACGGTGGCGGCGCTGCTGGACGGGTTCGACGTGGTGGCCGCGTCGGTGCCGCTCAACCTGCGCCAGGCCGACGCGCGCCGGCTGGCGGCCAGGGCCCGCGAACGCGGGGCGGTCCTGGTGGCGGTGGGGGACGGGTGGCCCGCGCTGGACGTGCGGGTCCGGGCCGGCCCCAGCCGGTGGGTGGGCCTGGGGGCAGGGCACGGTCATTTAGAGGCCAGGTTCGTGCCCGTGGTAGTGGACGGGCGGGGCGCGGCGGCCCGGCCGCGGCATGGGCGGCTGTGGCTGCCCGGCCCGGACCAGGACGTGCGGGTGGCACCGGCACGGGCGCCGGACGAGGACGTCGGCGGGGCCGCCCCGCACCGGCGGCGTCCTGCCGTCGCTGCGGGCATGTCGGCGTAGCGGGCTGGGCGCGTGCTTCCGACACGCACCCTGGCCCTGTGGTGCCCTGACTGGCCGGTGGCGGCGGCCGGGGTGCCTGGCGACGTGGCCGCGGCGGTGTTCAAGGCCAACCGGGTCGTGGCGTGCTCCGCCGCGGCCCGGGCGGAAGGGGTGGCACGCGGCCTGCGACGCCGGGAGGCGCAGGCCCGCTGCCCCGACGTCGTGGTGGTGGAGCACGACCCGGCTCGGGACGCCCGCGCCTTCGAGCCGATCGTGGCCACGGTGGAGGGGTTCGCGCCCCGGGTCGAGATCCTGCGGCCGGGCGTGTGCCTGGTGCCGACGCGCGGGCCGTCGCGGTACTTCGGCGGGGACGAGGCCCTGGCCGTGAAGGTGTCGGACGCGGTGGCGGCCCAGACCGGCCACGGCTGTCGGACCGGCATCGCCGACGGCCCGTTCGCGGCGATGTTGGCGGCGCGCGCCGGGCGCATCGTCCCGGAGGGGGAGAGCGCGGCCTTTTTGGCGCCGCTGCCTGTGCGCGCCCTCGAACGGCCCGATCTGGTCGACCTGCTGACGCGCCTGGGCATCAGGACCCTGGGCGACTTCGCCGCCCTGCCCGCCGAAGACGTGCTGGCCCGCTTCGGCACCGACGGGGCCCTGGCCCACCGGCTGGCCCAGGGCCTCGACGAGCGCCCGCCCGCGACCCGGACCCCGCCATCCGACTTCGTCGTCCAGCGGGAGCTCGACCCGCCCGCGCAGCGGGTGGACGCGGCGGCCTTCGTCGGCAAGGCCCTGGCCGACGAGCTGCACGAGCGGCTGGCCCGGATGGGGCTCGCCTGCACGCGGGTGTCGGTGGAGGCCGAGACCGGCCATGGCGAGACGCTGGCCCGGCTGTGGCGGCACGAAGGGGCGCTGACGCCGGCCGCCATCGCCGAGCGGGTGCGCTGGCAGTTGGACGGCTGGCTGACCGGCAAGGCGATGGCGGCGGCCGAGCGGGCGGCGACAGGGCGGGCGGCGACAGGGCACCCGGCGGCAGGGCACCCGGCCCGGCACCGTCGGGGCGGGGGCCTGCCCGAGCACGATCCGTTCGACGACGAGGGGGACACCGCCCCGGACCCGACCGCCGGGCTCACGCTGCTTCGGCTGGTGCCCGACGAGGTGATCCCCGACGACGGCCGCCAGCTCGGGTTCTGGGGCGGGGTCAGCGAGGCCGACGAGCGGGCGGCCAGGGCGCTGGCCAGGGTCCAGGCCATGCTCGGCCCCGACGCGGTGGTGACCGCAGTCCTGTCCGGCGGCCGCGGCCCGCTCGAGCAGGTCACGCTGGTCCCGTGGGGCGACCCCCGCCAGCCCGCCAGCCCGCCTCCTGCCGACCTCGTCCCCGCCCCGCCCGCCAGCCCGCCCCCTGCCGACCTCGTCCCCGCCCCGCCCGCCCCGCCGCTCCAGACCCCCGCCCCGCCGCTCCAAACCCCGCCGTCGACCTCGTCCCCGCCCCTGCCGAAGACGAGGTCGAGGAGCACGAGCGGTCGGCGTCGCCACGACAGCCCGCCCGCCTGGCCGGGTCGGCTGCCCACCCCCTCGCCCGCGACCGTCTACCCCGAGCCGCTCCCGGCCCAGGTGCACGACGCCGACGGCAGGCCGGTGCAGGTCACCGGGCGCAACGCGGTGGCCGCTCCGCCCGCGTGCATCTCGGTGGACGGCGGCCGCTGGGTCGAGATCACCGGCTGGGCCGGGCCGTGGCCGGTGGACGAGCGATGGTGGGACCCGCCCGCCCACCGCCGCCGGGCCCGTTTCCAAGTCGTGACGAGCGCGGGGAGTGCCTACGCGCTGGCGGTCGAGAAAGGGGCGTGGTGGGTGGAAGCGGTCTACGACTGACAATGACCACACCACCCCGCGAACACCCCGATCGCCGCGCCCGCCGCAGCGGCCAGACCGCGGACAAACCCAGGCAAACCAAGCGCGGTGCCGCCGAAAACGACACCTGACTAGTCCGTTCAGGCGTTCTGTCTTTGATGCGATCGAGCCATGGATGTGCATGAGGCGGTTCCGGATACTGGAACCCATGATCCGGGCAGGCTCGCTCAACCTCTCGCGACGGGTGCTCGCGGCAATCGTCGGCGTCACGCTGGCCGCGACCGCGTTCGCCGTCCCTGTGCAGCCCGGCGGGCGTCCGCTCGCCGACGCCGCCATCCGAGCGACTGCTGACGCGCTGGCGACCACGACCGCCGCCGTCGACAGTGCGCTGCAGGGGATCAGCGACGGCATCGTCAAGGTCATCGTCCAGAAGAACGAGGCGCCTCGCTCTGCCCCGGCCGGCCAGCCCCCGGCCACGCCCGAGCAGACCGTCGCCGACCTCGGCGGCCAGGTCACCGTCGACCTCCCGATCGTCAACGGGTTCGCGGCGAGCCTTCCGGCCGACGCCGTCGGCCCGCTGGCCACCCACCCCGACGTCCGGGCGATCAGCCTGGACCGGGTCATGCGCCCGCAGGCGTCGGACCCGCAGCCGAGCCCGGTCAAGTCCGTCTACCGCAAGGCGGTCAAGGCCGACGACCTGAACAACGCAGGCTTCACCGGCCGCGGCGTCACCGTCGCGGTGATCGACACCGGCGTGTCGAACGTGGCCGACCTGGCCGGCCGACTGGTCACCGTCACCGACGACGTGAAGGGCACGACGGCGCCGTGCCAGAACCTGACCAACGAGCCGACCTGCGACGACGGCTACGGCCACGGCACCTTCATCGCCGGGATCATCGCCGGCAGCGGCGCCTCCTCGGGCGGGGCCTACAAGGGCATTGCGCCCGAGGCCAAGATCCTGTCGGTCAAGGTCGCGGGTCGCAGCGGCGCCGCCGACGTCAGCAGCGTGCTGGCCGCCATCCAGTGGGTCGTGTCGTTCCGCGACCGCTACGGCATCAAGGTCCTGAACCTCAGCCTGGGCACCGACTCGACGCAGAGCTACCGGGTCGACCCGCTGAACTACGCCGTCGAGAAGGCGTGGCAGAGCGGCGTGACCGTGGTCGTCTCGGCCAGCAACCGGGGCCCGGACGCAGGCACCATCTCCAAGCCCGGCGACGACCCGTTCGTCATCACCGTCGGCGCCATCGACGACCGGGGCACGAGCGGCCTGGGCGACGACACGCTGCCCAACTTCAGCTCCCGCGGCCCGACCGCGGCCGACGGCCTGGCCAAGCCCGACATCACCGCCCCCGGCGCCCACATCGTCTCCCTGCGGGCCCCCGGCAGCGAGATCGACACCCGCTTCACGAACTACGTGGACGGCGCCCACCGCAAGGGCTCGGGCACGTCGTTCTCCGCCGGCGTCGTCTCCGGCTCCGTCGCCCTCGCCCTCCAGGCCAACCCGGCCGCCACGCCGGACCGCGTCAAGTACGCCCTGATGTCGACGGCCAGGGCCACGGCGACCAACGACCGCATGGCGGTGGGCGCAGGCATCATCGACGCCAACGCCGCCGCCCTGACCGCTCCCCCCGGCCTGGCCAACGCGGGCGTGGAGCCGGGCAACGGCTCGGGCTCGATCGACCTCAGCCGAGGCACCGTCTACGTCGCCGCCGACGACCCGATGCAGACGGTCGTCTCCGGCCCGATGACCCTCCAGCTCATCGTCTGGGACCCGCTGGCCCTCTTCGTCGACTGGAACGGCGCCAGTTGGTACGGCGCCTCCTGGTACGGAGCGAGCTGGTACGGCGCCTCGTGGTACGGCGCCTCCTGGTACGGGGCGAGCTGGTATGGCGCGAGCTGGTACGGCGCCAGTTGGTACGGCCATCCCGACGGCGCCTCGTGGTACGGCGCAAGCTGGTACGGCGCCTCGTGGTACGGCGCCTGGGAGTAGGACCCCCACTTTCCGATGAGAACTGCCAATACGACGACGACGGCGCAGCCGGCAGGCCCGCGCTCAGTAGTGGCGTACGTCGCCGCGCTGTTCGCCCTGGCCGCGGGCCTGCAAGCGGTCAGCGTGCTGTGGAACAACACGCACCCCGTGCACGACGTGGCCTGGGCCGTGCTGCCGCCGCTGGTCGCGCTGCTGGTCGCCGCCGAGTACTTCCAGATCCGGTTCCAGTACCGCGACGACGTGATGGCGCTGAACCTGTTCGACGCCGTCCTGGCGCCGCTGATCGTCGTGTTCCCGCCGGCCGTCGTCATCGGCACCGTGGCCCTGGCCCAGGCCATCGGTGCAGGGGTGCGGCGCAACCAGCCGGTGAAGGCGCTGTTCAACATCGCCCAGTGGGCGGTGGCGGCGGGCATCGGGAGCCTGCTCTACCGGGGAGTGGGGGGCGATGCCCAGCCGTCCACCGCGGGCCTGGCCGCCCTCGTCCTCGCCCTGTCGGCGATGGCGCTCAGCAACACGGTGACCTTCGCCGTCGTGATCCGCCTGGCCCAGCACCAGCCGGTCCGCAAGGTCGCGGCCAGCCTGGCCCCGTCGATCCTCGTGAGCTGGGTCATCAACACCCCGTTCGCCATCCTGTTCGTCACCGCGCTGCACTCCAGCCAGGCCACTGTCGTCGTGTTCGCGGTGCCGCTGTTCGTCCTCAACTGGGCGTCTCGCGGGTACGCCGCCGCCCGCGCTGATCGGGCCCGCATCGGCGGCCTGCAGCAGGCGACCCACGTCCTGGCCCAGCCGGTCGACCCCCGCGACGCCATTGGCCCGTTCGTGGCCGAGGTCCGCGAGTGCTTCGAGGCCGAGTGCGCCGAACTGGTCCTGCTGGCGCCGGAGGGCCACGAGATCCACCGGGCCGACGCCGATGGCATCCGCGTCGTCTACGGCCCGCACCCCCTCGGCGCGGCGCTGATCCACGCGGGCAGGGCCGTCCGCCTCACGACCACCGACCCGGCCAGCCCCCTTGCCCACGTCCTTGAACAAGCGGGCTGGCGGGACGCGGCGGCGGCGCCGATCCGCTCCGGGCAGCGTCTGATCGGCGTGCTGTGCACCTACAACCGCGGCGGCCTCGAAGGCTTCGAGGAGGGCGAGCTGGCGGTGCTCGAGGCGCTGGCCAACGAGGTGGCGGGCGCCATGTACAAAGCCGAGCTGCTGGCGACCATCCTCGAGGAGCGGCGCAAGCTGGGCGAGATCGTCGACAACACGTCCGACGGGATCTTCACCCTCGACCCGGCCGGCGTGGTCGAGAGCTGGAACGCGGCGGTGGAGCAGCTCACCGGCTACCCGGCCGCCGAGATGATCGGCACCAGCCACCTGGGCGTGCTGCGACCCCGCAACGCGGCGGGCGACGACGTCCTGTTCGAGCGGTGGGCCGACGAGGACGCCGAGCTGCCGACCGACGTGCAGGTGCTCACCAGCAGCGGCGAGCTTCGCTGGCTGTCGTGCTCGTACACACGCGTCCCGGCCGGCGACGACCGCCCGCCCCTGCTCGTCGTCGTCGGCCGCGACGTGACCAAGGTGCGCGAGCTCGAGCGGCTCAAAGAGGAGTTCGTGGCGACGGTGTCGCACGAGCTGCGCACGCCGCTCACCCCGATCAAGGGGTTCGCCACCACGCTGCTCGAAGGCGGCGACCGCATGAGCATCGAGACGCGCCGCACTGCCATCGAGTCGATCCTGCGCTCGGCCCAGCGGCTGGAGCGGCTGATCCTGAACCTCTTGGAGGTCTCCTGGATCGAAAGCCGCGTCGTCGACGTGCGCAACACGTCGGTCGAGGTGTGCGAGCTGGCCCAGCGGGTGGTGCGCGAGTTCCGCGACGCGTGGGGCGAGCGCGAGATCCGCCTCGACCTGCCTCCCGGCCTGTGCCACGCGCTGGGCAGCGAGCTGTGGATCGAGCAGATCCTGTCGAACCTGCTGTCCAACGCCCTGAAGTACGCCACCGGCACCGACCCCGTCGACGTGGTGCTCCGCCAAGACGGCGACGCGGTGGAGCTGGCCGTCGTCGACCACGGCCCCGGCATCCCCGCCGAAGAGGCGTCCCGGGTGTTCGAGCGCTTCGAGCGGCTCGATCGCACCAACCGCCAGGCCGGGACCGGCCTCGGCCTCTACATCGCCCGCGAGCTGGCCCACGCCATGAACGGCACGCTGACGCTGTCGGACACGCCGGGCCACGGGGCGACGTTCTCCCTGCGCCTGCGCCCCAGCCCCAGCACCTCCCACCCCCACACCGCCTCGCTGGTCTGATCCGAACGTTGAACGCTCAGCCCGCCAGAGGCGGGCTGAGCGTTCAACGTTCGCTATCGGCGGGCTGTAGACCGGTGGCCGGGTTGGTCGTTGAATCGAACATGTGTTCGACTTCTACCGCCCCGACCTGTCGTGGCGCGAGTTCGAGCGCCACCTGTCCGACCGGCCTGCCAACGCCACGGGCGGCGACAGCCCGGCCTGGTCGCGCAAGCGCCAGCCCTATGAGCCGCCCCCCGCCCCACGGCACGCCGCCCGACCACGGCAACGACCCCGCCGGGTCCCGTACGCCGAGCTCCACTGCCACTCCAACTTCAGCTTCCTCGACGGTGCATCGCATCCCGAGGAGCTGGTCGAAGAGGCCGTCCGCCTCGGCCTCGACGCCCTCGCCATCACCGACCACGACGGCATGTACGGCGTGGTCCGCTTCGCCGAGGCCGCCGCCGCCCACGGGCTGCCCACCGTCTTCGGCACCGAGCTGTCGCTCAACCTGACCGCGCCGCAGAACGGCTTCGCCGACCCCGAGGGCACCCACCTGCTCGTGCTCGCCCGCGACCCGGAGGGCTACGCCCGCCTGTGCCGGGTCGTCAGCGAGGCCCAGTTGGCAGGCAAGGAGAAGGGCAAGCCGCGCTACCAGTTGAGCCGCCTGGCCGAGCTGGCTGTCGGCAGCCACTGGGCGGTCCTCACCGGCTGCCGCAAGGGCACCGTTCCTCACGCGCTGGTCAACGGCGGTCCGGCCGCGGCCGCCCGCGAGCTGGCCGACCTGGTGGCCTGCTTCGGGCGCGACAACGTCTTCGTCGAGCTGTGGGACCACGGCGACCCGCTCGACTCGGCCCGCAACGACGCGCTGGCCGACTTGGCCGCCAGGGCAGGCGTCGACGTCGTTGCCACCAACAACGTCCACTACGCGACCCAGTCCCGTCGGCGTCTGGCTGCGGCCATGGCCGCGGTCCGGGCCCGGCGCAGCCTGGACGAGATGGACGGCTGGCTGCCCGCCGCCCCCACCGCCCACCTCCGCGCCGGCGCCGAGCAGGCCCACCGCTTCGCCCGCTATCCCGGCGTTGTCGAGCGCACCGCCGAGCTCGGCCTCGACTGCGCCTTCGACCTCCGCCTGGTCGCCCCCAGCTTGCCGCCCTACCCGGTCCCGGCCGGCCACTCCGAGATGAGCTTCCTGCGCCTCCTCACCTGGGAGGGCGCCGAGCGGCGCTACGGCCCCAAGGCCACCGAGCGGGTCCCCGGCGCGTACCACCAACTGGCCTACGAGCTGGAGATGATCGAGCAGCTCGGCTTCGCCGGCTACTTCCTCATCGTCTGGGACATCGTCGAGTTCTGCCGCCGCTCGAACATCTACTGCCAAGGCCGCGGCTCGGCCGCCAACAGCGCGGTCTGTTACGCGCTCGGGATCACCAACGCCGACGCCGTCGCCCTCGGCCTGCTCTTCGAGCGGTTCATGTCGCCCGAGCGCGACGGCCCGCCGGACATCGACATCGACATCGAGAGCGACCGCAGGGAGGAGGTCATCCAGTACGTCTACGAGCGGCATGGGCGGGAGTACGCGGCGCAGGTCGCCAACGTCATCACGTACCGGGCCAAGTCGGCGATCAGGGACATGGCCAAGGCGCTGGGCCACGCCCCCGGCCAGCAGGACGCGTGGTCGAAGCAGGTCGACGCGTGGGGCCCGGTGAGCGAGACGGCCAAGCAAGCCGACCACGACATCCCGCAGCCGGTGCTCGACCTGGCCGCCGAGATCCAGGACTTCCCGCGGCACCTCGGCATCCACTCGGGCGGCATGGTGCTGTGCGACCGCCCCGTCGTCGAGGTGTGCCCGGTGGAGTGGGGTCGCATGGAAGGCCGCACCGTGTTGCAGTGGGACAAGGACGACTGCGCTGCGGCCGGCCTGGTCAAGTTCGATCTGCTCGGGCTGGGGATGCTGTCGGTGCTGCGGTACGCCGTCGAGCTGATCGAGTCCTCGACCGGCGAGAAGATCGACCTGGCCCTGATCCCGCAAGAGGACTGCGTCTACGACATGTTGTCGCGGGCCGACTCGATCGGCGTCTTCCAAGTCGAGTCCCGCGCCCAGATGGCCACGCTGCCGCGACTGCGCCCTCGTCGGTTCTACGACCTCGTCGTCGAGATCGCCCTCATCCGCCCCGGCCCGATCCAAGGCGGCTCGGTGCACCCGTACATCCGGCGCCGCAACGGCAAGGAGCCGGTCACCTACCTGCACCCGCTGCTGGAGAACTCACTGGCCAAGACGCTCGGCGTGCCGCTGTTCCAAGAGCAGCTCATGCAGATGGCGATCGACGTGGCCGGCTTCAGCCCGGCCGAGGCCGACAAGCTGCGCCAGGCCATGGGCTCGAAGCGCTCGGTTGACAAGATGGAGCGGCTGCGCCAGCGCCTCTACGAGGGCATGGCCGAGCGGGGGATCACCGGCGAGACCGCCGACCTCATCTACGAAAAGCTGGTCGCCTTCGCCAACTACGGCTTCCCCGAAAGCCACTCGGTGAGCTTCGCCTATCTCGTCTACGCGTCGGCGTGGCTCAAGTACCACTACCCGGCCGCCTTCCTCGCCGCGCTGCTGAACGCGCAGCCGATGGGGTTCTGGTCGCCGCAGACGCTGGTGGCCGACGCCCGCCGCCACGGCGTGGTCGTGCTCGGCCCCGACGTCAACGCGTCTGCCGCCGTCGCCACCCTGACCGACGACGGCGCCGTGCGGCTCGGCATCGAGTACGTCCGCACGATCGGCAAGGACCTGGCCAAGGTCATCGCCGAGGGGCGGCCGTACCAGTCGATGGAGGACGTGGTCCGCCACGCGCAGTTGAAGCAGCCGCAAGTCGAGGCACTGGCCACCGCGGGCGCGTTCGGCTGCTTCGACGTCGACCGCCGCGAGGCGCTGTGGGCGGCGGGGGCGGTGTCGCAGTCGCGGCCTGGCCGGCTGGCCGGCGTGGTCACCGGCGTGACGGCGCCGACGCTGCCTTCGATGGACGCGGTCGACGAAGCCCGTGCCGACCTGTGGGCCACCGGCATCACCCCAGGCGGCTCGCCGGTCCAGTTCGTGCGCCCGCAGCTCGACGACCTCGGCGCGCTGTCGGCCAAGGCCCTCGACGCCGCCGAGCCGGGCACCCGCGTCACCGTCGGCGGCATCGTCACCCACCGCCAGCGCCCGGCGACCGCGGGCGGCACGACGTTCCTCAATCTCGAAGACGAGACCGGGCTGGTGAACGTGGTGTGCTCGAAGGGCGTGTGGACCCGCTACCGCCAAGCGGCCAGGTCGGCGCCCGCGCTGCTGATCAAGGGCAGGCTGGAGCGGGCCGAGGGCGTGGTCAACGTGATCGCCGACCGCATCGAGGCCCTGCCCCTCACACTCACCGGCAGCCGCTCCCGCGACTTTCGGTAAGTCGCCGCTTACCCCTTGAAGGTGCCGGTGAGCTTGCCGCTCTTGGTCGTGGCTGCTCGCAGTTGCTTGACCTTGTCGATCGGACTGGTGCCGGGCGCGAACGTCACCGGCCGGCTGAGCGCGAGCACCTCGAACATGTAGCTGTGCTGCTCGTCGGCGGGCGGGCACATGCCGGTGTAGCCGGCCTGCTCGGCGCTGTTGGGCTCGACCTTGGCACCGGGCGGAAGGGTGGCCGAGAGCGAGCCGACCGGCGTGGTGGGCAGGCCGGTCACGATCCAGTGCACGAAGACCCCGCTGGTCGCGTTCGGGTCGGTGACCACCACGGCCACGCCCTTGGTCCCCGGCGGGACACCGGTCCACTGCAGCGGCGGGGGCTGGTTCTGGCCCTTGCACGAATGGCGCTGCGGGATGCTGCCGCCGTCGCCGAACGCGGAGCTCTTGACCGTCAGCCCGCCGGGCGACGAGGAGGCCCCCGCCTTGAACCGCTTCTGGGCGGGCGCGGGCTCGCCGCCGCCCCCGCACGCCGCCATGCCTGCGGTGAGCACCAGCCCAACCGCCACCGCCGTCATTCGACCCCAACGCATGACGCAGATCATCGCGTGGATTCAATGAGGATGAGGCTCACGAGGACCAGCGTGACCACGACGGCGTTGTAGGCGGTGTGGGCGCGGGTCGCCTCCAGCAGCCCCGCCTCTTGCGAGCGGCCCCGTCGATACCCGCGCAGGTACGCCCAGGTGAAGTACCCGCCGCCGACCGACAGGGCGAGGGCCACGCCGATCGGCACCCCCATGATGAGGTGGATCAGGCCGAACTGGACGGCCCGGACGGCCCGCCGCGCCGTCGACCAGTCCTCGGCGCCAAGTCGGAACATGCGCTCCTCCCGTTCGGCCAGCAGCGGCAGCAGGGGCAGCAGCACGGAGAGGAACACGAAGGGGACCAGCCGCAGCACGACGTTGTCGGTGCCCTGCTCGGTCGAGCCGGTGATGACGTTGCTGGTCCCGCCCAAGGCCCACCACCAGCCGAAGTCGAGGCCAGGCACCTCGATCAGGAGGAAGGCGACGGTGCCGACCGCGACGAGGGCAGGCACGCCGAGCAGGAAGTGGCGGGCGCGCAGGCCGCGGACGATCGTGACGGTGCGGTCGCGCAGGGGGCGGGACCGGGCGGCGCGGGACGCGATCGTGGCCAACCGGAGCCCGACGACGCCGAGGATGGCCACGGTGAGGATGTCCAGCAGCACAGGGCTAGCCTCGCAGCCATGGCATGGGATTTCTCGACGGAGCCGGAGTTCGAGGAGAAGCTCGCGTGGATGCGGGAGTTCGTCCGCGAGGAGGTGTTCCCGCTCGAGACGCTCGACCTCGACCACGACACGTTCCTGCGGGCGGTGCGTCCGCTGCAGGAGGAGGTCAAGAAGCGGGGGCTGTGGGCCGCGCACCTCGATCCCGAGTTGGGCGGGCAGGGCTTCGGCCAGGTGAAGCTCGGGCTGATGCACGAGATCCTCGGGCAGTCGTCCCTGGCCCCGTTCGTCTTCGGCAACAACGCGCCTGACTCGGGCAACGCCGAGCTCATCGCTATCGGCATCAAGGCCAGCGGGCGGGAGGAGCAGCGCGCCCAGTGGCTGGAGCCGCTGCTGGAGGGCAAGTACCGCAGCGCCTTCTCGATGACCGAGCCGGGAGCGGGCGCCGACCCCAAGCTGATCGCCACCCGGGCGGTCCGGGACGGCGACGAGTGGGTCATCAACGGGCACAAGTGGTTCACGTCGAACGCGTCGGTCGCCGACTTCCTCGTCGTCATGGCGGTGACCAACCCGGACGTGCACCCGTACCAGGGCTGCTCGATGATCCTCGTGCCGGTCGACACGCCCGGCGTCAACATCGTGCGGGACATCCCGACCATGGAGGACCCGGTCGAGTCGTTCGGGCGCTACGGCTCGCACTCCGAGGTCGTCTACACCGACGTGCGGGTGCCGTACGAGAACCTGGTCGGCAACGAGGGCGAGGGGTTCACGCTGGCCCAGTTGCGACTCGGCCCTGGTCGCATCCACCACTGCATGCGCTGGCTGGGCCAGTCGAAGCGGGCGTTCGACATGCTGTGCGAGCGGGCCGTGTCCCGGTACGCGCACGGGTCGTACCTGGCTGAGAAGCAGACGATCCAGAACTGGGTCGCCGACTCGATGGCTGAGATGACGGCGGCCCGACTGCTGACGCTGTATGCGGCGTGGAAGATGGACCAGGACGGGGCGCCCGCGGCCCGCACCGAGATCGCGATGATCAAGTTCTACGGGGCGCAGGTGCTCTACAACGTGATCGACCGGGCCATCCAGGTGCACGGCTCGCTCGGCTTCTCGACCGACCTGCCGCTGGAGCACATGTACCGGGCCGCCCGCGCCGCCCGCATCTACGACGGGCCCGACGAGGTGCACCGCGTCACCGTCGCCCGCCAGGTGCTGAAGGGCTACAAGCCGGTGGACGTGCCGACCGAGCACGTCCCCACCCGCCGGGCCGCCGCCCAAGAGCGTTTCGCCGAGTTCCTCGACCACGCCACCGCCAACCTCTAACCCCGCCCGTCCCACGCCGGCCCCCGCCCCTTTCCGAACTTTGAACGCCTGACCCGCCTGAGGCGGGCTGAGCGTTCAAAGTTCGGAAGAACCCCGCCCCGCCCCGGCCCGGTGTGACGAGTCGCACAGTGGAAGTGTCGGCTCGCGCGCAGACGGCCGCAGCCGGAAGGCGCAAGCTCGCACTATGAGGTTTGGGGGCAGGAAAGCGGCCGGCGTCAGCTGGGGGGCCGGCCGTTGAACCAGCCGACCACGGCGCCGAACGCGACGTGGTCGGCAAGTTGTGGGGGTGCGGGCAGGGCGCGGATCAGCGGGTAGCGGCGGCCGACGACAACGAGGTCGAGGCCGGCAATGGCAAGACCCGCGGCCGCGCCCGCCACCGCGCTGCGGACCCGGAGCCGGGTGAGCACCCACGTCCACCACCACGAGATGGCCAGGTGGGCAACGCCGCCCCGCACCACCGTCGGCTTGCCGAGCAGCGTCCCGGCCGCCCGAGTCGACGCCAGCAGCGAACCGCCCGTCGCCAGCGTGTGCAGCGTCGACGGCACCCCGCTCAGCACCGCCGCCGCCAGCCACGCCTTGCGCATCGCGAGGACGGTAGCGTCGCGGCCGTGCCCTGGGAGACCGTCGACGGCAAGCTCGTCAAGGTGGTGCAGAAGGCCGACTTCGCCGAGGCGCTGGCCTACGTCAACCGCGTGGGCGCGCTGGCCGAGGAGCGCAACCACCACCCCGACATCGAGATCTCGTGGAACACCGTCACCCTCCGCCTGTGGTCGCACAGCGCCGGCGCGGTGACCGACGCCGACCACGCCCTGGCCCAGGCCCTCGACGAACTCGGTTGAACTATCCCGTTCTCGTCGCGCTCAGCGTGCATATACGTCTCTGAGCGCGACGAGAATGGCGGGCATGCAGGGGGACGACGTTCTGAAAGCTCTCGCCGAGCAGCACGCCGAGCTCGACGCCATGATCACCGGCCTCACCGACGAGCAGTGGTCGCGGCCGTCTCGCTGCGACGGCTGGTCGATCGCCGACGTGCTGCTCCACCTCGTGCAGACCGACGAGATGGCACTCGCCAGCGTCGAGGGCCGCTTCGACGAGTACATCAACGAAGCCGGCAAGGGGCTGCCGCCCGCCACCACCATCGACGACAGCGTCGCCGCGCTGGTCGACAAGCACCGCGGCGCCCCCGGCGACGAGATCGCCGAGCAGTGGCGGCAGGGATCGACCCGCCTGCGCGACGCCTTCGCAGCCACCGACCCCAAGGCGCGGCTCACGTGGGTCGCGGGCCAGATGGCCGCCCGCTCGCTCGCCACGACCCGACTGGCCGAGTGCTGGATCCACACCGGCGACGTCGCCGTCGGGCTCGGCGTGCCGCATCCGCCCACCGACCGCCTGTGGCACATCCTGCGGCTGGCCTGGCGGACGCTGCCGTACGCGTTCGGGCGGGACGGCAAGGAAATGACCGGCCCCGTCGGGTTCGACCTGCGCAGCCCGTCGGGGGAGCAGTGGCGCTTCGCCGACGAGTCGACGCCGCCGCTCACCACCATCACCGGCGACGCCGCCGAACTGGCCATGGTCGCGGCCCGCCGGGTCGCACCCAGCGAGACCAGCCTGCACGCCGACGGCCCCGACGGCGCCGACGTCCTCGCCCTCATCCGCACCTGGGCCTGACCCCCCGGCCCCCCTTATTTCCGAACTTTGAACGCTGAGCCCGCCAGGGGCGGGCCAGGCGTTCAAAGTTCGGCGAGCGCCACGCCGCGTACAGTGCGGCTATGGCCTTGGCGCCCCCCGACACGGCCCCGATCTACGTCTCGCGTGTGCTGCGCCTGGCCCTCGTCGACCGCGACGGCATCGCCCTCGGCCGAGTCGGCGACCTCGTCCTGAGCCCGCCCACCCACGACGGCCCGCCCCGCGTGCTCGGCTTCGTCGTCGCCGTCCAGCGCCGCGACATCTTCATCAACGCCAACCGGGTCAGCGAGATCGCGACCAGCGGCGTGCACCTCAACTCCGGCACCGTCGACCTCCACCGGTTCCGCCTCCGCCCCGGCGAGCTGCTCGCCAAGTCGCTCCTCAGCAAGACCCACGGCGGCGAGACCGTGCAGGACATCGCCCTCCAGCGCATCACCGACCCGGACGGCTGGATCGCGACCGGCGTCCTCCTCAGCAGCAGCGGCATCCTCCGCCGCCGGGCCGGCCGCCACATGCGCTGGTCCGACGTGCCCGCCCTCTTCGACGCCGGGCCGATGGGCCGACAGGTCGCCGAACTGCGCGACCTGGCTGCCGCCGACCTGGCCCGCCGAGTCAGCGACATGCCCGAGGAGCGCCGGCACCAAGTGGCCGAGGCCCTGGAGGACGAGCGCCTGGCCGACCTCCTCGAAGAGCTGCCGGAGGACGAGCAGGTCCGCCTCATCGAGAACCTCGACGTGGAGCGGGCCGCCGACGTGCTCGAGGAGATGGACCCCGACGACGCCGCCGACCTGCTCGGCGAACTGCCGGCCAACGAGCGCGACGAGCTGCTCGACGCCATGGAGCCCGAGGACGCCACCGACCTGCGCCGGCTCCTGGCCTATGACCGCAACACCGCGGGCGGCCTGATGACGTCGGAGCCGCTGATCGTCACGCCCGAGACGATGGTGGCCGAGGTGCTGGCCCGCATGCGCGCCCCCGACATGCCCGCCGCCCTCGCCGCCCAGGTCTTCGTGGCCGAGCCGCCGTCGACCACGCCGACCGGCCGTTACGTCGGCGCGGTCGGGTTCCAGCGCCTTCTGCGCGAGCCGCCGGGGTCGCCGGTGGGCCGCTGCCTCGACCCCGTCAACGAGTTCGTCCACCCCAACCTGCGCGAGCTCGAAGTGGCCCGCCGCCTCGCCGCCTACGACGCCATCGCGGTCCCGGTCGTCGACGACGAGGGCAGGCTGCTCGGCTGCGTCACGGTCGACGACGTCCTCGACCGCCTGCTTCCCGCCAACTGGCGACTCCGCTGATGGTCCGCCGCCGCGACGACCTCTCCACCCCGCGCGGCGGCTTCCGCGTCGGCGTCCACTACGACCCCGATGCCTTCGGCCAGTTCAGCGAGTCGATCGCCCGCTTCCTCGGCACCGCCCGCTTCCTCGTGGCCCAGACCGCGCTCGTCGCCATCTGGATCACGATCAACGTGGCCGCCGTCCGACTGCGCTGGGACCCGTATCCGTTCATCCTCCTCAACCTGGCCTTCTCCACCCAGGCCGCCTACGCCGCGCCCCTGATCCTGCTCGCCCAGAACCGCCAGGAGGCCCGCGACCGCGAGGCCCTGAGCCGCGACCGGGCCCAGGCCGCCCGCACCCTCGCCGACACCGAGTTCCTCGCCCGCGAGCTGGCCGCCATCCGCATCGCCCTCGAAGACGTCGTCACCAACCAAGACCTCGAACGGGTCATCGACGCCGTCACCCGCGCGATTTCCCCAGCACCTGCTGCTGGGGAAAACGCGAAGGACGAGCCGACGCGGCCGTCGTCGTAACCTAAGAGGCCATGACCAGCCGGAGGCCTCCCAGTTGCGCGCGCCGCGCATCGACGCCGCCGCCCGCCAGGGCATGGCCGCCCTGCTGGTCTCCAGCGCGGGCGACCTCCTCGCGGGCCTGACCCTCGGGGCCATCACCCACACCCTCGAGGACCTGCCCGGCCTGCTCGTCCTCGTGCCCGCCGCCATCGGCATGCGGGGCAACATCTTCGGCGCCCTCGGCAGCAGGCTCGGCACCGCCATCCACACCGGCACCTTCCGCCTGTCCCGCCGCCGCGACACTGTCGTCGGCCAGAACATCCTCGCCTCGCTGGCCCTGACCCTCAGCGTCAGCCTGGCCCTCGCCGTCGTGGCCAAGACGGTGGCGGTCGGCTTCGGCCTGGACAACACGATCAGCGTGGCCGACTTCGTCGTGATCTCGATGGTCGGCGGCGCGCTGAGCAGCGTCGTCGTGCTCGGCATCACCCTCGGCGTGGCGGCCGGCAGCGTGCGATGGGGCTGGGACATGGACAACGTCTCGGCCCCGCTGGTCACCGCGGCGGGCGACGTGGTGACCCTCCCGGCGCTGTTCCTCGCCACCTACCTCGTCCGACTCGGCTGGGTCACGCCGACGATCGCCGTGCTCACCGCGGCCGTTGCGCTGGCCGCCCTCGTCGCCGCCGTCCGCCAAGGCCATGGGCTCGACCTGGTCCGCCGCATCACCCGCGAGTCGATGCCGGTGCTGCTCCTCGCCGGCACCGTCGACGTCGTGGCCGGCCTCACCATCGAGAAGCGGCTGGAGTCGTTCCTCGCCTATCCCGCCCTGCTCGTGCTGATCCCGCCGTTCCTCGAAGACACCGGCGCGCTGGGCGGCATCCTGTCGAGCAGGCTGAGCTCGAAGCTGCACCTCGGCGTCATCGAGCCGGACACCGTCCCGCAGCGCCAGGCCCGCGCCGACTTCAAGCTCATCTTCCTGTTCGCGGTGCCGGTGTTCATCCTCGTCGCCCTCGCCGCCGACCTCGCCGCCATCCTCACCGGCCTCGAGAGCCCAGGCCCGCTCCGCATGGTCGCGGTTACCCTGCTCGGCGGCCTCGTGGCGACCGTGTTCACCGTGCTCGTGTCGTACTACGGCGCCATCGCCGCGTACCGGCTCGGGCTCGATCCTGACAACCACGGCATCCCGCTCGTCACCTCGACCATGGACCTCGTCGGCGCGTTCGCGCTGGTGCTGGCCATCGTCGTGGTGGGGATCGGGCCGTAGACTTTTGAGCAAAGGCCAATGGACGACCGACCACGAAACCTGAAGGCCATGCTCTCGGAGGCCAAGGACGTCTCCGAGCTCATGGTCGACCTGGGCTACGCCGCCCTCTGGTTCTCCGACCCCGACATGGCCGAGGAGGTCGAGGATCTGGAGGAGCGGCTGTCGGCCTTGATCCACGACATGCTCGCGGTCTCCGTCGTGGCCGCCCGGTCGCCCCGCGACGCCGACGCCATGGCGTCCGTGCTGCAGGTCATCGCCGCCATCGAGCGCATCGGCAACGCGGCGGTCGACATCTCCCGCATCGTCACTCGCCGCCTCGGCATCCCCCGCGCCCTCGTCGCCGACCTGGCCGCGGCCGAGGAGGTCAGCCACCGGGTGCGAGTCCGTGAGGGCTCGCAGATGGCGCACCGCCCGCTGGCCGACTTGGAGCTGCCCACCGAGATCGGCATGCGCGTCGTCGCCATCCGCCGCGAGCGGGAGTGGGAGATCGACGTGCAGGGCGACGAGGTCCTGCTGCCCGGCGACGTCCTGTTCCTGCAAGGGACCGCGGCCGGCATCGCGACCCTGCGCGACCTGGCCGGGGCGCCGCCGTACGAGCCGCCCACCGTGCCCGAGGACGGCGCCATGTCCGACGTCGACCGCGCCATCGACGTGCTGGTCGAGATGAAGAACGTGTCCGAGGTCGCGGTCGGGCTTGCCTACTCCGCGCTGGTGCTGCGCGACGCGGGCCTGGCCGCCGAGGTCAATCACTTGGAGGACCGCCTCGACGACATGAAGGAGCGACTGGAGGTCTGGGTCCTGCGCGGCGCCCACGGCCAGATCGACCCGTCCGCGCTGCGCGGGCTGCTCCATCTCGGCCAGGCCGCCGAGGAGATCGGCGACGCCGCGCAGCAGATGGTGTGGCTGGTCGAACAGCGCGAGGAGTTGCACCCGATCATCAACCTCGCCTTGGGCGACGCCGACGAGGTGGTGGTGCGGGTGCCGGTCGGGGCGGGGTCGGCGGCCGACGGCCGGAGCCTGCACGCGCTTTCGTTGGAGACGGAGACCGGCTTCTACCTGTTGGCCGTGCGACGGGGCGGCCGCTACTTCTACCGCCCCCGTCGCGACATGGTGCTGCGGGCCGAGGACGAGCTCATCGCGACCGGCCCGGACGAGGGCCACCCGCTGCTCACCGAGCTGTGCGGCTTCCGGTTGATCGAGGACGATGAGACCGGCGAGGACGAATTGGAGCCGGTGACTAGTCCCTAGCCGGGGCATTCCGCCCATTTGGGACTAGGTGGTCATCCCTCCTTCGCGTCAACCCGCCGTTGCTCCTTGTAGGGCATCCGAAAGCTGCCCACAATGCCCAAAGACGGTTCAAAACCCCCGCAAAGGAGCCCCTCTTTTGGAAGCCGCGCAGCTTGCCGTGCGCATCGCCCAGCTCGTCTTCTTCGGCGCCCTGGCACTGGTCTCGGTGCGGCGGTGGCGGAAGGACCGCGAGGAAGCGGCGATGTGGTGGGCGGCCACGGTCGGCTCCCTCGGCTTGGTCATTGCGGCGAGCTTCCTGATTCCCCCGGACGCGGAGACCGAGCTGGCCTCGTGGGCCCGCAAGCTGCTCGTCGCCGTGTTGCTGCTGTTCCCCTATGCGCTGATGCGATACGGGAGCTGTTTCGTGCGCCCGTCGGTGGTCTTGCGCCGTCTCGCTCAGGCCGCCACCGGCGTCGTCGTGGTGTGGACGTTCCTGCTCCCGCGCCTCGGCGGTGAGGACGCCCCACAGACCACGGCCCTGAAGGTCTTCACCTTTGCGGTGCTGATCCAGTGGACCGCGCTCTCGATGATCACGACCGTGCGGCTGTGGCGGATCGGCCAGCACCAGGCCAGTGTCGCCAAGCGCCGGATGCGGACGATGTCGGTCGGCGCCGCGCTGCTCAACGCCGCGCTCGCGATCGCGGTGTTCTCGCCCAGCGACGCCGAGGACACGTGGTGGCCGGTGTTCACCGGGATGCTCGCCATCGTCTCGGCGCTCTGCTTCTTCGTCGGCTTCGTCCCGCCTCGCTGGCTGCGCATGCTGTGGCGGGCGCCTGACGTCGACCGTCTGCGCCACGCCGAACTCGGGCTGATGACGGTTGTCGAGCCGAAGCAGATCGGCGACGCCCTGCTCCCGCACATGACTGCGCTGTTCGGCGCGCAGGGTTCGGTGATGGTCGGGCGCGACGGTGAGCCGTTGGCGTCGGCGGGCCTGCTCGATACGGAGGTCCGGGCCGCGTCAGCCATCGCCACGCAGGCGGGCAACGAGCCGGTTATCCAAGTCGGCCTGCTGTCGGTGCCGATGCGTCACGGCTGGCTGGTCGTGCGGGGCAACTCGCTGAGCCCGTTCTTCGGGCGCGACGAGGTCGACCTGTTGATGGGCCTGGCCCTCTTCGCCGACCTCGCCCTCGACCGCGCGGCGCTGTTCACGTTGGAGCGCGTTGCCCGTGAAGAGGCCGAGCGGGCCAACACCGAGTTGGAGACGTTCGTCTACAGCGTCTCGCACGACCTCAAGAACCCGCTCGTGTCGCTGCTCGGGTTCCTCGACTATCTGTCCGAGGAGATCGAGGGCTCGTTGAGCGAGGAGGGCACGTTCTTCCTCCAGCGCATCTCGGCCGCGTCGCTGTACATGCAGGCGCTGATCCAGGACCTGTTGGAGCTCTCGCGCATCGGCCGGGCCCAGACCGAGCCGACCGACGTCGCGCTCGACGACATCCTGCACGAGATCGTCGAGGACACCCGGGGGCGGGGGTTGTCGGCGACGATCACCGTCGACCGGTTGCCGGTCGTGTCGATGAACCCGCTCCGGGCCCGCCAGCTCTTCACGAACCTGGTCGCCAACGCCATCACCCACAGCGGGCGGCCGGACGTCACCGTCACAGTGGACGCCATCCCGGCGCCTGACGGCGGCATGGTCGTATCGGTGTCCGACAACGGCAAGGGGATCCCGGCCGGGTACCGCGAGAAGGTCTTCGGCGTGTTCGAGCGGCTGGAACGCCAGGACTCGGCGACGTCGCCAAGTGGGACGGGCATCGGCCTGGCCGTGTGCCGGAAGATCGTCGAGCAGTGCGGCGGGCACATCGACGTGTCCGACAACCGCCCGGGCGCCCGTTTTTCAATTCGCTTCCCTGCCGCCGTCGTGCGGAGCGGGGCCCAAAGTGTGGAGGTGGCCCGGTGAGGGCTGTTCGGGTGTTGGTCGCAGAGGACAACGAGGACCACTTGTTCCTCACGACCCGGGCGTTGCAGGACACCAACCACGGGCTGCGGCTCGAGGTGCAGGGCGTGCGAGACGGCGAGGAGGCGCTCGACTTCCTGCATCGACGGGGCGACTACCACGACGCGCCTCGACCGCACCTGATGCTGCTGGACCTGAAGATGCCGAAGGTGAACGGCCTCGAGGTGCTCGACGACATCAAGAACGACCCCGAGCTGCGCTCGATCCCCGTCGTCGTGCTGACGTCGTCGGACCGGCCCGAGGACATCGCCGAGACGTATCGCCGCGGCGGCAACTCGTACGTGACCAAGCCGGTCACGCCGAACGGCATCCGGGACGGGCTGCAGGAGATCACCGACTACTGGATGCAGGTCGCCGCGCTTCCCGAACCGCCCGCGTAGGAACGGAACGCCCTCGTCGTGGCTCAACGCGCTCCCCGCATCCTCGTCGTCGACGAGGACCCCGACCACCGCTTCCTGATCGAGCGCGCCCTGCGCGACGCCGGGTACTCGGTGACGTCGGCGTCCACTGGCACCGCCGCGCTCGAACAGCTCGACGGCGTCGATCTCATGCTGCTCGACTACCGGCTGCCCGACCTCAGCGGCATCGAGGTGCTGAAGGCGACCGTCGACCTCGAAGGCCCGTCGGTGGTCATGGTCACCGCCATGGGGTCGGAGCACCTTGCGGTGGAGGCGATGCGGTCCGGCGCCGTCGACTACGTCGTCAAAGAGGCGAACTACTGGCAGTCGCTGCCGACACTGATCGCCCGCGCCTACCGCACCCACGACTTGGCCCGGCGGGCCCGGCTGCTGGAGCGGATCACGCTGGTGGTCAACTCCTCGCTCGACCGGGCCGCGGTGTCGCGGGAGATCCTCCGGGGCGCCCGGCAGGTGCTGCGGGCCGATGCCAGCGCCCTGTTCGTCGCGGGCGGCCTCGACGGCGAAGGCGAGATGGAGGAGGTGCTCGACCAGGTCTCGCCTGACATGGTCGAGTCCCTGCGCCAGGACGCGATGGCGGTGCTGGCCGGCGTGCAGCCCAAGGCCGACCCCGCCGACCGCCTGCTGATCGCGCTGCCCGAGCGGGAGGACCGGCGGCTTGGCGTGCTGGCCCTGGTGAGCGACGAGCCGCGCGACTGGATGGCCGAGGAGCTTCGGCTGGCCGAGACGCTGGCCGCGTTCGCGGGCATCGCGCTGGCCAACGCGTCGCGGATGGAGTTGGAGCGCTCGCTGGTGTCGGAGCTGCAGCAGACGCTGGACCTGCGGCGCGCCATGGTCATGTCGCTGTCGCACGAGCTGCGCACGCCGCTCACGTGCATCCGCGGGTTCGCCGAGACGATGATCGGCCACTGGCAGGGCTTGGACGACAAGACCAAGCGGGACTCGGTGGCAACGATCAGCCAGCACGCCGAGGACTTGCAGCGCCTGGTGGAGCAGTTGCTCGACTTCGGGGCGCTGGAGACGGGCCGGCTGGAGGCGGTGCCCGAGCCGGTCGCGTTGCGCGAGGAGGTCGAGTCGACGCTGGCCGCGCTGGCGCCGATGGTCGGGGACCGGCCGATCGACGTCGACGTGGACGACGCCGTGGTACAGGCGGACCCCCGGCTGCTTCGGCGGGCGCTGGCCAACCTCGTGTCGAACGCCGTGAAGTACTCGGGGCCGAACGGGCGGATCGCGATTGTCGGTCGGGCCGAGGCGTCGGCGGCCCGACTGACCGTGGCGGACAACGGGGTCGGGCTCTCCGAGGAGGAGGCCGCCCACGTGTTCGAGCCGTTCTGGCGGGCCCGCTCGGCGGTGTCGTCGGCCACTCGCGGCAGCGGGATCGGCCTGGCCCTGGTGCAGGAGTACGCCCGGGTCATGGGCGGCGAGGTCAGCGTGGCGTCGGTCCCCAACCAGGGCAGCCAGTTCTCCTTCACCCTGCCCCTCGCGGCAGCCACCGCACCCGTCGCCGTGGATTACGCCCGGTAGCGGCTCCTCGTCTCGGTCAGATCGGGAAGCGTTCGCGGAGCCAGTCGGCGAGCAAGGGGTCGACGACGACGACGCCGGACTCGGTCGACGCGAGGTCCCCGCTGTCGAGAAGCGTCTGGCGGGCATGCGTTGCCGTGCCGGCGGAGAGGTCGAGCAGGTCGGCCTCGGCGCCATAGATGCTTCCCGACCGGGCCACCGCCCGAAGCACGGCGCGCTCGCCGCGCTCGAACCCCGAGTACAGGCGCTCCATCCCGTCGCCGACCGCCTTGCGCACCTCGCGCAGCGCAGCGTCCCATTCATCCGGACCCGCGGTGCCGCCCGGGGCCGTGTGCCGCCAGCACGCATCGGCGAGCTGCATCGTGCGTTGCGGATGGCCCCGGGCGAACGAGCTGATCAGCCCGCCGAGGTGGCCGGCCTCCCTCCCGGTGGCGGCGAAGCCTCGGCTGACGATCTTCTCGACGGTCGCTTGCGAAAGGGGCTCGATCTCCACCAGGTCGGCCTGGCCGTAGAACGGTTCTGCCCGGGTGGTGAACAGCGTCCGCATCATGGACGGGAACGAGCCGGCGAAGACGATGCTCAGTTCGCTGTAGTGGTGCTGCAACGCAGTGCGCAGGGCGCCTGCGGCCCCCTCGACGCGACCGATTGAGGAGAACTCGTCGATGATGAGCAAGGTCGGCTGGCGGGCCGCCGTGCGCACGAGGATGTCGAGGAGTCCCTGGAACGTGAGGTTGGGATCCGGGCGGTTTCTCGGTGGACCGGTGAGGTCGATCTTGACCAGGCCGAGGTTGAGCGAGACAGAGGCGGCGATGACGCGGGCATCCGTGGCGAAGGCACCGGTCGTGGCGCCGAGGGCGTTGTCGAAGCGCACGGCCACATCCGCGATCGAGGTGACCTCGTAGAGGTCCACCCAGACGGTCGTCACCTCGGTGAGATCGGCAGCCACTCGCCGCAGCACACTGGTCTTCCCAAATCGCCGGGGGCCCAACAAGGCGGTGACCCGTCGACTCGTGATCCGTTCGGTGAGGTCCTTGATCAACTCGTCTCGGCCCTGCACCTGTTCCGGCTCCAGAGGTCCGTGGTACGGAAAGGGCGAAGGTTCCACGCCCAGAGACTACCACTCACTAGAACCATTTACCCTCTAAAAAACAGAACCTCTTTCTCCCGCCCCTTCACCCCCTCGCCTTTTCCCCAGCAGCAGGTGCTGTGGAAAACGCGCGGGGCGGGCGCGGTTAGAGCCAGTCGCGGCGGCGGAAGGACTTGTAGCCGAGCACGGTGATGAGGGCCATCAGGCCGAGCGCGAACGGGTAGCCGAGCCGCCAGCCCAACTCGGGCATGTGCTCGAAGTTCATCCCGTAGATCCCGGCCACCAGCGTGGAGCCGAGCAGGATGGCGCCCCACGACGTCATCTTCTTCATCACCTGGTTCATCCGGTTCGAGATGATCGCCAGGTGGGCGTCCACCGCGTTGCCCATGAGCTCGCGCTGCGTGTCCAGTTGGTCGATGGCCCGCAGCACGTGGTCGTACACGTCCTGCAACAGCACCACGGACTGGTCGTCCAGCCAGTCGACCTCGCGCCGCAGCAGCGACCCCACCACCTCCCGCAGGGGCACCACCGCCCGCCGGAACAGCAGCAGCTCGCGGCGGATGTCGAACAGCTCCTGCTGGATGACCCGCTCCTCCGACAGCCGCTCCGAGAAGATGCGGTCCTCGAGCTCTTCGAGCTGTGCCTCCGACGAGTCGGTCGCCCGGAAGTAGCCGTCCACCAGCTCGTCCAACAGGGTGTAGACGAGGAACCCGACCGACGTGCGCGAGCCCCGGGTCCGCTCGAACCTGGCCTGCGCAGACCCGACGTCCCACGGCGTGCCGTCGTCGCCCGCGCCCCGCACCGACACCACCCAGTCCGGCCCCACGAACAGGTCGACCTCGGCCAGCCCCATCGAGTAGGCCACGATGAACGCGTGGGTCGGGTACTGCTCCAACTTCGGCCGCTGCCCGTGCTTGCGGGCGTCCTCCATGGCCAGCGGGTGCAGGTCGAACTCGACGCGCAGGCACTCGAAGTCGGCGTCGTCGCCGTCGAGCACGTCGACCCACAGCAGCCGCCCGCCCGTCCCGCGCAGGTCCGAGATGAGGCTCGCGTCGGCCACCGTCTCCGCCGACCCGTCGCCGCAGTACGACTTGACGGTGATCGTCACACGTAGCCTCGCAGCCGGGCCGCCTTGGCGACCCGCTCGATGCCGAGGGCGAACGCGGCCCGCCGCAACGACACGCCGCCGAAGCGCTCCGACGCCGCCGCGGT
>Ga0190267_10000023_pt1 | contig 28082 bp, 24 predicted proteins | sample Popmic239T_FD_140332 | JGI IMG/M metagenome (GOLD analysis project Ga0190267, IMG submission 140332) | Populus adjacent soil microbial communities from riparian zone of Oak Creek, Arizona, USA - 239 T | ecosystem: Environmental > Terrestrial > Soil > Riparian zone | place: USA: Arizona... | reverse complement strand
GCCGCGCGGGGCGACGCGCTGTTGGAGCGGGTGGGCCTCACGGCGGCGGCCGACCGCAAAGCGGGCGAGTTCTCCGGCGGCATGAAGCGCAGGCTCGACCTGGCCATGGCCCTCATCCACCAGCCGTCGATCCTGTTCCTCGACGAGCCCACGACCGGCCTCGACCCGCAGAGCCGTGCCGCATTGTGGGACGAGGTGTCCCGCCTGGCGAGACAAGAGGGCGTGACCGTCTTCTTGACCACGCAGTACCTCGAAGAGGCCGACGTGCTGGCCGACCGCGTGTCGATCATCGACGGCGGCAAGCTCGTCGCCGAGGGCACGCCCCAGGCGCTCAAGGCCGAGATCGGCCAGCCCGCCCTCGAGATCATCCCCGCCGACCCGGCGCAGGTCGACCAGGTCGCCGATGCGGTCACGTCGTTCGGCACCCGCGAGGAAGGCAGAGCCGGCGTCGTGCGCATCCGCCTGCGGCAGGGGCAGGGCGCGCTGGCCGAGATCGTGCGCACCCTCGACGCAGCCGGGCTCGCCATCGAGCAGGTGCAGTTGCACGCCCCCACTCTGGACGACGTCTTCCTGTCCAAGACCGGCCGCCACCTCGAAGGGGCAGGGGCCGACGCGGATGAGGACGCGGACGCGGAGGCGGCACTGGCGTGACCGGGACCTTCTCCCAAGTCGGGCTGCTGGCCCGGCGGTCGGTCCAGCGCACGCTGCGCCAGCCCGCCGAGTACCTGCCCGCCATCATCTTCCCGCTGGTGATGCTGACGGTGCTCGTCGGCGGCCTGCGCCCGTCGGCCGACCTGCCCGGCTTCCCCACCGAGTCGTACTTCGAGTTCGCGTTGGCGGGCCTGTTCATCCAGGGCGCCATCACCAACGGGATCAACAGCGGCAACGGGCTGGCCTTCGACATCCAGTCGGGCTTCCTGCGCCGCCTCGGGCTCACCGCGGTGCGGCCCGCCGCGCTGCTGGCGGCGCAGCTTTCCGGCGCCGCCGTGGTCGGGCTGATCCAGGCGGTGATCTTCCTCGGGGTCGGCTTCGCCTTCGGCGCCGAGTTCGAAAGCGGCATGCTCGGCGTGCTCGTGATCGTCGGCTTCATGCTCTTGGCCACGATGGCGTTCGGCGCCGCGGGCGCGCTGATCGCGTTGAAGACCGGGTCGTCTGAAGCGGTGCAGGGCATCGCCCCGGCGCTGACCTTCCTGATGTTCCTGTCGTCGTTCCTCGTGCCCCGGGTGCTGATCGAGGTGGATTGGTTCCGCGCCATCGCCTCGGCCAATCCGATGTCGTATCTGATCGAAGGGATTCGCAGCCTCGTGCTCAACGACTGGGACCCCGTCGCGCTGGGCCGCTTCCTCGCCGTCGGCGGCGGGATGATGCTGCTGTTCATCGCGGCGGCGTCGGGCGCCTTCACCAAGCGGATGGCGATGCGATGAGCGTCAGCCGAGCCCGCTCGACCATCGGCGCCGTCGCCTGGCGCAACATCTACACCACGATGAAGACGCCGTCGCTGGCGGTGCCGCCGCTGATGGTGCCGATCTTCACGCTGGCCGTCTTCGCGGGCGGCTTGTCGGTGATGAGCCGGGTGCCCAACTTCCGGTTCAACGGCGACTACACCGCCTTCACGTTCATCTTCGTGCTGGTCCAGGCCGCGACCATGTGCGGGCACTTCAGCTCGCTCGCCATGACCCGCGACTTCGAGACCAAGTTCATGCGCCGGCTGATGCTGGCCGTCCCAAAGCGGTGGCAGATCGTGGCCGGCTTCGTCGTCGCCGCCATCGTCCGCTGCCTGGTGACGGTGCCGATCCTGTTCGCCTTCGGCCTGCTGTTCCAGATGGACGTGCAGGGCGACCCGATCGACCTGCTCAAGCTGACCGGCCTGTCCGTGCTGGTGACGGTGATCGCTGCGTTCTGGTCGATGGGCATGGGCCTGCGGCTGCGCACCACCCAGGCGGCGCCGGCGATGATGATGCCGATCTTCGCCAGCCTGTTCATGGCGCCCGCATTCGTCCCGCTGGTCGCGATGCAGGGCTGGCTGCACGATGTGGCCGAGTGGAACCCGGTGACGATGTTCGTGGAGACCAGCCGCGGCCTGATCTCAGGCGACGCGCAGAACGTCGGCGCCACCGTCGCGGTCGGAGTGGGCATGATCCTCGTGCTGTGGGTGTGGCTCGAGACGGGGCTGCGCAAGGCGCAGGCCGCGGGCGGCTGAGTCGCCCGTGATCATCGACGTCCACGGGCACATCAGCCCGCCCGAGATGCTGAAGAAGTTCCCGATGCCGCCGAGCCTCGGGGACATCGCAGGCATGATCGAGCAGAAGGCGGCGGTCGGGATCGGGCTCACGATCTGCGGCAGCCCGGTCGGCGGCGGGGCCATGATGCGGGTGCCCGGCGTGGACAACTACGCGCAGACGGTCGATCAGTTGAAAGCCTTCCACGCGTGGCTGTCAGAGACGTGCCACGAGCACGAGGGCAGCCTGAAGGCGTACGTCTACACCAACCCGTACGGCGGCGACGCGCTCATCGAGTCGGCCGCCGAGACGCTGAAGGACGACGCCTTCGTCGGGCTGATCGTCAACACCAGCGTGAACGGCCGGTTCCTCGACTCCGACGACGCCGACCCCTTCTTCGCCATGGCCGCCGAGGCCGACGTGCCGGTGCTGCTCCATCCGCCCGCCGCGCCGGCCGGGAGCGAGCAGGTGGGCGACATGCGGCTGGTCGAGCAGGTCGGCCGGTTCAACGACGTGACTATGGGCGTGGCCTCGTTCGTGTTCGCGGGCTGGCTCGACCGCTATCCGACCTTGCGGGTGATCGCGGCCACCGCGGGCGGCGCCATCGCGCAACTGCCGGCCAAGCTGGACGTGGCGTACCAGCCCCGCCACTGGGGGCCGCCGCCCGGCGTGAAGGCGGGTGGTCCCCCTGGTGGTCCGCCTGGTGGTCCGCCGCCGGGCATGGCCTTCGAGAACAAGATCAGCGGCAAGCCGAGCGAGTACCTGCGGCGGATCTACGTCGACACCGCGTCGCCGAGCAGCGCCACGATGGCGGCCAATCTCGAAGCGGTCGGGCCCGCCAACATGATGTTCGGAACCGACGCGCCGCCGCTGAGCTCGCCGCTGGCCGACGTGGTGGACGCCATCCGCAAGCTGCCGATCACGCAGGACGAGATCGACGGGATCCTGGGCGACAACGCCCGGCGCGTCTTCCGCCTTTAGAGGCGGCGCCGACAGCTCCCCGCGTGCCCCAAGAGGGCGTCGCTGCCCGTCTGGGTGCCGTTCTGTCGGCCAACCCGCCCGAACGGCACCCAGAAACCTCCGTCTCCGCGCGGCCGCTTAGTCCTCGCCGTCGCCTTCGCTGTCGCCTTCGCTGTCGTCGACGGCGACCAGCGCCATGCTGTGCTCGCCGCCGCCTGCGATCTGGGTGGGCGAGTCGAGGCCGACGACCTGGGCGGGCGTGTGCCGGTCCTGGCTGGTGCCGTCGCCGAGCTGCCCGGTCCCGTTGGCGCCCCAGGCCCACACGGTGCCGTCCTCCACGACGGCCAGCGTGAAGAAGCCGCCTGCCGAGATCTGGGTGACCCGGCCCGGCAGGGCGACGTGGTGCGGGACGTTGGTGTCGGTCGTGGTGCCGTTGCCGATCTGGCCGTGGTTGTTCATGCCGAGCGTCAGCAGCGCGCCGTCGGAGCGAAGGGCGATGGTGTGGTCGCGGCCGGCCGCGATGTCGACGATGTCGGACAGGCCGGCGATCTGGTGCGGCGAGCGGGCGAAGGCGGGGGCCTCGGTGCCGAGCTGGCCGAACGGGTTCGTGCCGAAGCCCCACACGGTGCCGTCCTCTTTGAGGGCGACGGTGAACCCGCCGCCGCTCACGACGGCCTTCACGTCGTTGCCGAGGCCGCGCACGATGCCGGGGGTGAAGTCGGCTGCGCCTGCGAGCGGGCGCCCGAGTTGGCCGGCGGCGTTGTTGCCCCACGTCCAGACCCGGCCCCTGCGGTCGAGGGCGGCAGTGTGGAACCCGCCCGGAGACACCGAGGCCATCCGGGGCAGGCCCTTGACCTGGACCGGGGCGCTGGGGACCGGTCCGGGCCGGACGCCGCCGACCTGGCCGCTCGCGTTGGCGCCCCACGCCCACACGGTGCCGTCCTTGGCGAGGGCCGCGCTGTGGCACGCGCCGGTGCGGGCGCTGACGATCTCGGGCAGGCCGGTGACCGCGGTCGGGACCGCGGACGCCTCGCCCACGCTCCCCCGGCCGAGCTGGCCGCAGAAGTTGGCGCCCCACGTCACGACGCCGCCGTCGCGCAGGACGGCGATGTTGTGGAAGCCGTGGCCCGGCGCGACCGACTCGACGTCGCCCTCGATGGGCACCGCGGTCGGCGTCGACCCGCTGCCGCCAGTCTCGCCGCGGCCGTGCTGGCCGAACTCGTTCATGCCCCAGGACAACACCTGGCGCGCTTCCCCTGCCTGCGCAGGCCCGGCCACGGCACCTGCGAGCACGCCGATCGAGACCAGCGAAGCTGCCTTCCATGCGATCACGCGCATGGCCACCCCCCTTGGTGAGCACTTCTTACGCCCCAGACGTTCTGCGCCGTGTCGGCGTCCGCCTGCCGGACTGGTCGAATTGCACACAACCTGTCGTGGCGAGGATGGTGTCGTTACAGTGGCAGCCGCTCACGGCTCAGCACCCAGGGGGATCGCCGCACATGTGGATGGCACTGTTCTTCGAGTTGAAGCCCGGTCACGAAGACGCCGTCGAGGAGCTCTTCAAGAACAGCGGCCGCCCCGAGCACGACGTGCGCGACGAGGACGGCAACGTCGTCGGCAAGCTGCTGCGGACGATCGTCTTCGTCGGCAAGGAGAAGGCGGTCCGGGTGATCGAGGTCGAAGGCGACATCATGGCCGTATCGAGGCACATGAGCCGCCAGCAGGAGGTCATCGAGCTGGAGGCGGCACTGGAGGAGCACCTGGCCCAGCCCCGCGACATGGTCACGCCCGAAGGCGCCATGCAGTTCTTCGCCAACGCGGGCATGCGCTGCGTCCTCGACCGCTCCGCCTGAGCCGCCCCGCCCCGCATTCTTTGAACGCTGACCGTCGCCCAACGTCGGCCAGCGGGCAAAGTTCGGGACTTTTGGCCCTTGGTGGGGCAGGCGGCGGACTGCGACCCTGACCCCGCCGGCTCTGCGCCGGTTGGAGCTCGGGGGGGCGCCATGGAGGTCGTGAGGAGCGAAGCCGGTGCACGCGACAGCGCCACGGCCGCGCCCGCAGGCCTTCGCTCGTCGCTTCCGGGCGCATTGGCCGCTGGGCCGAACCGCGAGGAGAACCCGTGAAACGACTTGCCTTTGGCGCCGCTGTCGCGGCGTCGGCCCTGCTGGCCACTGCATCGCCGTCGGCGGCCGCCAAGCCCGCAGTGCAAGCATGCCTCGGCCGTGACATCAGCGGCTTCGCCACGAACTACGGGTCCGGCTTCGCCGACTTCGTCGTGTCGATGACGACGTTCGGCGCGCCCGGTGTCGCCGAGGGGCTGCACGCCCACATGAGCGGCCACCTGCCCGACAGCGTCGTGCCCAATAGCTGCAACGGCTGACGCCTCGACGCGCCGTCAGGCGGTGAGGACGGCGAGGGTGGGCACCGATGAGCCGGTGCCATCCCCCGCCAGGCCAGCGACCGTCAACAGGCGCTGACCGGGATCGACAAGCCCCTGCTCGGCGGCGGCCCGTCGCGCCACGTCGGCATCGGCCTCGGTCGCGGCCGGTACGCAGACCGGCGCCACGCCCCATACCAACGCAAGCTGCCGGGCGGTGCGCTCCAGCGGCGTGACCGCGAGCACCGGCGCGGCAGGCCGGGCCGCGGCCAGGGCGCGGGCCGTGGTGCCCGACGTCGAGAACGCCACCACGGCGCGCACTCGCAGGTCCCTCGACAACAGCGCGGTGGCGCGGGCGACGGCCTCGCGCAGCGGAAGCTGGTGCTCGAGGAACGACGCCTCGATCGCCTCGGGCCCGAACGTGAAGCCGGACGTGGAGAACACGTAGCCCTCGATCTGGCGGGCGATGCGATCCATCATCTGCACCGCCTCGACCGGGTATGCGCCGCTGGCCGTCTCCGCCGACAGCATCACCGCGTCGGCGCCGGAGAACACCGCCGTCGACACGTCCGACACCTCGGCCCGCGTCGGCGTGCCGTGGTCGATCATCGTCTCGAGCATCTGGGTGGCGACGATGCAGGGCTTGCCGTTCATGCGGGCCAGCCGCACCAGCTCGCGCTGGATCACCGGCACCTCCTCGGGCGGCAGCTCCACGCCGAGGTCGCCGCGGGCGACCATCACGCCGTCGGCCGCGTCGACGATGGCGTCGATCACGTCGAGGGCCTCGGGGTGCTCGATCTTGGCGATGATGGCGGGCCGCTCGGCGTCGTCGGCCGGCAGCAGGGCCCGCAGGTCGGCCACGTCCTGGGGCTTGCGCACGAACGACAAGGCGATGAAGTCCACGCCGAGCCCGAGCGCGAACGCGGCGTCGTCGCGGTCCTTCTCGGTAAGCGCAGGCGTCTTCAGCCGGGAGTCGGGCAGGTTCATGCCCTTGCGGTCCTTCAGGCGGCCGCCCCGCACGACCTCGCAGGCCACCTCGGTCCCGTCGACCGACACCACGCGCAGTTCGAGGTTGCCGTCGTCGAGCAGGATCCGCTCGCCGGGCTCGACCTCTTCGTGCAACAGGTCGTAGGCCGACGGGATCAGGCCAGGCTCGCCTTGGACGTCGCGCGTCGTGACGACGACGGACGAGCCGCGCACCAAGTCGATGCCGCCGCCCTCGAAGCGGCGGGTCCGCAGCTTCGGCCCGCACAGGTCGGCCAGCACCGCGATGGGCGCCCCCGCCCGATCGGCCGCGGCCCGCACTTCCTTGTAGGCCTGGGCATGGGTCTCGTGGTCGCCGTGGGACATGTTCAGCCGGAAGACGTTGACGCCGGCCTCGATCAACCGGTCCAAGGTCGCTGCGTCGCTCGACGCCGGGCCCACCGTCGCGACGATCTTGGTGCGCCGTCGCTTGAGCATCTCGATCCGGCCAAGAAGCACCGCCACCCCCTCATGCCGACCTCACGCCGACGATCCCGGCCCGCCGGCCGGCCCACCTTGCCACAGACCCGCGTAGAGTGCTGGCGCAGGTGGCGGCGTACAACGTGGGGGGTGGCGGATGGCGGTCGGATTGCTCTTTCCCGGACAGGGATCGCAGTTCGTGGGGATGGTCGACGCGTGGGCGTCGCACCCCGCATCGCAGGCGGTGATCGAAGAGGCGAACGAGGCCTTCGGCCAGGACCTCGCCGAGTTGGCCCGCGACGAGAAGGCCCTGGCCCGCACCGACGTCGTGCAGCCGGTGACGCTGGCGTGCGAGCTGGCCGCGTTCCGCGTGCTGTCGGAGTCGGCCCCCGGGCTCGACGTGGCCGGTGCCGCGGGCCACAGCCTCGGTGAATTCGCCGCCCTCGCCGCCGCCGGGGTCATCCCCGTGGCGGGCGCCTTCGAGGCCGTGCGCATCCGGTCGAAGGCGATGCAGGCCGCGTCGGACAGCGGGCAGGGCGCCATGACCGCGCTGGTCGGCATGTCGGTCGAAGACGCCAAGTCGATCTGCGAGGAGGCGGCCCAAGGCGACGTGCTGCTCGTCGCCAACGAGAACAGCCCGGTGCAGACGGTCCTGTCCGGCACCACCGACGCCATCGCCCGGGCCGAGGACGTGGCGCGCGAGCGCAAGGCCCGTGCCATCAGGCTGCCGTTGCCCGGCGCCTTCCACTCGCCGCTGATGGAGCCCGCCCGCCAAGAGGTCGAGGCCGCCATCAACCGGCTCGACTTCGCCGCCCCGCGCTTCCCGATCATCCCGAACGCGCTGGGCACGCCGACGTCCGATCCCGACGAGCTGCGCCAGGCCCTGCTCGTCCACCTCGTCTCGCCGGTCCACTGGATCGCGACCATGGCGTCGATGCAGTCGCTCGGCGTCGACCGGGTGATCGAGGTCGGCCCCGGCAACGTCTTGACCAAGCTGGCCAAGCGGTGCGCGCCCGACATCGCCGCCGCCACCGCCAACACGCCCGAGGAGGCCGCAACCGTGGGGACCGCCGAATGAGCTCAGGCCCGCACTGCATCGTCTGCGCCGACGACGTCCCTGGCGACTTCCGCCACGGCGCCGGCATCCGCGCCCTGCTGGGGCCGAAGTCGGTCGGCGCCACGTCCGGCTTCATGGGGGTCGCGACCCTCAAGCCGGGCGAGGCGATCCGCGAGCACTACCACCCGTACTCGGAGGAGTTCCTGTACGTGGTGCGGGGCCGGCTGGTGGCCAAGGTCGACGGCGTGGACAAAGAGATCAAGGAGGGCGACGCCCTCTTCATCCCGATCAACATGCGGCACCGCTTCGCCAACGAGACGGGCGACGGCGGCGAGGACGCGTTCATCGTGTTCGCCCTCAGCCCCTTGGCGCCGGACCCCACGTTGGGCCACGTCTCGACCGAGCCGGCGCCCGAGTAGGCGTCGGGCAGGCGCACACCGGCATGAATGTGGCGTATTACCACCAGCAGGCCGCGGCCGTAGCGGCGGCAAGGCATGTATGCCAGGATTTCGACCTGGCTACCGGACAGACGGGGGGACCATGCGGCGAACGGTTGTGACCGGCGTCGGCGTTGTGGCGCCGGGCGGCGTCACTCGAGACAGCTTCTGGGCGACTATCACGGCGGGGAAGACGGCGACGCGTCGCATCACGCTCTTCGACCCCTCCGAGTTCCGCTCGCAGATCGCGGCCGAGGCGGACTTCGATCCGATCGCGGCCGGGCTCAGCGTGCAGGACGTGCGCCGGATGGACCGCTACGTCCAGTTCGCTGCTGCGGCGGCGTCCGAGGCGATGGCCGAGTCCGGCCTCGACCTCGATGCCATCGACCGCGACCGCATGGGCGTGTCGTTGGGCTCTGCCGTCGGCGGCACCACTGCGCTGGAGGACGAGTACGTCGTCGTCTCCAATCACGGCGAGGAGTGGGAGGTCGACCCCGAGTACGCGATGCCGTTCGTGTACCAGGCCCTCGTCCCATCGTCGTTGGCCAGCGAGATCGCCATGCGCTTCCGGGCCCACGGGCCTGCTGCGGTCATCTCCACCGGCTGCACCAGCGGCATCGACGGCATCGGCTACGGCCACCACATGATCCAGGACGGCCGGGCCGACATCGTCATCTCGGGAGCGGCGGACTCGCCGATCTCCCCCATCTCGATGGCCTGCTTCGACGCCATCAAGGCCACCTCGGCCCGAAACGACGACCCCGCCCACGCGTCCCGGCCGTTCGACCGCGACCGCGACGGCTTCGTGATGGGCGAGGGCTCGGCGGTGCTGATCCTCGAAGAGCTCGAGCACGCCCGCGCCCGCGGCGCTGAGATCTACTGCGAGGTCTTGGGCTATGCGAGCCGCGGCAACGCCTACCACATGACCGGCCTGCGCCCCGATGGCCTGGAGATGTCCGACGCCATCAACGACGCCATGGCGCAGGGCAAGGTCAACCCCACCGACATCGGCTACATCAACGCCCACGGCTCCGGCACCAAGCAGAACGACCGTCACGAGACCGCCGCGTTCAAGCGCTCGCTGGGCGACGCCGCCTACGGCATCCCGGTCTCGTCGATCAAGTCGATGATCGGCCACTCGCTGGGTGCCATCGGCTCGCTGGAGATGGCGGCCTGCGCGCTGACCATCCGCAACGGCGTGGTCCCGCCCACCGCCAACTACGAGAACCCCGACCCAGAGTGCGACCTCGACTACACGCCCAACACGGCGCGTGAGGCCACCGTCAACAACGCCCTGTCGGTCGGCTCCGGCTTCGGCGGGTTCCAGTCGGCCATGGTCTTCGGCAAGGTCAAGGAGGTCGGCGAGTGAGCGCCCGGACCGTCATCACCGGCTTGGGCGTCGTCGCCCCCAACGGCATCGGCGCCGCCACCTACTGGGCCAACACCCAGAAGGGCGCCAACGGCATCCGCAAGATCGACCGCTTCGACGTCTCCAAGTACGCCACCCAGGTGGCAGGCACGGTCGAGGGCTTCGATGCCACCGAGTACATCGACAAGCGCCTCATGGTCCAGACCGACAACTGGACGTGGATGGCGTTGGCGGGCGCCAAGCTCGCCATGGAGGACGCCGGGTTCGACGCCGGCTCGCAGGAGCCCGACCGCATGTCGGTCATCACTGCCTCGTCGTCGGGCGGCAACGAGTTCGGCCAGCGCGAGATCCAGTCGCTGTGGGCCAAGGGGCCGCGCTTCGTCGGGGCCTACCAGTCGATCGCCTGGTTCTACGCCGCCACCACCGGCCAGATCTCGATCAAGCACGGGATGAAGGGCGCCTGCGGCGTCATCGTCTCGGAACAGGCAGGCGGGCTGGACGCCATCGCCGCGGCGGCCAGGCAGATCCGCCGGGGCGAGGTCGACGCGGTGCTCACCGGCGGGACCGAGGCGCCGGTCGGGCCGTATGCGATCACCTGCCAGCAGCACAACTGCCTGATGGCTGAAGGCGACGACCCCGAGACGGCCTATCGGCCCTTCTCGGCCGACGCCCACGGCTATGTCCCCGGCGAGGGCGGGGCGATCCTGTTGGCCGAGGGCCTCGACCAAGCCAGGGCCAGGGGCGCGGAGCAGGTCTACGCCGAGGTGCTCGGCCACGCGGCCACTCAGGACGGCACGACCCACACCGCGCCGGCTGCCGACGGGCACCACTACGCCCGGGCCATCCAGTTGGCGCTGGCCGACGCGGGCGTCGGCGCCGACGAGATCGACGTGGTGTTCGCCGACGGCTTCGGCACCCCCGAGGCCGACGCCGCCGAGTTCACGGCGCTGTCGACCGTCTTCGGGTCCCGGCTGTCGTCGATCCCGGTCACCGCGCCCAAGTCGATGACCGGCCGGCTGTACGCGGGCGGCTCGTCGCTGGACGTCGCCACCGCCGCGCTGGCCATCACCGACGGCTACATCCCGCCGACGATCAACGTGGGCACCTCGGCGTTCGACCTCGACGTGGTCACCGAGGGCCGGGCCCAGCAGGTCGACACGGTGCTGGTCGCCGCCCGCGGCATCGGCGGCTTCAACAGCGCCATGGTCCTGCGCCGGGTCTCCGAGTAGCGGGCCGGACGGCGGCGGCATGGACCTGTCGACCATCGAACTGTTCGACGGGATCGGCCATGACGCGCTGCGTCAGGTCTACAGCCGCGCCGTGCACCGCCAGTTCCCCGCCGGCTCGGTGATCTGCCGGGAGGGCGAGCCGGGCAACTCGATGTTCGTCATCGAGGGCGGCGGCGCGTCGGTGACGATCGCGGGCGAGCGCGTCCGGCGGCTCCGGCAGGGCGACGTGATCGGCGAGATCGCGGTGTTGACCGGCGAGCCCCGCTCGGCCACGGTCACCGCGGTCCTGCCCACCGACGTGATCGAGCTGCACCGCGACGCGCTGTCGGCGGTGATGGCGGCGACGCCGCAGCTCCTGTCCAACCTGACCCGGCTCCTGTCGCGCCGGCTGGCGACTGCGCACGACCGGCAGGTCGCCACCCGGCGAGGCGAAGCGGTGGGGCTCGCACTGTCAGAGTCGTTGCTCCCACAGTTGAAGTCCCTGGTCACGGCGACCGAAGGGGCGTCGGCCCGGCCGGTCACGTTCTTGGCACTCGAATCGTTGGAGCGGTCGCTCGAACAATTGGACCGGGCACTCTCAGAGTCCGCGTTCGTGTTCGTGCCGGTCGAGTTGAAGGGCTCGATCCTGCGCACCCTCGACGCCCACATGGACCGGGTGGTCGCGGTGGTGCGCGATCAGCGCGAGGCCGAGCAGGTGGGCGGCGACGCCGACGTCGTGGTGCTCGACCCCGACGACCCGGCGCGCGTCGCGTGGCTGGGCCGGCACCTCACCCGCACCAAGCTGGGGCTGGCCCTCGGCGCGGGCGGGGCCAAGGGGTTCGCCCACGTCGGCGCGCTGTCGGTGCTGCAGGACGCGGGGTACACGGTCGACTGCGTGGCGGGCTCATCGATCGGCGCCATCGTCGGGGCCTGCCTGGCGATGGGCATGGACGCGGCCGAGGTCGATGCCACGCTGCGGCGCCGGTTCTCCGAGGACGTGGTGAAGACGGTGTTCAGCCTGTCGTTCTCGGGCGGGTCGAGCGGCTACGACACGATGAAGGCGATGACGACGGAGCTGGCCGGCGGCCGGTCGTTCGAGCAGTTGGACATCCCCATGACGGTGATGACCGTCGACCTGTCCACCCGTCAGCCGGTGCCGATCAGCGACGGGCCGTTGGACGAGGCGCTTTTGGCCGGCACCGCGCTGGCCGGGCTGTTCCCGCCGTTCGTGCGAGGCAGCCAGCGGCTGGTCGACGGGCTGGCCCTGGTGCCGGTGCCGACCGACTCGGCCCGGGCGCTGGGCGCCGACGTCGTCGTGTCGGTGAACCTGATGTCGCGCGAGACGCTTCCCGCCTGGCCGGGCGAGGAGGCGGCGTCGGGCGACGGCGACGGGCAGCCGGTGAAGCAGCGCCTGCTGGAGACGATGCTGGAGGTCATGGACCTGGCCCAGCTCGATGCCAGCGTGCGCCACGCGGCCAAGGCCGACGTCGCCATCACGCCCCGCTTCGGCCCGTGCACCTGGCGGGACTTCCACATGGCCGACCGCTTCCTCGCCGCAGGCAGGGAGGCCGCACACGAGATGCTGCCCGCCCTCCAGGGCGTGGCCCGACCCCAGACCTAACGAAACGCAAGGAAACAAGGAGAAAAGCAATGGCTGACCAGTTCACCATCGACGACTTGAAGGGCATCCTCGTCGACCGTGTCGGCATGAACGAGGGCGACGTGCCTTCGGACCCGAGCACGAGCTTCGAAGACGCCGGGCTCGACTCGCTGGCCATTCTCGAGATCCAGCTCGAGGTCCAGCAGCGGTACGGGTTCGAGATCGACGAGTCCGAGGCGGCCAAGGTCCAGACGCTGCAGGACGCCGTCGACCTCGTCAACGCCAAGCTGGCGGCGTAGCGATGGCGGGCCACACCGAGAACGAGGTCGTCATCAACGCCCCGTTCGACCTCGTCTGGGACATGACCAACGACGTGGCGAACTGGCCCAACCTCTTCACGGAGTACGCCGAGGCGGAGATCCTGTCGGAGGAGGACGGCAAGATCACGTTCCGGCTGTCGATGCACCCCGACGAGAACGGCAAGGTGTGGAGCTGGGTCTCCGAGCGAACGCCCGACCGTGAGAACAAGCGGGTCACCGCCCGCCGGGTCGAGACCGGGCCGTTCGAGTACATGAACATCGAATGGACCTACTCGGAGGTCGACGGCGGCGTGAAGATGCGCTGGGTGCAGGACTTCCACATGAAAGACGAGGCCCCGGTCGACGACGAGTGGATGACCAACAACATCAACAACAACTCGCCGATCCAGATGGCCGTCATCAAGGAAAAGGTCGAAAAGGCCGCCGCCAACTCCTAACCGCCCGGCCCGCCCGACCCCACCCGCCCCCACCCGCCCCGCGGCGCCCTCCACCGAACTTTGAACGCTCAGCCCGCCTCTGGCGGGCTGAGCGTTCAAAGTTCGGAGAGGGCGGTGGTGGCGGCGGTGTAGCCGCGCTCGATGATGGCGTCGATGCGCTTCCACTCGAGCAGGCCGACGTCGTGCAGATCCGGCGCGATGACGAGGGCGGCCGCGGCCCGGTTGGCGTCGGCCCGGCGCTGCGAGCCGATCACCGTCGAGCGGGCCAGCGTGTCGACCAGGCTGGGCAGCACGTCGTCGGTCGAGAACAGCCCGAACGGCGACTGCCGCTTGGCCGCTGCCCGCCCGGCCGCCCGACCCGCCGCGGCTCGCGCCGACGCCCGCCCCGCCCCACGCGCCTTGCCCGCCGGCGTGCCCGGCTTGCGCATCACGTCCACGGCGATGACCGGCCCCTCCCCGTCGCCGCCAACACGTCCACCGGCAGGTTGTTCAGCACGCCCCCGTCGACCAGCAGCCGGTCCCCCGACACGATCGGCGGCACCAGGCCGGGCAGGCACATGCTGATCCCGACCGCCACCCCCACCGGCCCTCGGTCGTGCACGACCTCTTCGCCCGACAACAGGTCGGCCGAGATCGAGAAGAACGGCCGGTCCAACTCCTCGACCCGCCGGTGCCCGAACACCCGCAACAACATCGCCTCAGCCCGCCGGGCCTTGATCAAGGCGTGCCGCGGCACCGTGTAGTCGCCGAACGGCTTGCGCTGGGCCAGCTCCTCACGAGCCACCTCGCGCATCTCCGCCGCGTTCAGCCCCAGTCCGGCCAGCCCGGCCACGAACGAGCCCATGCTGGTGCCGCCCAGCCGGTCGACCACCACCCCCGCCTCGGCCAGCGCCTGCACCACGCCGATGTGAGCCAGCCCCCGCGCCCCGCCGCCCGACAGGCACAGCCCGTACGACCGCCCGGCCAGCCGGCGGCCCAGCCTGCCCACGCCCTCTTCGAAGCGCGGCCCCGGGTCGAGCTGGTGGAACGCCTCCGGCTTGAACCCGTCCAGCCACGGCGTGATGAGCGCCGAGCGGGGCACCCGGTTGACGAACACCAAGTCGGTCACCGGTGGCCGCCGCGGCCCGAGGGACGCGCCGGCAGGATCGACGAGGCCGACCACCCGGTCGCCTTGGCGCAGGCAGAACTGCTCCCACTCGGGGTCGTCGGAGCCCTCGGCCAACAGCACGACGTGGTCGTGGGTGCGCTCGGCCCGGTCGAGCATCCGCCCATAGGCAGCGGCGTCGAAGTCCAAGTCGGCGCTGGCGTCCACGTCCACACCCCGCATCAGCTCGACCGACAACCCGAGCCCGGACAGCGTGCGCCGCAGCCCCTCCGCGACCCGCGACGCCAGACCGGGCACCAGCCCCGAGTGCAGCGCGGCGACCGTGATCACCCGTGTCGAACGGGCCACCGCCACCGCGGCCACCGCCGTCCGCTGCAACTGCTCCCCCAGCGCCCGCGTCAGCGCGACCGCGAACGCCGGGTCCTCCAACAGCGCGGCGAAGTCGTCGCGCCCCAGCTTCAGCACCTCGGTCTCCCGACGCGCCCGCACCGACGCCGACCGCTCGCCGCCGGTCAGCAGGGCCAGCTCCCCCAACGCCGCGCCCGCGCCCAGCACCCGGATCACCACGTCGTTCTGCACCACTTCGAGCCGGCCCGTCCGCACGACGAACAGCGCATCGCCGGGGTCGCCTTCGCGGAACAGCCACCCGCCCGCAGGCACCCGCTCGACCGTCGACGCGGCCAGCACCCGCGCCCGCTGCTCCTTCAGGAGGTCGGCGAAGAGCGGCACTTGTCGGAGGAACGCCTCGCCCTCCGTGACGTGGCCCACTTGGCCCGTGTGCGTGCGCTCGCTCGGCATCCCGATCCCCCCGTGAAACCGCAGATCAAGCCTATCGGCGGCAGGGCCGGCAAAGCTACAGTCGAGTCTTCGGCACCGGCGGAAGCGCAGCGGGGGGTTGCGGAGTGACGTCGTTCTTCGACTACCCGGGCGACGACACGCCCACCACGACCCAGGACGACTTCGCCTTCCTCGCCGACGCCACCGACGCCGACTGGGCCGCCATCCGCGCCCACGCCGAACTCCGCCACTTCCAAGCAGGGGAGACCGTGATGGCCGACGGCGATGTCGACCAATCCCTGTACGTGGTCGTCGACGGCGAGTTGGAGGCCGTCGTCTCCGAAGGGCGCAAGGGCCGCAACCGGCGGGTCAACACGATGCAGCCCGGCATGGTCATCGGCGAGATCGGCTTCTTCGACGGCCGCCCCCGCTCGGCCGCTGTCCGCGCCGTCACCGAGGCCAAGCTGCTGCGGCTGACCAAAGACGCCTTCGACGTGCTGGCCGCCAAAGAGCCCCACCTCGGCCGGGCCATCCTGTTCGACCTGGGCCGAACGCTGGCCGCCCGCATCCGCGACGTCGAGGCCATGCGTTGAGCACGGTCAACCCGTTCCCGAACTACACCGAGCTGCCGCGGCGGGTGCCGGTCCGCGCCTGGCATCCGATCCGTGCCCTCAGCGTCGCCGTGTTCCTCGGCCTCTGCGTCGCGCTGTTCGTCCGCCCGGCCGGTGCGCTGTTCTTCTTCTGGCGGCTGCTGATCCCGATGCTCCCGCTGGTCTTCCTGCTCGCCCCCGGCCTCTGGCGCAACGTCTGCCCGCTGGCCGCCGCCAACCAGGCCCCCCGCCTCTGGAACATCACCCGCGGCCTCAAGCAGCCAGGCTTCCTGCGCGACCGCGGCTACGTCGTCGCCATCGTCTTGTTCGCCGCCATCGTGGTGTCGCGCAAGCCGCTGTTCGACAAGCACGGCGCCGCCCTCGCCTTCGTCCTGCTCGCCCTCATCACCGCCGCGTTCGTCATGGGCACGACGTACCGAGGCAAGAGCGGCTGGTGCAGCAGCGTGTGCCCGCTCCTTCCGGTGCAGCGCCTGTACGGCCAGACGCCGTTCGTCACCGTTCCCAACAGCCACTGCCAGCCCTGCGTCGGCTGCACCAAGAACTGTTACGACTTCAACCCCGGCGCCGCCTACCAAGCCGACATGCACGAACACGACGAGGAGTGGAGCGCGCCGCGCAAGTTCTTCGCGGGCGCCTTTCCCGGCCTGATCGCCGGCTTCTTCACCGTGTCGGCCACCGCGTCGACCCTCGACGTCTACGGCCACATCCTCATGTACGCGGCGGTCGGCGCAGGCGCGTTCTTCGCGGTGGACGCCATCCTGCCCGTCACCTCGTCGCAAGCCGCGGTGCTGGGCGGCGCCGTCGCCCTCAACCTCTTCTACTGGCACCAGGGCCCGCTGCTCGCCGACGCATGGGGCGAGGTCGTCAACGCCGACATCGGCTGGCTGTCGTGGCTGGTGCGCGGCGTGGTCCCCGCCCTCACCCTCGTATGGCTGTGGCGCACGTTCCGCGTCGAGCGGCGGTACGAAGAGGTGATGGTCGCGTCGGCCCGGCCGGTGAAGCTGTCGGCCACCCGCGCCGCCAAGCTCAAGACCGAGACCGCCGCCGACGGGCCCGAGGTCGTCTTCGAGCCCGGCGAGCGCCGCGTCGTGTCGGTCGAGGGGGCGACGCTGCTCGACGTGGCCGAGTCGGACGGCCAGCCCATCGAAGCCGGTTGCCGCATGGGGGTGTGCGGCGCCGATCCCGTCGCGGTGCTCGACGGCATGGGCAACCTGTCCCCGGTCGGCACCGACGAGGCCGCCACGCTGCGCCGGCTCAACCTCGGCCCCAGTGCCCGCATGGCGTGCAGCGCCCGACTCACCGGCGGCCCGGTGTGCGTGAACGTCGACGTCAGCGTCCTCAAGTCGGCGGGCGAAGCGGCACCGGACACCGCCCCGACCGACTTCGACCCCACCATCACGCGCGTCGTCGTACTGGGCAACGGCATCGCCGGCGTGACCGCGGCCGACTACGTGCGACGCAGCCATCCCGAGTGCGAGATCCACCTCGTCGGCAAAGAGCCCTATCCGCTCTACAACCGCATGGGGATCAGCCGCATCGTCTACGGCCGGTCCGCCATGCAAGGCCTGTCGCTGCTGCCAGACACCTGGTACGACGACAACAAGGTCACCTGTTGGCTGAACACCCAGGCCCAGCGCCTCGACATCGAGCAGCGGCACGTCGAGCTGGCGACCGGCGACATGCTCCCCTACGACCGGCTCATCCTGGCGACCGGCTCGTCCAGCTTCGTGCCGCCGATCCCCGGCTTCGGCGCGGCGGGGTCGTTCGTGCTGCGCGAGGCCGACGACGCCGTCGCCATCCGCCGCTACGCGCAGCAGACCGGTGCACGCCGCGCCGTCGTGGCGGGCGGCGGCCTGCTCGGGCTCGAGGCCGCGCACGCGCTGCACTCCCTCGGGCTGGCCACCACGGTCGTCGAGTTGGCGCCGCGGCTGCTGATCAACCAGGCCGACGAGCGCGCCTCGGCACTGCTGGCCGACTTCCTTGAGAACCTCGGCATCCGCGTGGAGACGGGCACGTCGATCGGCGGCGTGGACGGCGACCCTGTGCGCGGCGTGACCCTTGCCGACGGGCGGTCGATCGAGTGCGAGCTGTTCCTCGTCGCCGCCGGCATCAAGCCGAACGTCGAGCTGGCCCGCGACGCCGGGCTGGAGGTCAACCGCGGCGTCGTCGTGGACGACCGCATGCGCACGTCGGTCCCTGGCGTCTACGCGGCGGGCGACGTGGCCGAGCTCGACGGGCGGGTGTGGGGGCTGTGGCCGATCGCGGTGAACCAGGGCGAGGTCGCGGCCCGCAACGCGATGGGCGCCGACGAGGCCCACGTCGTCAACCTGCCCTTCGCCATGCTGAAAGGGGTCGGCCTCGACCTGCTGTCAGCGGGGCGCATCAACCCCGACGCCGAGGCGGGCGACACGGTGTACGTCGTCGACCACGGCAGGGAGCACCAGTACGCCAAGGTCGTGGTCGGCGCCGACGGGCGGGTCGTCGGCGGGCTGCTGCTCGGCCGACCGCAGGACCACCACGCGGTGGGCGAGGCGGTGAAGTCGGCCGCCGTGGCCGAGCCGTTGCTCGCCGCCCTCGGCGCCACGCCATTGGCCGCGTCGGTCGGCTAGCGGCTTCGTGACCTAGTCCCAGGCGGACAGGCCGAGCTTGCCGCCCAACTCGGGGCACTCGGGCGCGAACACGCCCCAGGTGCACTCCCACCCCGGCACGATCCAGTCGTGCAGCATCCAGACGTCGGTGAGCTCGCGCTTGACGCCGCCGAGCTCCCTGCACTGCTCGGCCGACGCGTCCTCGCCCGCCAGCACGAAGCCGCTGCGGTCGAAGCACAGACCCCCGTTGGCGTTGTGCTGGTGCCAGACGTCGTTGGGCCCGGCGAAGCCGTCGGGCGGGCCGCCGGGGTGGTACACGAGATAGCTCAGCCCCACCAGCTTCGAGTCCGGCTCGGTGCCGTCGAAGAGCAGTTCGGCGGGCTGGGCCGGGGCGAAACGGGCGGCCAGGAGGAAGTTGGTGTAGTGGGCGCCGATGCACGGCACGAACGGCGTCGACTTCTTGTAGCCGCCCTGCGCCGCCGCGGCCACGGTCGGGAAGCGGTCCACGACCGTGCGGGCCTCCTTCTGCTGCTCGGCCAGGTGCAGGCGCTCGGCCGCGGTGAGCGGCTTCTGGGGGACGGCGCCGCGGTGCGAATGGCCTTCGGTGACGGCGACCTGGGCGGGCGACAGCGGCGGGCCGGACTGCTCGCACGGCGTCGTCCCTGGCGTCGTCGCCGCGGGCGTTGCCTGCGCCTCGACATGGCCGTGGTCGTCGTCTTCGTCGCCATGGGCGTGCTCGGCCTCTGCGTACTGCGGGGACAGCGACACCAGGGTGCCTGCCGCCACCAGCACGACGACGACTCCGGCCAGCACCCGCGGCATCCGCAGTCGGGCCAGGACGAGGGCGACGATGCCGAGCTCCAGCCCGGTCGCCCACGCGTCGGCCACGCCGATCCCCTCGTCGCCCCGGGTCGCCGCCCACACCCCGACCACGCCGAGGTTGAGCACGCCCGCCAGCCGCAGCAGCCGCGACGGACGGGCCGTCAAGGCCAGCGCCCAGGCGGCCTGGAGCGCGCCGACGATCAGGAAGAACAGCCCGTGGGCGTCGTCCTCGCCGAAGTGCGCCCCTGCGTACGCGAAGTGGACGGCGGCCGCCGCGAGGGAGAAGGCGGCGGGCAGCAGCGTCGAGCGAGAGCGTTGGTGTCCAGCGGCGTCCACAAAGCCAAGGTACGGCACCGACCCCATCGGCGGATGCGCGCACCATCCGAGGCTCGGTCGCCCGCACGGCCTACCCTTCCCGCTGGTCGGCACGGGGCGGCGGCGAAGGGGGACTGCCATGACGCGGCTGCGGCAGTGGGTCAAGGCGAACTGGGGCTTCGTGGCCCTGACGGTTGTGCTGGCCGGCGCCGCGACCGCGTTGGCGTTGGTCGAACCCGACCTGGCCGAGGCGCAGCGGGCACGGACCAAAAGCGAGCTTCGCGACGTCACCACGGGGGCGTGGCTCGACTACGTCTACATGGTCGCCTACGCGGCGTGGGGTTGGGCCGCGTTCTCGCTGATCCGCAGGCCATCGTCGAAGACCGAACGGCATCCCGCTGCCACTGCCGGCGGTGTCCTCGTGGTCGCAGGCGCGGTCGCCGACGCGGTCGAAAACGTCTTTCTGCTGATCGCCCTGTCCGAGGAGAACAGCGCGAACCTCGACGTCTACCTCGGGGCCATGCGGGCGTTCGGCCTCGTCAAGTGGGGCCTGCTGATCAGCGCGCTGGTGACGTTGGCCGCACTACTCCTGTCCCGGCCGTGGCGGCCCAGGGAGGTGGCGGGCCTCCCCACCACTCGGCCCGGCGGCGCCGACTGGGACCCGCCCCGCGACGGCACCGAGCACAAGACCGGCATCGCCTTGTCCGGCGGCGGCATCCGCTCGGCCGCGTTCTGCCTGGGCGCGCTGCAAGCCCTTCGGGCGCGGGGGCCGCTGGCGCGGGCGCGCTACATCACGGCCGTCTCGGGCGGCGGGTACCTGGCGGCGGGCTGGGCCGTGTCCGACGCCGCCGAACCCCGCCCGGACGGGCCGCCCGCGTGGGACCCCGGCTCTCCGGAGGAGCGCTGGTTCAGGGACCATGCCTCGTACCTCGTCCCCGACACCAAGGGCGGCTTCGCCGGGTTGTTTCGGCTGCTGGCCGGCGTGTTCGTCAACCTGGCCCTGTTGGGCCTGCTGCTGGTCACGGTGTCGAGGCCGGTCGGCTGGGCCATCCACTCGATGCACGAGAAGCTGCGGGCGGCCGACCCCACCGTGCTCGTACGCGACAACGCCGTGGAGATGCAGATCGAGGCGCCGCAGCCGCTCGGCACCGTCAGCGCCGGGGCCAAGACGAGGTACTCGCTCACTCTTGCCCCCGCAGACGAGGTCAAAGACGCCGACGAGGCCTGTTTCGACTTGTGGCCCTACCAGCCCAAGGACCGCGACGCGTGCGTCCGCGTCGGCCAGGGCGGTGACGCCGCGGGCGTGGTCGAGGTGGCCGCGGGCCGGATCACGATCGTCAAACAGCCGAAGGTCAAGGTCCTGCGCCCCACCGTGACGCTCTCGCCGTGCGACGACCACTGCCACGATGTGCGACGGGCCAAAGAGAACGCCTTCATCCAGGTCCAGCCCGCGGTCAGCGTGGTCGACGACCTGGTGGTCGACGGCCAGGCCCCGGTGGCCGGCCAGTTCCAGATCGACCGCCAGCCCCGGGTCAGCGTCAAGACCGGGCTGGGCGCCATGACGTGGCCGGTCTACCGCTCGTGGATGTGGGAGCTGGTCATCGGCCTGTGGGTCGCGGCGCTGGCGGTGGCGGCGGCGTTGATGGCGTTCCGACTGCGCCGGTACGAAGACGTGGCCCGCGCGTTGGCCAACGCGTTGGCGGGCACCGCGCTGGCCGTGTCGCTCGTCGTGATCGTGTTGCCGTGGGTCGTGGTCTGGCTGCCGCGCACGCTGGGGTCGCTCACCACCGGCGGCACGACGTCGGCGTCAGGGTCCGGCTGGGCCGACTACCTGGCCCCGAGCGGCGGCCTGTTCGCGTTGGTGCTCGTCGCCGTGCGCCAGTTCATGGCCGGGTCGGAGGGCAAGAACACATCCGGCACCGGGGCCAGCCTCCCGTGGCCGCGTCGGATGTGGAACGCGCTGACCAAGCGGTCGCAAGAGCTCAAGTGGTACGAGTCGAGTCCGAGCAAGGTCGCAGTGGCGGTGCTCGCCGTCGTCGGCGCGACCGTGGCGTTCGTCAACGCGCTGCAGTTCGCCGTCGGCAACGGGTGGGACGGCCGGCTGATGGGCTTCGGCGTGGTCAGGGATCAATTGCCGTACTGGCTGTTCTTCCCCGACTGGGCCAAGTTCGCCGCCGCCGCCGTCGCGCTGGCGCTGTTCGCCTGGTTCGCCGACGCCCACGCGTGGTCGCTGTACCCCTTCTACAAACAGCGCCTCTCGCTGGGGTTCATCGTGCAGCGCGACGCCGACGGGACGCGGGCCGCGCCGATCCCCTATGGCCAGCCGGTGCCGTACAGCACGATGCAGCAGCCCGACCCGGGGCCGCAGCTCGTCGCGTGCTGCGCGGTGAACCTGGGCGAGTACGGGGTGGTCCCGCCCGGGCGGCGGGCGGCCTCGTTCACGTTCAGCAGCACCGAGATCGGCGGGCCGCTGGTCGGCTACGCGCCGACCGCCGCGTACGAGGCGCTGCCCATCGGCCGGTTCCGGGACGTGACGGTGCCGTCGGGCATGGCGATCTCCGGCGCCGCCTTCTCGCCTGCGATGGGCAAGTTCAACCTGGGGCCGGTGGGCGGGCTGCTGGCACTGGCCAACCTGCGGCTTGGCGTGTGGATCCCGCATCCCCGGCGGGTGGTCGACCGCGGGCCGTCCGAGTGGCAGTGGTGGTGGTTCCGCCGGCCCCACTGGGTCTGGTTCCTGCGGGAGCTGACCAACAAGTACGCGTTCAACCGGCGGTACGTCTACGTCTCCGACGGCGGCCACTGGGACAACCTCGGCCTGGTCGAGCTGCTGCGGCGCGGGTGCACCGAGATCTACTGCATCTCCGGCGCGGGCGACGGCGCCTTGTCGTTCTCCACCATCGGCGAGGCGCTGGCGTTGGCCCGCGAGGAGTTGGGCGTCTCGTTCGAGCTCGACCCGTCGCCGTTGCGGCCCGCGGTCAAGGCGCCGGACCCTGAGCCGACGGACCGGGTGCTGCGGCGGGAGGGCGCCAAGGACAAAGCGTCGCCGTTCGCGGCTGCGGCTGCTGTCGTGGGGACGTTCGAGTTCACGCGGGACCCGGGGGCCAAGCGGGGCGTGATCTATTACGTGGAGGCCGACCTCACCGAGTCGATGCCGTTCGACGTGCATGCCTTCGCCGAGGCCGAGACGGTGTTCCCCGACGACTCCACCGGCGACCAGGTCTTCAACCACCGCCAGTTCGAGTCGTACCGCGCCCTCGGGTACTACCAGGCCACCGAGGCGGCCAAGCTGCCCGAGCCCCCAACCCCAACGCCAACCCCGGCACCTGACCTCCCGCCGGGGGGCGCAGCTACAGGGTGAGGCCGGGGTACAGCGGGAAGGCGGCCAGCAGATCGGCGCCGCGCTTGCGGGCGGCCTCGGAGACGTCGGTGGGCAGGGTGTACTGGGCCAGCGACTGCGTGCCCTTCGAGGTGGTGGTCGGCTCCACCGCGGAGAGCGTGGTGTGGATGATGTCGGCCAGCTCGTCCATCTCCCCCGGGCCCATGCCGAGCGTCGTGGTGGCCGGGGTGCCGAGGCGGACGCCGCTGGTGTACCACGCGCCGTTCGGGTCGTTGGGCAGGGCGTTGCGGTTGCAGGTCACGCCCGCATCCCGCAGTGCGGCCTCGGCCTGGCGGCCGGTGATGCCGTACGGGCGCACGTCGAGCAGCAGCAGGTGGTTCTCGGTCCCGCCGGTGGCGAGCACGCCGCCCCGCTTGGACAGCCCTTCGGCGAGGGCGGCGGCGTTCGCCACGACCCGGCCCGCATAGTCGGCGAAGGCGGGGGTGGACGCCTCCTCGAGCGCAATGGCCTTGGCCGCCATGATGTGGGCGAGCGGCCCGCCCAGCACCAGCGGACAGCCCCGCTCCACGAACTCGACCAGCTCCGAGTTGCACAGCACCATGCCGCCCCGCGGGCCGCGCAGCGTCTTGTGCGTGGTGGTCGTGACGATGTGGGCGTGGGGCACAGGATCGAAGTCGCCGGTGAAGACCTTGCCTGCGACGAGGCCGGCGAAGTGCGCCATGTCGACCATGAAGGTGGCGCCGATCTCGTCGGCGATCTCGCGGAAGATGCGGAAGTTGATCTTGCGCGGATACGACGAGTAGCCGGCGACGAGCACGAGCGGCCGCTCGGCCTGGGCCTGGGCGCGCACCTGGTCGTAGTCGAGCAGGCCGGTCTCCGGGTCGACCGTGTACGAGCAGCGCTGGAACAGCTTGCCCGAGATGTTGGGGCGGTAGCCGTGGGTGAGGTGGCCGCCCGCGTCGAGGGCCATGCCCATCATCTTCTGGTTGCCCAGCTCGTGGCGCAGCGTCTCCCAGTCCTCGTCGGAGAGCGAGTTGAGGTCCTTGGCGCCGAGGCGCTCCAAGGCGGGCCGCTCGACGCGCTGGCTGAGGATGGCCCAGAAGGCGACGAGGTTGGCGTCGATGCCCGAGTGCGGCTGCATGTAGGCGTAGTCCGCGCCGAACAGGTCCTGGGCGACCTGGGCGGCCCGCGACTCGACCGCGTCGACGTTCTCGCACCCCGCATAGAACCGGTGGCCGGGGGCGCCCTCGGCGTACTTGTCGGTCAGCCAGTTGCCCATGGCCAGGAGCACCGACGGCGAGGCGAAGTTCTCGCTGGCGATCAGCTTCACGTGGCTGCGCTGGTCCTCCAGCTCCTGCACGATCGAGGCGCTGATGCCGGGGTCGACTTGGGCCACGGCGTCGAGAGCGGCAGCGAAGGCGATGCCGGACGGGTCGACCCCTTGCAGCGGCGCCGGATCGACGCCGGCGGTGGACAGGAAGCGGGCGAGGTAGCTGTCAGCCATGAGGCCAGCCAGCCTACCGGCCCGCCGACTTCTCCCTTCGTCCATTGGGCGACTACGAACTGGCCTCGTGCGCTCCCCCCGCTGGATCATCGGACACGTCGTGGTCGCGGTGGCGGTCGGCGTGTGCGCGACCCTCGGGCTCTGGCAGCTCGACCGGCGCTCGGAGCGGCGCGCCGAGAACGAACGGGTCAAGGACCGCATCGAGCACCCTGTCCCGCTCCCGGCCGATGGGTTCACGGCGGGGTCGACGGCAGGCCTGCGCTACCGCGGCGTGTCGGTCACCGGCCGCTACGACCAGGCGCACGAGTTCCTCGTCCGCTACCGCAGCCGCGAGGGCCTGCCCGGCTACGGCGTGATCACCCCGCTGGTGACGCCCGACGGCGCCGTCCTCGTCGACCGGGGCTGGGTGCCGTTGGACTGGGGCGAGCGCTGGCCGGTGTCGGACGCGGCCCCGCCCACAGGCGAGGTCCGGGTCGACGGCTGGCTGGCCGCCCCGCACCGCTCCCGGGTCGAGCCGACGGCGCCGTCGCCCGCAACCGGCAAGCCCGGCCTGGTGGCCGACGTGGCCGCGCCGCAGCTTCGCCCGCTGCTCCCCTACGACCGTCTTTACGAGCTGACCCTCGTCGCCGACGGCCCGACGGACCGCTTCCCCGCGCCGGTGGGGCTCCCCGACATCTCAGAGGGGCCGCACCTCTCCTATGCCTTCCAGTGGTTCTGCTTCGGCGCCATTGCGCTGATCGGCTGGATCGCGCTGGTGGTCAGCGCTGGGCGAGGGCGCAGCGCCAGCGCTCGGCGGCGGCGAGCGGCGACGCTGCCTTCGCCGTAGCGCGCTGCCACGAGGCGGCCAGCTCGGCGTTGTCGGGCCGCGGCGCCGACCGGTCGAAGCGCAGGATGTCGATGCCCCGCCCGTAGTCGACCGTGTAGGCGTACTCGTCGTCGATCCAGTGCACGGCCGACGTCGAGCCGACGATCGGCTGGTAGTAGCCGACCTCGCTGATCTCGCCGGTGGCGGGGTCGACCTCCAAGAAGCGGGTCCCGTGCTCGTACCAGCCCGCCGCGACGATGCCGTTGCGGTAGGTGAACCAGTGACCGGAGCAGCCGAGGGCGTTGACCGCCGCGTTGCCGTCGGTGATCGTCCCGGTGATCGGGCGGAAGACGTGGAGCGGCTTCATCGGCGCGCCCTTGTCCCAGTCGCGCACGCTCCAGGTCGCAAACGGGCCGCTGCCTTCGTCGCACTGGCCGGTGAAGTTGGTCTCGCCGTTGGACAGCAGCAGCTCGCCGGGGCGCAGGCTCGGGTCGGCGTCGTCCTCCGGGGTCACCCGGGGCTGCCACTCGTCGGCCCGGATGCGGATGTTGTTGTGCTGGTAGGCGAGGTTCATCGCCCTGGGCACGGCGCCGGTGGTCAGGACCAGCGGGAACTTCGGATTGGGGCGCGGGTCGAACATCACGCGAGGGGTGGAGTCGGTCACGAAGTAGCCCGCCGCGTCGCGGTTGAGGTCGTGCACGGAAGACGAGATGCGCACGCCCTGCTGGAGGAGCACGTCGCGCCAGCCCGGGAGGTGCCGCTTCGGCGTCCGCTTGTCGGTCAGGTCCCACGTCCAGCCGTCCGAGCCGTAGACCGTGTTGCACTCGTCGTCGGCGCACGTCGCGATGTGGGCGCCCATCGGAATGGTCGAGGCCAGCACGGGGACGCGGGGGTTGGTGGCGTCGATCACGTAGGTCAGGACCCGCTCCTGGGGCAGGGCCTGGAAGTCGCCGTCGTGCGAGATCAGGACCCAGTTGCCGTCGGCCGAGACCGACACGTCCTCGTTCTCCCAATGCGGGAGGGGCAGGAAGCCGATCTGCAGGGGCAGGGCGGGATCGGTGACGTCGTAGATCGACAGGCCCTTCACGCCGGTGACGTAGAAGCGGGTTTGGCCGGGCAACCGGACGACCCGTCCGCCGACGCCGGGGGCGTCGACTGGGAGGTGGGCAACCCACTCGACGTTGGCCGACATGAAGCCGCCCGCTTTGGGCTCGGCGGTGGCGGTGGGCATGGCCGACGGGGTGGCGAGCACGGCGATCGCGGCGGCCAGCACGGCCAGTCGGCGCCAACGGGCGGGCGCGTGGAATCCCGGAATGTGAGACATGACCCCATGGGTTTCTTCGCCGGGCGCGCCGGCACCTGCCCGCTCGTCGGCCGGTCCCGTCGATAACGTGCCCGGTTGTGCGGGAGTGGCCTCTGCTGGAGACGCTGAGCGACGAGGACCGCAGGCGCGTCCTCTCGGCGGCCCGGCGGCGGCGGTACCGGCGGCGCGAGGTGCTGTTCCACGAGGGCGATCCCAGCGAGACGCTGCACCTCGTCGACAGCGGCCGGGTCGCCATCCGGGTCGGCACCGCCATGGGCGACACCGCCACCCTCGTGGTGCTCGGTCCCGGCGACGTGCTGGGCGAGCTGTCGCTGGTCTCGGGCGACGTGGGCCGGCGGACGGCGTCCGCGGTCGCGCTTGAGGCCGCCGAGACGCTCACCCTCGACCGGTCCGCCTTCGACGAGCTTCGCCGCGAGCACCCCACCGTGGAGCGCTTCTTGGTCGCGGTGCTCGCCGCCCAGGTCCGGCGGCTTTCGCAGCACCTGGTCGAGGCGCTCTACGTGCCCGCCGACATCAGGGTGGCCAGGCGCCTGCTCGAGCTCGACGCCGTGTACGACGGCGAGGAGATCACCCTCACCCAGGAAGACGTGGCCACCCTGGCGGGCACCTCGCGGGCCACGGTCAACCGGGTCATCGGCGAGCTGGAGGCGTTCGGCGCAGTAGCGGTCCGACGGGGACGGATCGCGGTCGTCGATCACAACAAACTCCTCAAACGCACCCGATAAGTCGGCCGCTTGACGCTCGTTGTGTCGCCTTCGTGACAGACGGGCCGGTGACGGGCCGGGACGATCACCTGCAGTGGCGATGTATCCCGTTGACCAGGCTGTCGAGCTGCACACCGCGGCCATGGCGCTCCACGCGGAGGGCCGGCTGCGCGACGCGCTCAAACCGTGTGAGCAGGCGCTCGCAATATTGGAGCGCGAGTGCGGCGCCACCCATCCCGACGTCGCCGCCGTGCTGCTGGTCCTCGGCCACCTCCACGAAGACCTCAGCGACTTCGCCGCCGCCGAGGCGTGTTACGCCCGCGCCGACGCCGTCTTGTTGGCCTACGCCCGAGAGCGCGACCCGGCCCTGGTCCGGCTGCGGGTCCGGGCCAGGGCCCGGCTGGCCGGGATAGCGCACGCGTTGGGGCGGATCGACGACGCCGAGCTCTACTCGCTCCAGTCGATCGAGCTGGCCGCACGCGAGCTCGGGACCGACGACGCCGTGCTGGGCGGGGTGTTCAACGGCCTGGGCACGGTCTATCGGGCCCAGTCGCGCTTCGACGACGCCGAACGGGTCTACCGGCGCGCCCTGGCCTTGACGTCGGGCGCGCTGGGCGACGACTCGCTGGAGGTCGCGGAGGTCGAGCACAACCTGGGCGCGCTGGCCCTGGACCGAGGGCGGTGGCTGGACGGGGTGGCGCACGCGCAGCGGGCCGCCGCGGTGCGGGAGGCGGCGTTGGGGCGGACGCACCCGCAGACCGCG
>Ga0190267_10000022_pt1 | contig 28085 bp, 25 predicted proteins | sample Popmic239T_FD_140332 | JGI IMG/M metagenome (GOLD analysis project Ga0190267, IMG submission 140332) | Populus adjacent soil microbial communities from riparian zone of Oak Creek, Arizona, USA - 239 T | ecosystem: Environmental > Terrestrial > Soil > Riparian zone | place: USA: Arizona... | reverse complement strand
TGTAGATGCACGACGAGCCCGCCAACGCCGCCGCCACCGCCGACACCCGCTCATACAGCGGACACCACTCCGGGTCGCCCAACAGCTCGTCGTCCTTCAGCAAGACCGCGCCCGCCGATGCATGCGACGCCGCCAACCTCGCCAACTCCCCCGGCGACAACCCCAACGACGGCTTGAAGATCACGCCCACACCAACGCCAGACAGCGGCGGGAACGCAGGCCCCGGCAGGAGACCAGCAGGCAGCTCCAACGACACCAGCCGGCACTTCGTAAACGCCCGCGTCTCGACGCCCTCCCCCGCCACCAGCGCCGACAGCAGCATCGGCACGTTGCGCCCCCAGTTCGCCACCGGGAACGCCAACTCGCCCGGCCCGACCACCCGCCCGCGCACGAACGCGGGGCCGTCGGGCATCCCGGTCGACTCCTCGATCGCCAAGGCCTCCTCCGAGCCCGGCGGCTCGAGCTCGAAGACGGCCTTGATCAGTCGATCGGCGTCCCGACGTCGCGGCACTTGTGGGAGAACTTCTCCATGTACTCCCGGAACTTCTCGGGATCGGCCTCCGGCGACGGGGGGGTCTTGTCGGCCAGCTCCCGCGCGTCGTCGCGGAACGACTGAGGCACGTCGTTGTCCTTCATCACCTGGTCGAACACGTCCGGGAACTGCGACGGGTCGCGCAGGGGCTGGCCGCCGGTGCGGTCGGCGACCTCCTTCTTGAACTCCGCGCACCCCTCGCGCCAGGCCTCGTCCTCGCGCTCCTGCTGCGCGCTGATCTCGTTCGGCGTGGGCACCGAGTCGGCGACGTTGCACGCCGCCCCCAGCAACGCGAACGCGAGCAACGCCCCCCGCACCGAGCTACGTCCCGACGGTCCAGGAGGCGAGGTACTCCTCCTGCTCCGGGGTCAGCCGGTCGATGGCGACGCCCATCGTCTCCAGCTTCAAGCGGGCGATCTCGGCGTCGATGTCGCGGGGCACGTCGTAGACCTGCGGGGTCAGCGACGACGCGTTGACCATCGCCCACTCGGCGGCCAGCGCCTGGTTGGCGAACGACATGTCCATGACGTCGGCCGGATGCCCCTCAGCGGCGCCGAGGTTGACCAGCCGCCCCTCGGCGACGACGAGGATGCGCCGGTCGCCCTCGATCAGGAACTCCTCGACGAACGGCCGCACCTCGCGCCGCCGCTCTCCGGTGGCCATGTCGGCCAGCGTCTTTAAGTCGATCTCGATGTCGAAGTGGCCGGAGTTGGCGACGATGGCGCCGTCCTTCATCACGTCGAAGTGCTGGCGGCGGATGACGTCCCGGTTGCCGGTGACCGTGATGAACAGGTCGCCCTCGCGAGCGGCCTCGTCCATCGGCACCACGCGGAACCCGTCCATGACGGCCTCCAGCGCGCGCAACGGGTCGATCTCGGTGACGTACACCTGGGCGCCCATCCCCCGGGCCCGCGACGCCACGCCCTTGCCGCAGTAGCCGTAGCCGGCCACGACGACCTTCTTGCCCGCCAGCAGCATGTTGGTGGCCCGGATGATCCCGTCCAGCGTCGACTGCCCGGTGCCGTACCGGTTGTCGAACATGTGCTTCGTATCGGCGTCGTTGACGGCGACGATCGGGTAGCGCAGGGCGCCGTCGGCCTGCATCGCCTTCAAGCGGATGACGCCGGTCGTCGTCTCCTCGGTGCCGGCCAGCACGCCGCCGATCTTGTCCTCACGGGACCGGTGCAGCCGCGAGACCAGATCGCACCCGTCGTCCATCGTGAGGTTCGGCCCCTCGTCGATGACCGCGTCCATGTGCCGGTAGTAGGTCTCTTCGTCCTCGCCCTTGATGGCGAACACCGCGATGCCCTCGTCGCGCACGAGCGAGGCGGCGACGTCGTCCTGGGTCGACAGCGGGTTCGACGCGCAGATGGCGACGTTGGCCCCGCCCGCCTTCAGCGCCCGCAGGAGATTGGCCGTCTCGGTGGTGACGTGCATGCACGCGCCGAAGGTGATGCCCTCGAACGGGCGCTCCTTGGCGAACCGCTCGCGGATCGACGCCATGACCGGCATGCGGCCGTCGGCCCAGGCGATGCGCTGGCGGCCGAGGTCGGCCAGCTTGGGGTCGGCGATGTCGAAGTTCATTGTGCGGCTCAGCCTTCCTGAAGTCGTTGCTTGATCTCGTTGAGGGCGGCGACCGGTCCTGGGTCGATGCCCTCCTGGTATGCCATGTGCAGCGACATGAAGTCGCCGATGAGGATGAGGTCGAGAAGCTGGGCCAGGTCGCCCTCGCCGTGGGCCTCGACGTCCTGGATCGACGCCACGACCTCGCGCATCTGGTCGTCGACCAAGTCGAAGCGCCGCATCACCTGCGGGTGCTCGTTGTCGTGGCGCAGCTTGACCAGCGTGAGCACCTGGCGGGTGACGTCGCCGTTCTGGCCCCAGCCCGCGACCTCGTTGTGGCAGAGCTCGGGCTGGACGGCCCAGAAGGCGGGCGCCTTGGCGTTCTCGTTCACCTGGGTCTTCCACCGCTGCGCGGCGGCGGTGCCGATGGCGCCCGACGAGTGGATCAGCGGGATGGTGCGGCCGATGCGGCGGGCCAGCTCCTCGGCCGCGCTGCCGTCTTTCACCAGTTCGTCGCGGCGGCGCTTCAACTGCTCGACGGCCAACTGGACCCACTGGCCCGCGCCGGGGAACAGGCCGACCTGCTCCAGCACCATGAGCGGCGGGATCGCCATCGCGCCCAGCGCGGCGCGGGGCTGCGGGATGGTGTCGGGCACGGGCACCGTCGGCGCGCCCCAGCTCGCGGCCAGCTTGCTCAGCTCGCCGCCGCTGGTCACCGCCACGACCCGGGCGCCTTGCACCGCCGCTTCGGACGCGGCCTCGATGGTCTCTTCGGTGTTGCCCGAGAACGAGACCGCGAACACCAGCGACGCCTCGCCCACGAAGGCGGGCAGCGTGTAGGACTTCACGACCACCACCGGCACCGACATGAACGGCCCGGCCGTCGCGATCAGCACGTCGCCGGCGATACCGCTGCCGCCCATGCCGAGCAACACGACGTTCTCGATGCCCTCCTTGCGGGGCAGGCCCTCGAGGTCGGCCGACGCGGCCGCCGCCGCCTCCACCTGCTCGGGGAGGCCGGCCGTGACCTCCCACATGTTCTGCGAATCGAGTCGGGTCACTTGCCCCGCTTCCCTGTCTCGACGCCGCCCTTCGCGGTGAGCCGGTCGTGCTCGGCGTCGTCGACCGCCTCGGCCTCGTCGATCAGCATCACGGGGATGCCCTCGCGGATCGGGTACCGACGGCGCAGCCGGGGGTTGTAGAGGCAGGCCTCGTCCTCGAAGTACAGCAGCGGCTGCTTGTCCTCGGGGCAGGCGAGGATCTCGACGAGCCGGGGGTCGATTGCGGTGCTCATGAGCCCTCCTTGAACAGCGACAGCACCTCGTTGGTCTTCGCGTCGCACTCCTCGCGGGTGCGGGCCTCCAGGTTGAGGCGCAGCAGCGGCTCGGTGTTCGACGGCCGCAGGTTGAACCACCAGTCCCCGAAGTCGACCGTCAGCCCGTCGAGGCGGTCGACCGACGCGCCGCTCTCGCGGTAGTGGGCCGCCACCGACTCGATGACCGCCTTGGGGTCGTTGACCTTCGTGTTGATCTCACCCGAGGCGGCATACCGCTCGAACGGCTTCCGGGCCTCCGACAGCGGCTGGCCCAGCTTGCTCAACAGCTCCAGCACGACGACGGCCGCGATGAGCCCTGAGTCGGCGCGGTAGTTGTCGGCGAAGTAGTAGTGGCCCGAGTGCTCGCCGCCGAAGACGGCACCGGTCTCGGCCATCGTCGCCTTGATGAACGAGTGCCCGACGCGGGTTCGCACCGCCTTGCCGCCGTTCTCCTCGATCACTTCCGGCACGGTCTTCGAGCAGATGAGGTTGTGGATCACGGTGGCGCCGGCGTGCTTCTCCAGCATCGACTTGGCGACCAGCGCGGTGGTCAGCGACCCCGACACCGGCTGGGCCTTCTCGTCCACCAGGAAGACGCGGTCGGCGTCGCCGTCGAAGGCGAGCCCGATGTCGGCACCGGTCTCCAAGACTCGGGCCTGGAGGTCCTTGAGGTTCTCCGGCTGGATCGGGTCGGCCGGGTGGTTCGGGAAGGTGCCGTCGAGCTCGGGGAAGAGGATCTCCAACTCGACCGGCAGGCCGTCGAACACGCGGGGCACGACGAGGCCGCCCATGCCGTTGGCGGTGTCGGCCACGACCTTCATCGGGCGCAGCGAGCCCACGTCGATGAACGAGCGCACGTGGTCGGCGAAGGCGTCGATCAGCGACTGCTCGGTGACCTGGCCGGACCGGCCTTCGACCGGCTGCGGGTCGTCCTCGGCCAGCGCCTTGATCTCGCCCAGGCCGGTGTCCTCCCCGACCGGCTTGGCCCCGGCCAGGCAGAGCTTGATGCCGTTGTACTGGGCCGGATTGTGGGAGGCGGTGAACATCGCGCCCGGCGCGTTCAGCTTCCCGGAGGCGAAGTACAGAAGGTCGGTCGACGCCAGGCCGATGTCGATCACGTCCACGCCCTGGCCGGTGACGCCGTAGGCGAAGGAGTTCGTGAGCGTCACGCCGGACGGGCGCATGTCCCGGGCGAGGATGATCCGGTCCGAGCCGGCGAATCGGGCGAAGGCGGCGCCGATGCGCCTGGCCAGGTCCTCGTTGATCTGATCGGGGTACGTCCCGCGGACGTCGTAGGCCTTGAAGATGGCGTCGAGAAGGGGCATGTCGGCCCCGGAGCCTAGTGGTCGCCGTCGAGCTTCAACGGGGGCCGGCGGGCCAGCCAGACCAGGCCGACGAGGCCCAGGATCGTGAGCCCCCACGCGACCCCGTCGACCGGCGTGTGCCCGTAGTGCAGCGACACGTGCTTCTCCGTCGGCACGACCACCATGAGGTTGGGCGTCACCCGCCAGGGGCCCTTCGCCCCCGACGCCTGCCAGTTCGGGAAGTACGACGACTTCACGAGGACCGGCCTGCCCGGCTCCGACACGTCGAACGAGATGCGGTCGTCGCTGGTCTTGACGTTGGTCACCTCGACCGGGTCGACGTCTATCCGCGGCGGCGACGGGTCGGCGCCGTCGACCCGGGGCCAGTCGGCCGGGCCGCTCACGGACAGCGGCACGTCCCAGCGGGCCTCGTCCTGGTACCAGTCGACGGCGGCCTCGAGCCACGGATGGCCGCCCTTGGCCACGCCCTTCATGACCGCGGGCTTGTACGAGAGCGGGACGACCAGGTCCGAGTCGAGGACGCGGTAGACCTCCCACGTGCGCTGATGGGCGCCGCTCAGGCCACCGGCCTGGTTGTAGTTCACCGACCATGGCCCGGACGTGGCGATCAGCTCGAGGTCCGGGTTGGTGCGGGCCACGGCCTGCACCTCGGGGCTGATCGTCATGTAGTAGCGGACGCCGAGGAGTTGGAGATGGCGGACGCCTTGGGCCAAGACGGTCGCCCTCGACTCGGGGGTCCCCTGGAGCGAGCGGTAGGGCAGGTCGCGCTGGGCCGACGAGGGCTTGTACGAGAGCTCGGCCTGGTTGAGGAAGTGGTACGGCGTGGTGGCCGACGACTCGAAGAACAGCCCCTCCATCGACCCGATGCAGCCGTTGGTCCAGTGCGGCAGCAGCATCAGCGCCATCGGCGTGCCGAAGCGGTCGAGCTCGAACTCGTACTCCCACATGGCCCGGCCGCAGCCGTGCTCCTCGCCGACGCGGGCCATCGTGTCGACGACGTCTTTGTACTCGGGGTAGGCGGCCTTCTCCTCGTAGCCCCGGTAGTTCCACTTGGCCCAGTCGGGGATGAAGCTGCGCTGGATGTCCTTGGGCGCCATCCAGTCCGGGAGGATGCCGAGCGGCGCGGCGGCGAACCACAGGGCGGCCGCCAGCGCGACGACGGGAACCGTGAGGGCGGCGATGTCGAAGCGCGGCTCGGGCTCGACGGGGGGCTCGGGCGGTGGCGGCCAGGCCAGGTCGTCGTCCTCGTCGACGCCCAGCGCGTCCGCGTCGAGGGCGCCCCCGTCGCCGAAGGGGCCGATGTCGCCGAAGTCAATGGCCTCGCCGGCGAAGTCCCCGGCCGCCAGCCCGCCGAAGGGGCGGTTCGAGCGCGTCGGGTCGGACAGGGCTTGTGCGAAGCGGACGACGAGGCGCCCGACCTCGCCGACGGCGATGCCCGCCAGCAGGAAGACGCACAGGATGTAGAACGGCAGCAGCCGGGCGTTCCACAGCCGGCCGTCGGGGGCGAGGCGGAACGCAGCCGCCGAACCCGCCGTCATCAAGACGATGGCGGTCCCGCCGCGGCGCCGCAGCGCCAGCGACAACAGCGCGCCGGCGAGGGCGAGGCCGAGCACCCACCGCAGGTCGGTGTTCAGCAGCTCCTTGCGGTAGAGGGTGATCTTCTCCCACCCCATGTCGTTCGTGTAGGCGATCCGCATGAGGAACGGGACCACCCAGAACGCGGCGATGAGGCCGGAGACGGCGAAGGTCCACCACATGTGGATGAACGCCCGCCAGTGCCAGCGCACGACCGTCAGCACGAGCGTCGCGCCGATGACGAAGAAGGCGGGGACGACGTGGCACAGCGCGCAGACGGCCAAGAGTCCGGCGCTGAGGCCGCGGTGGCGGCCGGTCCGCAGGGCGCGGGCGAACACGCCGAGGTACACGAGGGCGATGCTCAGGCTGATCGAGAAGGCGAACTCGCCGGCCAGCGTGGAGGCGATGTTGCCGCCGTAGATCGTGTAGGTCCGGTTGAACAGGAACGGGACCATGGCGATGCCCATGCACGTGGGCACCGGCTCTCGCATGTTCATGAGCCGGCCCATCGCCCACGCCGCCGCAGGCAGGGTGATCAGGCCGAGGACGGTGACGAGCTTGAACGCGATGCCGTACGGCAGCACCGTCGCCAGGGCCACGATCAGCAGGCTCGGCAACGGGAAGTAGAAGACCAGCGCAGGGAAGCCCGCATACCAGTCGGGCGTCCAGCCGGTCAGCCTTCCGTGCGGCAGCAGGTGGTCCCGCAGGTAGGCAGGACCCCATACGTGGGCGCCCATGTCGCCCCCCGACGGCGTCGTGTTCTTGAACAGGAGGCCAGGCTCCAGTTGCGAGAACACGAAGGCGCAGGCGGCGAGGGTCACGCTGAGCGAGACCCAGGCAGTCGGTGAGAGGCGGCGCATGGGAACTCCCATGTTGCCGCGTGGAGCCCCGCGAGGGGCAGTCAGCTAGCGGCCGGCGGCAGCGAGCTCAAGCACGCGGGGCAGCGCGAGCGACTCGCCATCGCTGTCCCACCAGCGGGTGTCGCAGTGCGAGCAGCTCCGCATCGTGACCTTGCGCTGGGCAATGGTCAGGCCGACTTCGACAAGCCGCATGGTGCGGCACTTGGGGCACTTCATGATTGCGGGTCCCTTCCCTTGAACACGCTCCAACCAGAGAAGGGTTTCGGCCGAAACCGCTCAGAACTTGAATCAGGCCAGGGCGATCACGGTGACGAGGTTGAAGAACACGTGGGCCCAGATGGCCGGGCCGAGCCGTTGGTAGCGGTACGCCAGCCACCCGGCGACGATGCCGAACGCGGTCAGGCCGGGGATCGTGATGGGGTCGAGGTGGGCGAGGCCGAACAGCAGCCCGCCGAGCCCGATGGCGACCGCCGGGCTGAAGCGGCGTAGCAGCGACCGCTGGAGCAGGCCCCGGAAGAACAGCTCCTCAACCAAGGGCGCGCCGAGCGCGATGAACAGCGAGAGCACGAGGTAGCCCGCCCCTTCGGCAGTGCCGGTCAGGCGTTCGGCGGGCTCGTCGAGGCGCTTGCCGAAGTCGTCGTCCAACAGGATCCACGGCAGGTACACGATGCGCAGGAGGATGATCTGGGTGCCGAGCCCGGTCAGGAGGCCGATCCCTGCGTCGACCGCTTTGAAGGCGAGGCCGAACTCGCTCCGAAGGGTGCCGCCGGGGGTGAGCGACTTGGCGTACAACACGGTCGCGCCCAGGCCGAGCCAGAGCCCGGCGAAGCTGGCGACGAGTCGGCCCAGGGTGAGCTCGTCGGCTTCCAGGCCGGTGGCGACGGCATAGGCGGTGCTGGCCACGCTGGCGGCGAGGAACGCGACGACCCAGCCGACGAGTGCGTGGGGCAGGCCCCATCGCTTGGGGGCGTCGGTCTCGGCGGGGTCGGCGTCGGCGTCGGCCGGGTGGTCCACGGCCGGCGAGCCTAGGGGTGGCCTCGGGTCGGTCTAGACGGCGATCTGCGGGCGGAGCTGGATGATCGGCGTGCGCCGGTCCTCGCGGGCCCAGCCCATCGGGACCCGCAAGTGGTCGGCGTGCGGCGCGCAAAGGCCCCAGGCAGCAGCAGGGTCGGGCTCCGCGCCGGGGTTGTCCAGCCAGACCGTGCGACTGCTGTAGTCGTAGGTCATCGTGGCCGAGGTGGGCCCGCCGCAGCCGGGTCGAGCGCAGTGGCGGAGATCCATGGGCCTCGACGGTACCGCCAGGCGTCGGCCGAGCGGTGGATGGCTCAAGGTTTTTCCCCTGATGTGCCGATACCGACCGACATGACCAAGTCCAAGCTCGCCACGTGGATCATCGCTGCCTTTGTCGTCTTGGGGGCCAGTGGGGCCTTCGCCGAGACCGAGATGCCGTCGGTCGACGACGCCGAGCAACTGCCGGCTGAAGGCGGCGACGGCTCGGGCGAGCTCGAAGAGGGCGACGGCTCGGGCGAGGACGGCGAGGGCGAGGACGGCGAGGACGGCGAGGTCGTGCAGGCGCCCGAGGGCGATGAGGGCGACGACGACGGCGACGGGACGGCCAAGGACAACCACGGCGCCGTCGTGTCGGCCGCCGCCCACGACCACTCCTACGACGAGGCCTGCGGCAACCACGGCAAGGTCGTGTCCGCAGTGGCCAAGACCGGCGAGCTGCCGGAGTGCGCCACCGGCGGCGAGCCCGCCACGGCGTCGTCGGACACGGGCGACAAGGGCGGCGAGAAGGCCGCGGCCAAGGGCGGCAAGAAGGGCGCCAAGGGCTCGAAGGGGTCAAAGGGGCGAAAGAAGTAGCCCCAAGGCGCCGCCTACGATGGGGCGGCATGAGCCGGCAACCAGGGGACATGCGCCCCGGCCGCCCTGAACGCCTCCGACCCCCCGCGGGGACGGATCAGAACTGGCGGTGGGTGGTCATCGTGGTGTTCGGCCTGATCGTCGCCGCGCTGATGTTGTCGAGCCTCGGCAAGACCGGCAAGCCGGTGGAGCTGACCTACAACGAGGTCATCCGCAAGGTCAACGAGGGTCAGGTCAAGGCGGCCAAGGTCAACAACGACACCGGCCGCATCGCCGGCGAGCTCAAGACCGGCGAGACCTTCAATGTCACCGGGCCCCGGCCGCTGCCCGACAACGTCGAGACGCTGATGCGGGAGAAGGTCGAAAAGCTCGGCTTCGACAACTCCGAGCCGGGCCTGCTCGGCACCCTCTTGCCCCTGCTGCTGCCGATCTTCTTCATCGTCTTGCTGTTCGTGTGGATGAACCGGCGGGCCCAGGGCCAGATGTCGGGCGTCATGTCGATCGGGCGGTCGAAGGCGAAGGTGTACACGACCGAGCGGCCGAAGACGACGTTCAACGACGTGGCCGGCTACACCGGCGTCAAGCAGGAGATCCGGGAGGTCGTCGACTTCCTGAAGATGCCGGGCAAGTTCCGTGAGATCGGCGCCCGCATCCCGAAGGGCGTGCTGCTGGTGGGGCCGCCGGGGACCGGCAAGACGCTCATCGCCAGGGCGGTCGCGGGCGAGGCCGGGGTGCCGTTCATCTCGGTGACCGGGTCCGACTTCATGGAGATGTTCGTCGGCGTGGGCGCGGCCCGGGTGCGGGACCTGTTCCAGACCGCCCGCAAGCAGGCCCCCGCGATCATCTTCGTGGACGAGATCGACTCGATCGGCCGCAAGCGGGGCGCGGGCCTCGGCGGCGGGCACGACGAGCGGGAGCAGACGCTCAACCAGATGCTCGCCGAGATGGACGGGTTCGAGACCACCGAGGGCATCGTGATGATGGCGGCGACCAACCGGCCCGACATCCTCGACCCCGCCCTCATGCGGCCCGGCCGCTTCGACCGCCAGATCGTGGTGCCGCTGCCCGACCTCGAGGAGCGGCTGCCGATCCTGCGGGTGCACTGCAAGGACAAGCGGCTGGGGCCGGACGTGAACCTCGAAGTCGTGGCGCGGGGCACGCCCGGCATGAGCGGCGCCGAGCTGGCCAACCTGGTGAACGAGGCCGCGCTGCACGCCGTCCGTCGGGGCGCCGAGGCCGTCTTCATGCAGGACTTCGAGGCGGCCCGGGACCGGATCATCATGGGGCAGCGGCGCGAGTCGGTGGCGTTGTCGGAGAAGGAGAAGGAGCTCACCGCCTTCCACGAGGGCGGGCACGCGGTGCTGGCCTACGTGCTGCCGAACGCCGACCCCGTGCACAAGGTGACGATCCTGCCGACCGGCATGGCGCTCGGCGTCACCCAGCAGATGCCGATCGCCGAGCGGCACACCTATGAGCAGCCGTACATCGAGGACTCGCTGTGCGTGCGGATGGGCGGACGGGCGGCCGAGCTGCTGGTGTTCGGGACGCTGACGACCGGCGCGTCGAACGACTTGCAGGGCTCGACCGAGCTGGCCCGCAAGATGGTCCGCGAGTTCGGGATGAGCGAGAAGATCGGGCCGATGGCGTGGGGCGCGCAGGGCGCGGTGTTCCTGGGCGAGGACCTCATGCACACCCGCGACTACGCCGACGAGACGCAGCGCGAGATCGACGAGGAGGTCGAGCGCATCCTGCGCGAGCAGGAGCAGCGGGCGCTGGCGTTGCTGAAGGAGCACCGGGCCGGGCTCGACGCGGTGGCCAAGGCGCTGCTGGAGCAGGAGACGATCGACGGGGCCACCGTCACCAAGCTCGTGGACCAGGCGTGGGGCAAGCCGGTGCACGGGCCAGGGGTCAAAGAGATCCCGCGGTTCGGCACGACCGAGCCGACCGACGCCGGCCCCCTGCCCGGCGCCGGCGACACCCCCGGCGACCGCACCGAAGTCCTCGAGCGCTAACCCGCCCCGCCCCGCCGACCCCCACCCCCACCCCCACCCGCTCTGGAGGACATAGGTACCGCATAGGTGTACCTATGTCCTCCAGAGCCGCGTGGCGGGGCGGCGGCGGACGGCGCGGGGCGGGGGCGGGTGGGGGCGTAGGGTTGGGGGGATGCAGCGGCTGGGGCTGTGGGCGGGAATCGCCGTGGTCGCCGTGCTGGCCCTGGGCGGGTGCGACCACGACGAGCAGTGGAAGCGCGACGCCGAGCGGGAGGCCGAGACGGCGGGCCGGTGGGGCCTGGTCATCGGCGTGCTGTCGTCCACCGCGCTGGCGACCCGCAGCGGCCGGCGCCCCCGGCCCAACGACGACGACGTGCCCCCGATGAAGCCGGCCACGCCGGTGCGCCTCGCCCTCGCCATCGTGTGCCGAGCGGCGGGGGCCGTGTCGTTGATGTGGGGCGGGATCCTGGCGTCGATGTTCGCCACCGTCCTCATCTGGCCGCGCGCGTTCCTGTCGTACGAGCCGCGCACCTCCCCCGAGCCCGGCGTGCTCTTCCTCCTGTCCATCTTCGTGGGGCCGTTCCTCGTGATCGCCGTCCTGTTCGGCGTGCTGCTGTCGACCGGCGCGGCCAAGCGCCTGCACCCCTACGGCAACGTCGGCTGGCAAGAGGCGGTCGCCGCCCTCTTCGCGGCCTCGATCGGCGGTCTGCTGTTGGTCCGCTGACCCCTTACGCTGAGACCCGATGACGGGAGGGGCGGCGGAGGGCAAGGCGACGATCGTGCCGTTCGTCCCCGGACGCCGCCCGACCGACGAGGACACCCACCCGGGGCTCGGGTCGAGCGACCACGCCGCCCTGCGCCTGGGCGACCCCGCGGCCGACAACCGGGCCATCATCCTGTTCGAGGCCGACGGCGCCGGCGCCGGCCCGGTCGACGCCACGGTCACCTTCGAGCGCAGCGGCGCGGTCCTGCACCCGGCGGTCGACAACGGCAGGCTCGTGCTGCGCCCCGACATCGACTTCGCCGACGTCGACCTCGGCTTCACCGTCGGGTTCCTCGACCGGGCCAGGGTCGAGATCGGCGGCGACACGACGTGGCTCGACGTCAGCGACGTGCGGCTGCTCGGCTCGCTGTACCAGCGGGTGGTCGACTGGGTCGTCGTCCCCGACACCGAGCGCCAGGCCCACGCGGCCGGCGTCGCCAACCCGGGTCCCGCCTACCACCCGTGGTACCCGGTCCTCACCATCGGCGCCGACAAGGCCGCCCTCTACACCCGCGCCCTGATCGGCGACATCGTCGGCAAGGAGCGCCACCTCACCGACCCCGCCTGGCTGCTGCGGGTCGGCGTGTACCTCGAACTGCTCACGTGCATCGGCGTGTTCGAGGCGGTCAAGGACGACCTCGGCGACCTGCTCATGCCGGACGAGCGCCAGGCCTACGAGACCAGCCCGGTCTACGACGAGGTCCGCAACCGGGTCGACGTGGCCGCGTGGCGCGAGGTCTGGGAGCTGCGCGGCATCGTCTTCCCGCGCCGGGGCATCCCCCGTACCGGCCCGGTGTCGGCCCGCAACCTGCTGCACAAGCGGCGCACGACGCTGAAGTTCCTCCACGTCCACCACGAGGACCTGAAGCACGCCATCGACCTCGCCGGCCCCAACCGCCACAACGCCCAGGAGACCTGGCACCGGGTGTTCCGCGACGCCGAGCGGGCCGTGCTGCGCCAGACGGCCGAGACGTTCCCCGAGCTGTCGTACCTGCCCGGCCCCGCCCGCGAGCTCGTGCTCTGGCAGCGGTGGGGCTTCGACGGCCAGCACGGCCTCTACCCCACCGCGTGCAACCAGTACCGGGCGTCGATGAACGCGGTGGCCGACTGGGCCAAGGCGCAGGGCCTGATGGACCACACCGGCCCCGAATGCGTGACGGCCCGGGTCAGCCTGCTCGACGCCCACATGAACGACCCCGCCCACGTCGCCGTGCTGCAGCGCAGGGACGGGTACGGCCCGCGCCTCGACGTCACCGAGCCGCTGCCCGCCGACGAGCCGACCACCGAGGAGGTCGAGGCGCTGCTGGCCGACGTGCCGATCCTCGCCATGCTGTCGGCCGACGACCTGCGCGCACTGGCCCAAGCCGCCCGCCCGCTGCTGCTCGGTCCGGCTGAGCGGCTCGTCGTGCAGGGCGAGGTGGGCGACTCGCTGTTCCTCGTGGCCGACGGGACCGTCGAGGTGCTGGTGCGCCAGGACGACGGCGAGGACGTGCCCGTCGACACCATGGGCGTCGGCCAGGTCGTGGGCGAGATGGCGCTGCTCACCGGCGAGGCCCGCCAGGCGACGGTGCGGGCGGTCGACGGCGCCGTCGTCTACGAGATCGGCGCCCGCCAGTACCGGTCGATGCTCCAGGCCAACCCGGAGTGGCTCGACGACCTGGCCGCGATCATGGAGGACCGCCTGGCCCGCCGCCGCGAGTTCCTGGCCGGCCGGGCCTCCGACGTGCCGATCCGCGAGCGCATCCGCCGCCGCTTCGGCCTCTAAACCCCGACAATCCACAGCACCTGCTGCTGTGGATTGTCGGAATGGGCGACGGTTAGTGGCCGAGGTCGGGTTCGGGGGTCGACCCTGGGTGGCGGGCCTCGGCCACCGCGGCCCAGAGGTCGGTGGCGGTGGGCACGCCGATGAACGACGCCCGCACGACCCCCTCCTCGTCGGCCACGAGGATCATCGGCACGATGTCCACGTCGTAGCGCTCGTGCAGCGCCTTGTGCTGCTGGTACGACACGTCCTGGAACGCGACCAGCTCGCTTTCCAGCACCGCCGCCTTGTCCAGCGCCGCCGCGCACGACTGGCACGTCTCCGACGAGAACACGGCGACCAGCCAAGGCCGGTCCTGGCCCCCGAAGTCGGCCCGGTCGAGCTGGGCGGGCACGTCGTAGCGGGGCTGCGTGGGCGGCTCGGGCCGGCGGCGTTGCAGCACGGCGGCCACGACCAGGGCGACGACGATGATGACGGCAGCGAGCAGCAGGCGTTCCATGGTGCACCGACAGACTCGCATGCCGGCGGCGCCAGTCACTAGACAGAGCGGCCGTGGACGAGCAGCCGAGCCCGACCGACGACATCGCCAGCGGCGTCGAGGCGACCTTCGAGCCCGCGACCCTCGGCGCCACCCCGTCGTCCGCCGACGCCGACGCGCCCCGCCCCAAGGCCGAGCCGTCGCCGTGGCCGATGTGGGTGCTCGGCCTGGTCATCATGATCGACCAGGTCGACCAGAACATCGTGCGCGGCGTGGTCACCCCGCTCAAGGAGGAGTTCGGCGTCAGCGACGCGGGGATCGGCCTGCTGCTCAGCGCCTTCGTCTTCGTCAACGGCCTCATCACCGTGCCCGCCGGCTATCTGGCCGACCGCTGGAACCGGGTCCGCACGATCGGCCACACCGTCGTGGGCTGGTCGGCGATCACGGCCGCCACCGCGGCGGCGCCCAACTTCGGCTTCCTCGTCGGCATCCGCTCGGCCCTCGGCTTCGGCCAGGCGATCACCGAGCCCGCCTGCGCCAGCCTGCTGGCCGACTACTACCCGCACGAGCGCCGGGGCCTGGCCTTCTCGGTCCAGTACGCCCTGTTCTTCATCGGCATCGGCCTCGGCGTCGGCGCGGGCGGCCTCATCGGCGCGACCCTCGGCTGGCGGGCCGCGTTCCTCCTCGTCGGCACCCCAGGCGTCCTCATCGCCATCGCGGTGTACCGGCTGCGCGAGCCCCGCCGCGGCCACGGCGACCGGCTGCACCTCGGCATCGACGACGGCGAGCTGGACGTGGACGTCGAGCGGGTCCCGCTGTTCGAGGGCGGGTTCCGCCAGTTCATGCGCGACATGGTCGACGGCCTGCGCAAGGACCTGCGCACCATCTTCGCCATCACGACGATGCGGTACGCGCTGATCGGCGTCTCGTCGCTGCTGTTCACGATCACCGCGGTCGGCGCCGCCCTCCCCCAGTTCTACGAGCGGGAGCTGGGCGCCGAGACGGGCGCGGCCGAGCTGTTCGTCGGCCTCATCGTGATCGGCGGCGGCGTGCCCGGCGTGCTGCTCGGCGGGCGTCTGGCCGACCGCTACGCCACCCGCATCCGCGGCGCCCGCATGGCCATCCCCGCCTACTGCATCCTGGCCGGCAACGCGCTGTTCGTGGCGTCGTACTTCCGGCTGCCGCTCGCGCCCACCTTCGTCCTCCAGACCGTCGGCTTCTTCATCGTCACCCTGGCCATCCCGGCCCTGCGGGCAGGCCTCTCCGACGCGGTCCCGGCCAACCTGCGGGGCGCGGGCTTCGGCGCGTTCAACCTCGTCTCGGTGGTGTTCGGCCAGGCCGCCGCGCCGCTGATCGTGTTCGCCTTGTCCGGCTTCTTCGACGACAACCTGCGCACCGCGTTCATCCTCGTGAGCCCGCCCGTCTTCATCGGCGGCCTCGTGCTGCTGAAGGCCCGCGACCACCTCGACGAGGACGCCGCGAAGATCTTCCAGGCGATCATCACCGCCATGCAGGAACAGCAAGAGCGCGACGCCATCGCCAAGAAACCGGCCGCCGACTGACCATTCTTTGAACGCTGAGCCCGCCAGAGGCGGGCCAGGCGTTCAAAGTTCGGAAGGGGGCGTCAGTCGAGGGGGATGCCGACTGACGTGGACACTGAGCTGAACAGGGCCCGCTCGACGAACACCGGCCTGGTCGCGTCGACGACCAGCGGCAGCGAGTCCCGCTTGATGTGGTCGGTCAGGCGGAACCCGACCCGCCGCCCGGCCGGCACCTCGATGTCTTGCAGGCCTTCGACCGCGATCCGCTGCCCGTCGGCCAACGCCGTGAACGACACCCGGGCGGGCTGGTCATCGGCGTTGAACACGATCACCCACTCGTCGTTGACGGCCGTGGCCGACCCGAACGCCAGCGCCCAGCGCGACGACGCCCGCCTGGCCCCGAGCATGTCGGACCGGCCGACCCGCGGCGTGCTGGACTCGAACACCCGCGTCGCCACGATCGGCACGTCGTTCACCGATGTCACCAGCGCGGCATGCGAGACGCCCTTCGGCACCCGGTCGCCCTCGCGGGGGTTGAGCGTGAACCGCCCCTGGGCCGGAATGGTGATCTCGAACGGCTCGGTCTCGCCCTCGATCAGGGCCAACTCGATGTCGACCCTGGCCTCCTGCTCGGTGGGGTTGAAGAACTCGAAGCGCTCGACCACGCCGTCGTGGGCCAGGCCGTCGGGGAACACCCACTCCTTGCCCAACCGCGGCGCGCCCAGCGTCAGCGACACGCCGAAGACGCCAGGCGCCGAGCGCAACAGCAACTGCGACGCCACGACCCGCCCCGAGCGCGCCTTGACCTCGGTGGACACCACGTCCTGACGGCGGACGTGGCTGCCGATGTCGACGGCCAGCACGCTGCCGCCCCGCACCACCAAGCCCTCGAAGTCGCCCGGCACGCGGCGCCCCTCGCCGGTGGCGAAGGCCATGTCGACGATGGCGTCGTCGGGGAACGGGTTCATTAGGGCGACGGTCATCGTGGCGTCGCGAGCGGTGCTGCCCGATGCGAAGTACCACGTGGGCGAGGCGGCCGGCGCGCACGGCGAGGTGTCGAACTCGTTCGGCAACGACACCGACTGCTCGACGACCACGCCCGCGCCTTCGACCTCGACCAGCGCCGCCGTCCACGGCGAGGCGACGATGTCGCGCAGCACGATCGGCAGCCCGGAGGACGGCCCCACGTCGAACGCCTTCTGGCCCGGGTCGCCGGTCTGCGGCATGGCCGTGACCACCACCCGCACGCCTTCCGACTCGGGGTTCATCACCATGATCCGCGTGCCGAGCGCGCCCCCGTCGGTGGGGCCGCCGGGGCAGAACCACGACGACGAGAGCGACGAGGCCGGGTGCGCCTCGGGCGTCTCCGTGCCGGGTAGGGCGCGCACCTCGGTCTCGGGCTCGTCGGCCATCCGGTCGGCGGCGACGACGCCGAGCAGCGCCGCGATCAGCACGAAGATGACGGCGACGCGCCGGGCGGGGGTGGGCGTCACGAGCGCCGCCTCTGCACGAGCGTTCGGACCACCGCGGCCCACAGCAGCACCTCGATGAGCAGGGCCAGCCAGCGCACCGGCGACGTCTGGTAGCGCAGGCGGGCCGACCCCGCCTCGTCGACGCCGAACACGTTGGCCCAGCCGAACGCCCGCTGCCGCTCCGCAGTGCCGCCGCCCGCGGTCAGCTTCCACCGTTCCGACGCCGACTCGGACAGGAAGACATAGCCGGACTCGGGGATGTCGCCCTTGAACGACGTGGCCGACTCGGCGTCGTTCAACACCGGCCGCGAGCCGCGCAGCTCGGTCCGCACGGTGTCCCTGGCGTCGCCCTCGATGGCCTCGGTGCCGGCCTCGTCGAGCAGGGCGCGGCCAGGCAGCCAGGCCGCGTTCTCGTAGACGATGAGGGAGGGGTCGGTGTCGACCCGCTTCATGTCGAGCTGGGCCGCGAGGGCAGGGAGGATGTCGGGGTCGGGCGGCCGGGCCCGGTCGCGGCGGGAGCCGGGCGCGATGGCGACGGGCACCACGATGTAGCGCACCGCCATCGGCGCGAGGACGTGGCCGAGCCGCGTGGTCTCGCCCCGGCGGGCCACGTTGACCGCGTCGCCAAGCAGGGCGGAGGTGCCGGGGTCGGCGCCGGGCCAGCGGTCGAGGACGGTCGGCGTGCCGTCGCGGGAGGTCGCGTAGGCGGTGCCCTCGGAGAGCCGCCAGCCGTCGATCGGCAGGGCCTCGGGGTCGCCGACCCACAGGACGCGGAAGGCGCCGTCGGCCTGTCGCTGCGACATCCACGAGAGCAGCTCGCCGCTGTCGCTGCGGGGCGCGTGCCAGCGGCCGTTGAACGACGCCCCGACGACAGGGATGGCGCCGAGGGCGGCAGCACCGGCCGCGATCACCGACGCGACCTGGCGCCAGCCGAGGGTGTAGCCGGGCAGGTCGACCTCGAAGGCGGCGACCCCGAGGGCGGCGGCCGTCGCCAGGGCGAGCGCGGCGGGGACGAGCAGCAGTTCCGGCGACGGCATCTCGACGAGGAGCCAGCCCCGGTCGCCCGCCCACGTCACCGCCACGAAGGCGATGGCGACCACCCAGAGGCGGGCGGCCCACGTGAACCGCCAGCCGCCGCCGAGGATGAGCGGGAGGGCGGCCACCAGCAGGAAGGCGAAGCCGAGCGGCGGCGCGCCGAGCGGGCCGGTCTGGAAGCGCAGCAGTTCGGCGAGGGTGAGCCCGTGGCCCGCCCTGCTGCCCGCCGAGGTGATGGCCGACCAGTGCGTGCCTGGCAGCAGGAAGTCAAGCGACCACGGGAACAGCAGCAGGACCGTGACGACGGTGGCGCCCAGCGCGGTGACCACTGCCTTGGTGGCAGGCCCCACGCCGCCCGCCACGACGGAGCTGAGCACGAGGGCCAGCGCGAGCAGCACGACGACCAGCGGCGCGGCGGGCACGAAGGCGGTCAGCAGGGCAAGGAGCAGTCCGAGCCGCAGGATCTCCAGGCCGCGCTTGGGCTCCCTGGCGCCGAACGGCTCGAGGCGGGTCGCGTGGGCAAGGCGGGACAGGACCCACGGCATGGCGCCGTACAGCAGCAGCCCGCTCCAGCGGCCGTGGGCCAGCGCGTTGTACGGCAGCGGGATGGCGAGGTACACGACCATGGCGGCGAGGCGCACGCGGGTGGAGCCGAGGGGGCGGACGAAGCGGTACGCGCCCACCGCGCCGAGCGGGATCATGCCGAGCACGAGCAGCTTTTGGAGCAGGCCCATGCCGCCGAGCAGCACGCTGCCGGCCACACCAAGGAGGGCGAAGGCGGTGGGCGCGGGCGTCTCCGAGCCGAGGCCGGTGCTGCGCCAGCCGCTCAGGAACGGGCGGAAGACATCGGCCACGTGCTCGGGGAACGGGACCAGCTCGCCGACGACCGGCAGCGGGCCACTGAGGAGGTTGCGGGAGCCGGCGAGGAGGACGACGAACGCCAGCAGGCCGACCAGCAGCGGGACGCGCAGCGCCCGCACCGCCTCGCCCACGTCGCGCCCGGCCCGCTCGGCCAGACGGGCGCGCTCTTCGACGCCGAGCTGGCCGCGGATGAACGAGTTCATGCGGGCCGAGCCGCGGGCTTGGAGCCGGCGGACCTCGCTGTCGGGGAACGAGCGGACCTTGCGCACCGCCTTGCGCGCCTCGCGCAGGTCCTTGCGGTGGGCCAGGTTCCAGCGGTAGGCGCCGATGATGTCGAAGGCGGTGCGGCGGCGTCCGAAGACCAGGCCGTAGAGCACCTCGGCGAGGTTCAACAGGATGATCTGGGGCAGGACCCGGATCAGGTGGAACAGCGTGTAGTTCTTGAGCACGGCACGGAGGCGGTGCCGCAACTGCAGCGGGCGCACGAACGTCCGCAGGGCCTCCGGCGAGCCTGCCCCCTCGGCCCGCTTGCCGGCCGACAGCGCCTCGACGTGGCGCACCCGGGCGCCGGGCGCAACGACGACGCGGGCGCCCGCGATCTGGGCCCGCCACGACAGGTCGAGGTCTTCTTCGTAGAGGGTGACCTGGGGGTCGAAGCCGCCGAGCGTCGTGAACAGGTCGGCCCGCACGAGGGTGAAGCCGCCCGGTGCGACGAAGACGTCGCGGACCGCGTCGTGCTGCTCCTGGTCGAGCTCGCCCCGCTCCACGGTGGTGGCCGGCGCGCCGGACTTGTCGGCCCCCATGCCCACTTGGAGCAGCCGCTCGGGCTCGTCCCACTGGACGTATTTCGGGGTGACGATGCCGGCGTTCGAGCGGAAGGCCTCCTCCAGCATGATGCGGACGGCGTCGGGCGCGGGGGCCACGTCGTCGTGGCAGAAGAGGAAGTGCGACGCGCCCTCGACGACCTGGAGCACCTCGTTGGCGGCGGGGCCGAAGCCCGGGTTGGTGCTGAGCCGGCGGACGTACGCGCTGGGGAGGACCGAGGCCACCCGCGGGGTGGGGTCCACCGCGCCGGCCGCGTCGACCACGAGCACCGAGAGGTTGGGGTAGTCCTGCTCCCCGAGGGCGGCCAGACCCTCTTCGAGCCAGGGCCCGGGATCGTGGGTGACGACGACCGCGACGACGGGAGGTGCCGAAGGCGCTGCGTCCATCAGGCCGCCGACGTTAGTGGGGCGGGTCCGTCCGGCACGGCATTGGGGGCCTCTTTTGGGGGGCAGGAAAGTGCTTGCAGTAGTTAGCGATCTGTCGTATAGTTGTTAGCAAGACGAGATCAGGAGACAACCCCTTCCATGGCTGATGTGAGCAAGACGCTGAAGGACGCCGGCTACGTGCTGATCGGGCTCGGCGTGATCGGGTTCCAGAAGGCGCAAGTGCGCCGGGTGGAGCTTTCCAAGGAGTTCGAGGGCAGGACCAAGGAGCTGGAGTCCCAGCTCGCCGAGGTGCGCACGCAGCTCACCAAGGTCGCCAAGACCATCGAGGACCGCTTCGAGCCGGTGCTCGACGAGCTTGAGGGCCGCCTCTCCACCCTCGAGGACCGGCTGCCCGAGCAGGTCGGCGACCTCGTGTCGCAGGCCCGTCAGGCGGCCAAGGACCTGGCCAAAGAGGCCCGGTCGCGGTTCACCGTCGCTGCGTAGTCGGGCTTTCGACTCGCAGTTCTAGGACCCCCCAAACGACGAAGGGCGCTCTCCTCCCGGGCGCCCTTCGTCGCGTCCGAGCACATCTTGCAGCGTCTGGTCGAGGGGGATCTTGGGTTGCCAGCCGGTTGCGCGGTTGAGCTTGCCGGGGTCGCCTCGCAGGACGGGGATGTCGGCGGGGCGGAACAGGTCGGGGTCTTCTCTGAGTTGGAGGTCGGGCTTGCCGGCCAGCTCGCACATGCGGCGGACGAGCTCCGCGATGGCGACGTCGGTGCCGGAGCAGACGTTGTAGACCTCGCCCGGCTCGCCGTGTTCGATCAGGAGCCGGTAGGCGCGCACGACGTCGCGCACGTCGGTCATGTCCCGGCGGGGGCTGAGGTTGCCGACGTTGAGAGTGGTGTCGGCGGTGGCGATGCGGGCGGCGAAGGCGGGCACGACGAAGTCGGGGCTCTGACCGGGGCCGGTGTGGTTGAACGGGCGGGCGACGACGGCATGGGTGCCGTGGCCGCGGTGGGCCTGCTGGGCGAGAAGCTCGGCGGCCGCCTTGCTGGCCCCATAGGGGGAGATCGGCTTGACCGGGGCGGCCTCGGTCAGCGGCAGGTCTTCGGGGGCGACGGTGCCGAGGACTTCGGCGCTCGACACGACGAGGACGCGGGCGTTGGCCTGTCTGGTCGCCTCGAGGACGTTGAGGGTGCCGAGGGCGTTGACGGTGAAGACCTGCTGGGGCCGCTGCCAGCTCTGGCCGACGTGGGCGAAGCCGGCCAGGTGGTAGACGGCGTCGGGTTTGGCGGCGGTGATGGCGGCGGTGGTGGCGGCCGGGTCGGTGATGTCGACGTCGTCGGCGTGCGGCGCGGTCACGTCGTCGCCCTCGGCTCGGAGGTGCCGGACCAACCACGTCCCGACAAACCCGTGCCCACCCGTCACAAACGCCCGCATAGTCGTGCGGACCCTAGAGCCTTGCGGCACTCGACCCGGTCAACCCCACGAACTTTGAACGCCTGCCCCGCATAGCGCGGGCTGAGCGTTCAAAGAACGGTGAGAGGTTGGTGGACGCGCGCAGCCGGGGTGACCCGTTCTTTGAACGCTCAGCCCCCCGGTGAAGCCACTCACGGCCCTGGGGCAGGCGTTCAAAGTTCGTTACGCGCGGGAGGCGGCGCGGTAGACCTCGGCGTGTCTTGCGGCGCAGCCTTCCCAGGTGTGCCTCGCCGCGATCGCCAGGCCCCGTTCCCGCCGACCCGCCAACCCGGCGTCGTGGCGGACGGCCATGTCGAGGGCGCCGGCCAGCGCCTCCACGTCCCCCGGCGGCACCAACAGCGCGGCCCCGGCGGCCACCTCCTGCATGGCGGAGCCCGTCGTCGAGACCAGCGGAGCGGCACACGCCAGCGCCTCCAACGCGGGCAGCCCGAACCCCTCCTCCAGCGACGGGTACGCCACCACCGCGGCCGACCGCAGCAGCGCCGGCACCACCGAGTCCGGCACGTACCCGGTCAGCACCACCCGGTCGCCGTGCACCGCCCCCGCCACCGCCTGCGACACCGCCGCCGCCCCCCAGCCCGCTCCCCCGGCGATCACCAGCGACAGGTCCCGGTGCACCGATGCGATCCGGTCCCACGCCCGCACCAGCGACGGCACGTCCTTGCGCGGCTCCAACGTCCCCACGAACGCCACGAACGGCGGCCGCACGCCCAACCCGGCCAGCGCCTCGGCGTCGGCATCCGGCCCCGGCGGCATCGGCGTGAACCGGGCGTGGTCGACCCCGTGCGGAATCACCGCCATCGGCACCTGCGGCGGGCACACCGCCCGCAACCGGTCGGCCGTCGTCCGGCTCACCGCCACCAACGCGTCCGCATGCCGGGCCGCCACCCGGATCGCCCGCCGGAAGAACGGCACCTTGGTGCGCTCGTGCCACTCGGGATGGTCGAAGAACGTGAGGTCGTGGATCGTCACCACCTTGGGCACGTCGGCCGACTCCGGCATCGTGTAGTGCGGCCCGTGGTACACGTCGAAGTCGAGCGCCCGCAGCCGCCGAGGCAAACGCACCTGCTCCCACGCCAACCGCACCGGCCGCCGGGCCGGGGCGATGTCGACGACCTCCACACCGTCAGGCCAGCGCTCGACGTCGCCCTCCCTGGTGATCAGCGTCAAGGCCACGTCGGACCGCTTCGACAACGCCGCCACCAGGTCGATCGTGTACCGCCCCGCCCCGGCCGGGTTGGGAGGCACCGCGCTGGCGTCGAGCACGACCTGGGTCACCGACGTCACCGACACAGTTCCTCCCACAACGCCACATGACGCCGGGCCGCCGCCGCCCATGTCAACTCGGCCGCCCGCTTCGACCCCGCCGACACCAGCCTGGCCCGCACCGACTCGTCGGTCGCCGCCGACCGCAGCCCCTGCGCGATCGACTCCACCGACAGCGGGTCCACCTCCAGCGCGGCCCCGCCCGTACTCGGCATCGGCGACGCCACCACCACCGCCCCCGCCCGCATCGCCTCCACCGCGGGCAGCCCGAAGCCCTCCAGCAGCGGCACGTACGCCACCACCCGCGCCGCCCCGAACAGCGCCGACTTCACGCCCTCGTCCACGAACCCGGCCAACACCACGCCATCGGCCGGCGCCAACGCAGGACCCCAGCCCGCCGGCCCCACCACCACCAACGGCATCCCCACCGACGCCTGCCGGTGCGCGGCCACCAGCCGGGGCAGGTTCTTGCGCGGCTCCAGCGTCGACACGGTCAACACGAACGGGCCCGACACGCCGAGCGACCGCAACAGCCGGGCCGCGCCGTCCTCGTCCGCCGGCGCCACATGGTCGCTCCCCTCCTCCACCACCCGCACCCGCGGGTCGCCGCCCAACAGCGAGGCGGTCCGCTCCGACGGCACCAGCAGCAGCGACGCCCGCCGCCGCGCCCGCCGCAACGCGGCCTCGTGCCAGCGCCGCCCCCTCGCCGGAAAGGCGTCGGGCAGTTCCCGCCAGGCCACGTCGTGCACCATGACCGACATCGGGCTGGACGACGCCGCCGTCGCCAACGAGGGCGCGTGCACCACGTCGAACCCCTTCGGCGCCCGCAGCACGCCCCAGTCCCACAAGCGGGTCACCAGCGGCGACGGCAGCGTCGGCGTGTGCACGGTCACGTCGACCCCGCCGACCTCTTCCAGCCCCTGCAACAGCCCGCGCAGATAGGTCCCGATCCCGCCCGGCACCGGCCGCCGCAACTGCTCGCCGAGGATCAGGACGCGCACGCCACCACGTCCCGGTAGAGGGCGGCCATGTCGGCGGCGGCGTCGTCCCACGACCGGGCACCCGCCCGCGCCCGTCCCCGCTCGGCCAGCGCGGCCCGCAGCCCGTCGTCGGTCAGCACCCGGCCCAACGCGGCGGCCAACTCGTCAACGTCGCCGGGCGGCACCAGCACGGCGGCGTCGCCCACCACCTCCGGCAGCGACCCGGCCGACGTCGCCACCACCGGCACCCCCGCCGCCATCGCCTCCAACGGCGGCAGCCCGAACCCCTCGTACAGCGACGGGTAGGCGAACACCCGCGCCCCTGCCAGCAGCGCGGCCCGGTCGGGCTCGCCCACCCACCCCAGCCGCACGACCCGGCCGCGGTGCGACGCCGCCGCCACCGCCTCGTCGAACGCCGCCACGCCCCACCCGTCCGGGCCGGCCACGACCAGGCGGAGGTCCGGGTCCGACGCCGCCACCAGGTCGAAGGCCCGCACCAACGAGGGCAGGTCTTTGCGCGGCTCGATGGTCCCCAAGGCCAGCACGTACGGGAAGTCGTAAAGCCTGCCCGTCGGCGGAGGCACAGGCGCCAAGCCGTGGTGGATCGCCCGCACCCGCGACGGGTCCGCGCCGAACACCTCGACCACCTCGCCCGCAATGAAGGCCGACGGCGTGTGCACCCACGCACCGGCGCGCACGGCCCGTCGGATCAGGTCGGGGTAGGCGCGCGTCGCCGCCGTCACCAGCGTGGGGAACCGGACGGCAGTGAGGTCGTGGACCGTGACCAGCCGGGCGCCGCGGCACGGCGGCACGACGAAGTTGGTCCCGTGCACGATGTCGCCGCGTGCAGCGCGCACCACCGGCGGCCAGTCGACGCGCCGCCAAAGCTCGTGCAATGCGCGGGCCGGCAGCCGCACCGTGCCGCCCTTCCACGAGACCGAGTACCGCCGCACGTCCACGTCGGCCCGCCGCTCCAATGCCGCCAACAGGCCGGCGCAGAACTCGCCCACGCCGGTGCGCGCCCCGAGCAAGGGGGTGGCGTCGACGTGGGCTCGCATAAGCCCCCGACGCTACGCGCCTTAGGCCGCGGCCCCCACGATCGGCGCATTCAGCGGCACGCCGCCGGTCGACCCGCGGAACGCGGCCCGGCCGAAGCCGAACACGCCGCCGTCCGACGCGACCAGCCAGTAGCCGTCGCCCTTCGGCGTGCGCACGATCGACACGATCGGGGCGACAAGCCGCTGCCCGCCCATCGAGCCGTAGAACACGGCGTCGCCGAAGGCGAAGATGCCGCCGTCACGAGCCACCAGCCAGTAGCCGTTGCCCGTGGCGGTGGCGGCCATGGCGACGATCGGCGCGTTGATCGGCTTCCCGCCGACGGACCCGTGGAAGCGGGCGTCGCCGAAGGCGAAGATGCCGCCGTCCGCAGCCGCCATCCAGTAGCCGTTGCCGGTCGCCGTCGACGCCATGCCGATGATCGGCGAGTTGAGCCGCTGGCCGCCCATCGACCCCCGGAACGGCGCGCTGCCGAACCCGAACAGGCCGCCGTCGCGGGCGACCATCCAGTACCCGCCGCCGGTCGGCCTCGACGTCATGCCGACGATCGGCGCGTTCAGCGGCATGCCTCCCATCGAGCCGTGGAACGCGGCGTCGCCGAACGAGAACATCCCGCCGTCGCGCGCGACCATCCAGTAGCCGCGCCGCGACTTCGTCTGCGTGATCCCGACGATCGGCGCGTTGAGCCTGGCCCCGCCCATCGAGCCGTAGAACGAGACGTCGCCGAAGGCGAAGATGCCGCCGTCGCGGGCGACCAGCCAATAGCCGCCGGTGCCCGGCGTGCCGACCGTCGCCGCCGACGCGGCCCGAGGCTCAGGGCACCGTGCCCCCGCGTCGCCGACGACCTGCGGCGAGGACGACGGATAGCTCGACGAGTACCGGTTGGCGACCCCCTGCGAGCGGGCCACGAAGTTCACCGTCACCCACATGGTCCCGTCGCCCGCACAGGCGACACCCACGCCGGCGGCGTCGAAGCCGGGCTGCAGCATGTTGCGCCGGTGCTCGCTCGACCCCATGAACGTGCGGTGCATGTCGCCTGCGAAGGCGTCGATCCGGCCGATGTTCTCGCCCGCCGCCGGGTAGGCCGCGAACACCGTGCGGAAGTCGCCGCGGTGCGAGAGCGAGCCGCGGTTGCGCATCGTCTCGGCCCACTCCTGGGCCTTGCCCTGCGTGTAGCCGTCGACGGCAAGCTGCGGCAGGCCGCGGGCGGCGCGCTCGCGGTTGGCGTAGTCGAGCAGGTCCCGTGCGACGTTCGCCTCGTCCGTCGAGACGGCTGCCGCCGGGGCGCTGAAGACGGTCGCCGAGGTCGACAAGCCGGTGGCCAGAAGGGCCACCGCGACAAAACCCCGCGCACGTCGGACTCCGAGCATGTTCCTCCTTCACCCCGCCGCCTGGGAAGCGCCTGGGCGCGCTCGATGCGCCTGGCTTGGTAAGGGAAGCAGCCACCTTTGTCGGGTTTGTCCGGTGGGTTCAAGTATTTCCGGAAAGCCCCAGGTCACAGTGGTGCGGGGGCTGGCGTAGGGTTCGCCCCGTGCTCGCTGCCATCGCCGGCGGCGTCGGGGCCGCCCGCATGCTGCGAGGCCTGGTCGCCGTCGTCCCGCCCGCCGACATCGCCGCCATTGTCAACACCGCGGACGACTTCCGCCTCCACGGCCTGGCCATCTCGCCCGACCTCGACACCGTCACCTACACGCTGGCGGGGGCGTCGAACGAGACGCTCGGGTGGGGCCTCGAAGGCGAGACGTGGACGGTGATGGAACAGCTCGGGCGGCTGGGCGGACAGGACTGGTTCAGGCTCGGCGACAAAGACCTGGCCACGCACCTGTACCGCACGCAGCGCCTGTCGGAGGGCGGCACGCTGTCCGACGTGGCCCGGGAGCTGGCCGCATCGTGGGGGCTCGGGCTGCGGCTGCTGCCGATGACCGACGACGTCGTGCAGACCCGGGTCACCCTGGCCGACACCGGCGAGGAGATCGGGTTCCAGGACTACTTCGTGGCCCGCCGCCACGGGGTCGCGGTGTCGGCGGTCCGGTTCGACGGGGCGGCGTCGTCGTCGCCCGCGCCGGGGGTGTTGGAGGCGCTGGCGTCGGCCGAGCGGGTCGTGATCTGCCCGTCCAACCCGATCGTGTCGGTGGGTCCGGTGCTGGCCGTGCCGGGCGTGCGGGAGGCGGTCGTGGCCCGGCGGGAGTCGGTCGTGGCGGTGTCGCCGATCGTCGCCGGGGCGGCGCTGAAGGGGCCTGCCGACCGGCTGCTGCGCGAGCTGGGGCACGAGCCTTCGGTGGTCGGCGTGGCCCGCCTGTACCGGGAGGTCGCGGCGACGCTGGTGGTCGACACCGCCGACGCCGGGTTGGCGGGCGCGGTCGAGGCCGAGGGCATGCGCTGCGTGGTGGCCCCGACGGTCATGTCGACGCCGGACGCCGCCGCCGCGCTGGCCAAGGTCGTCGTGACGTGCTGAGCGTGCTGCCGGTCGAGGGGCTGCCCGAGTTTCGTCAGGGCGACGTGCTGGCCGACGCCATCGTCGGCGCGGTCGCGCTGGAGGAGGGCGATGTCGTCGTCGTCACCCAGAAGGTCGTGTCGAAGGTCGAGGGCCGCATGGTGCAGGTCGACCCAAGCGACCCGTTGTCGCACAAGGCCGTGGTCGAGCAGGAGGCGGTGCGGATCGTGCGGCGTCGCGGCGACCTGATCATCACCGAGACCGCGCAGGGGTTCGTGTGCGCCAACTCGGGCGTGGACCTGTCGAACGTCGAGGAGGGGTGGGCCGCACTGCTGCCGCTCGACCCCGACCGCTCGGCCCGTCGGATCCGTGACGGGCTGCGGGCTCGGACCGGGCTGACGTCGGTGGGCGTGATCGTGTCCGACACGTTCGGACGGGCGTGGCGGCGCGGCGTGACCGACGTGGCCATCGGCGTGGCGGGCGTGGCCGCGGTGGTCGACCTGCGGGGCACGCAGGACGCGCTGGGCCGGGAGTTGCAGGTCACCGAGGTCTGCGTGGCCGACGAGATCGCGGCGGCCGCCGAGTTGGTGATGGGCAAGTCCCGCGCCGTGCCGGTGGCCGTCGTGCGCGGGGTCGAGCCCGACTGGCTGCGCGAGGGCTCGGTCCGCGACGAGATCGTCCGCCCCCCCGCCGAAGACCTCTTCCGCTGAGCGTGGCCGCCGCCGCTCACGCCCCGTGACAATC
>Ga0190267_10000021_pt1 | contig 28239 bp, 24 predicted proteins | sample Popmic239T_FD_140332 | JGI IMG/M metagenome (GOLD analysis project Ga0190267, IMG submission 140332) | Populus adjacent soil microbial communities from riparian zone of Oak Creek, Arizona, USA - 239 T | ecosystem: Environmental > Terrestrial > Soil > Riparian zone | place: USA: Arizona... | reverse complement strand
TCGAGCGGGTCATCACGACCGAACGGCACCAACTGCTCGAACGCCTGGCGGGCCGGATCTGCGACGTGGCCCTGTCGGACGAGCGGGTGTCGGCGGTGACGGCGACCGTGCGCAAGCTGCGCCCGCCGGTGCCGGTGCAGTTGGAGTCGGTGGCCGTGCGACTCCGCCGCCAGCGTTGAGGGCCTTTCTCGCCCTCGGGTCCAACCTGGGCGACCGGGAGCGGTACATCCGAGACGCGGTCGCCGCCCTGCCCGACGTCGTGGCCCTCTCGCCGATCTACGAGACCGACCCGGTCGGCGGCCCTGACGGGCAAGGGCCGTTCCTCAATGCGGTGGTCGAACTCGATACCGACCTGTCGCCGCGGGAGCTGCTCGAGTGGTGCCGGCGCCTCGAAGCCGCCGCGGGCCGGGTCCGCACCGAGCACTGGGGGCCGCGCACGCTGGACGTCGACGTGCTCCTCGTCGGCGACCTGGTGGTCGACGAGCCGGACCTGGTCGTCCCCCACCCCCGCATGTGGGAGCGCGACTTCGTCCTCAAGCCCCTCGCCGACCTCGCCCCGGAAGTGGTCGATCGACGCGCCAGCTCAACGAAGCCGGACTTGGACCGGAGTGGGGCTCGACGTCCTCACGACTAAACGTCGAGCCCCACCCTTTATGGAACGAGTGCTCCCGTCACGCCGCTGTGCGTGATCGTGGCCGGGTCACGGGAGCACCTTTGCTCCGCGCCGAGACCCCGGCTCCGCTAACTCGACGCGTGGATAATTTGGCGGGGGCCTTCTGGCGATTCCGCGCCTTGGTCACCGGCGGGTCCGCTAGAGGCACGCTTTCAGCAGGGTTGATGAACTCGGCGACGCCTTGAAAGGTCAGCTTGGGCGGAATCACAAAGGCGATCTCTTCGCCCATCGCTCTCGCGAGGCGCATGAGCGTCGAGGCCTGTGGGTTGCCTCTGCCAGATTCAAGCTCCGCAAGCCAAGGCTGCGTAACTCCCGCTGATTTCGCGACAACGGCTTGCGTTAGGCCTGCTCTTTCACGAGCCTGCCGAACCATTGCCCCGACAAGGATTTTCAATAGCGCCGCCTGCACGTCCTCGTCGTCCTCATTGAGGCTTGGGATGTGATGAAGGCGCTCCGTTAGTACTTTCACAAGGCTCACTACCTCCGCTCTGATCGTGGTCGGGTTCGGTGAGCCCAGGTCGGCTCACCGATGCGATCCCTGGACCGGTCACTCGGCCTCGTTCAACAGTTGATCGAGCGTGTCCTCCGCTCGGTCCACTTGTACGTTGACATCTGAGGCATGCGAGAGAACGGTTAGGAACCACAACTTGCCGTCGGGATGGATGTAGTAGATCAACTCCGTTCCCGACGGGTCGGATGACAAGACGAGTCCGCGCAGGCGGTGGGATCGCTTGATGACGTAAGGCTCTCCGGCTGCCTCCCCCCATGCGTAGGCCAGCTCCATGAGGGCGCGAGCGGCCACCTGTTCGCGCGGCGGCAGGCGATCGATGTAGTCCGCGACCTCCAATAGCCAGTAGTCATGGTGCGACATACGTTATGGCATATAACACACCGAGGCCACCCGTCCACCCCCGAATGGGGGGTATTCGCGACGTGACCTGCCGGTGCGGCTTTGGCGGCAGGGGAGATCTGAGTGGCGCGCCGCCCTAGGACCTCGCCCCCGACCTCGTCCCGCCCACCTCGGCCGAACTTTGAACGCTCAGCCCGCCCCAGGCGGGCTGAGCGTTCAAAGAACGGTCGGGGGCGCGGCTTGGCGAGTTGCGGGGCGGCGGCGGTAGCCTGGAGCCAGTACGAACGGCACCCCGGCGACGGGGGCTGGAACGTCGAAAGAAGGCTCTGTGCCCACACTCCGCCTCATCGGCCCGGGTCGCGCCGGCCAGTCGTTGACTGTCGCCCTGGCCCGCGCCGGGTGGGACCTGGCCGAGCCCCACATCGGCCGCGGCCAAGACGTCACCCACGCGGCCCAAGGCGTCGACGCCCTCCTGATCGCGGTGCCCGACGGCGCCATCGCGCCGGTGGCCCAGAAGGTGGAGCCGAACCCCGACTGCGTCGTGCTCCACATGGCCGGCTCGCTGACCCTCGAAGCCCTCGCCCCCCACCCGCGCCGGGCCAGCATCCACCCGCTCTGCACCCTGGCCGAGCCCAACATCGGCGCCGAGCACCTGGGCAAGGGCGGGGTCTGGTTCGCCATCGCCGGCGACCCGATCGCGAAGGAGATGGCCGACGCCCTCCACGGCATCGCCATCCAGGTCGACGACGATCTCCGGGCCGTCTACCACGCCGCGGCCGTCATCGCGTCGAACCACCTCGTCGCCCTGCTCGGCCAAGTCGAGCGGGTGGCCAGGCAGGCCAACGTGCCCCTCTCCGCCTACTTCGACCTCGTCCGCCAGACCGTCGACAACGTTGAGCGGCTCGGCCCGGTCGAAGCCCTCACCGGCCCGGTCAAGCGCAAGGACTGGGACACCATCGAGCGCCACATCGCCGCCCTCCCCGAGGACGAGCGGGCTGCGTACGAGGCCATGGCCCGAGAGGCGCTCAAGTGCAGTTGACCACCTCCATCGACGGGTTCCGCAAGGCCCTCGACGCCGCCCGCCACGAGGGCAAGCGCGTCGGCCTGGTCCCGACCATGGGCTACCTCCACGCCGGCCACCGCAGCCTCATCGAGCGCAGCGCGGCCGACAACGACGTCACCGCCGTCACCCTCTTCGTCAACCCGCTCCAGTTCGCCCCCACCGAGGACCTGGCCGCCTACCCCCGGGACCTCGACCGCGACACTGCCATCGCCGAACAGGCAGGAGCGGCCCTCCTCTTCGCGCCGAGCGCCGACGAGATGTACCCGACCGGCACGCCGCTCACGAGCGTCAGCGTCAGCACGATCAGCGACCCCCTCGACGGCCGTTCTCGACCCGGCCACTTCACCGGCGTCGCCACCGTCGTGGCCAAGCTGTTCGCCATCGCGGGCGAGTGCCGGGCCTACTTCGGCGAGAAGGACTTCCAGCAGCTCGCCATCGTCCGGCGCATGGCCGCCGACCTGTCGTTCCCGGTCGAGGTCGTCGGCTGCCCGACCGTGCGAGAGGCCAACGGCCTGGCCCTGTCCAGCCGCAACGTCTACCTGACCGACGACGAGCGGGCCGTCGCCCCCCGTCTCCACGAGGCCCTGCAACTGGGCCGCCGGCTCATCGAAGACAACGGCGAGCGCGACCCCGCCTTCGTCAACGAGGCCATGCGCGCCCACATCAGCGCCGAGCCCCGCTTCACCCTCGACTACGCCGAGGTCGTCAACGCCGCCGACCTCACCATGCCCACCCGCCTCGTCGGCGAGGTCCGCCTGTTGGTGGCCGCCCGACTCGGCAAAGCCCGCCTCATCGACAACCTGGGAGCCACCGCAGCATGAACCGCCGCATGATGAAGTCCAAGATCCACCGGGCCACCGTCAGCGATGCCAACCTGAACTACGTCGGGTCGATCACGATCGACAAGGCCCTGCTCGACCTGGCCGACATCAGGGAGTACGAGCAGGTCGCCGTCGTCAACGTGAACAACGGCGCCCGCTTCGAGACCTACGCCATCGAGGGCGGCCCCGGCGACATGTGCCTCAACGGCGCCGCCGCCCGGCTGGCCCACCCTGGCGACATCATCATCGTCATCTCCTACGCCGACTACTCGGACGCCGAGCTCGAGGGCTATCAGCCGCTCGTCGTCCACGTCGACGGGCAGAATCGGCCGGTGCCGGTCCTGACCGAGATGGCGGAAGCGGAGTAGTTGGACCTCGACCTGCTCGTCCTGGGCAGCGGCGTCGCCGGCCTCTCCGCGGCCGTGCGGGCGGCGGCCGAGGGCCTGCGGGTCGGCGTGCTCACCAAGGGCGACGTCAGCCAGTCGGCGACCCGCTGGGCCCAAGGCGGCGTGGCCGCGGTGCTCGGCGGCGACGAGGACTCGACCGACCTCCACCTGGCCGACACGTTGTCGGCGGGCGCCGGGCTGTGCGACGAGCCTGCGGTGCGGGTGCTGGTCGACGAGGGGCCGCAGCGGGTCAACGAGCTGATCGCGCTGGGCGCGGTGTTCGACCGCGACCACGAGGGCCATCTGCTCAAAGCCCGCGAGGGCGGCCACTCGATGCCGCGCATCGTGCACGCGGGCGGCGCCGCCACGGGGGCCGAGATCGAGCGGGCGTTGGTGGAGGCGGTGTTCGCGACGGCCGCCGTCGTGCAGGAGCAGTCGCTCGCGCTGGAGCTGCTCGTCGGCGACGACGGCCGTTGTCGCGGCGTGACCGCCCGCGGCCCCGACGGCGAGGTCATCGCCTTGCGCTCGACCCACACGTTGTTGGCGACCGGCGGCGCGGGCCAGCTCTTCGCCGTCACCACCAACCCGGCCGAGGCCACCGGCGACGGCATCGCCATGGCCTTGCGAGCGGGCGCGGCGGTGGCCGACATCGAGTTCATGCAGTTCCACCCCACCGCGCTGCACCACCCGTCGATGCCGCGGCCGCTCTTGTCGGAGGCCCTGCGCGGGCACGGCGCGCTCTTGCGGGACGCCAACGGCGAGCGCTTTGTCGACGAGCTCCAGCCGCGCGACGTCGTCAGCCGGGCCATGACTGCCCGCATGCTGGAACAGGGCGTCGACCACATGTGGCTGGACGCCACCGGCCTGGAGAACTTCGACACCCGCTTCCCGACGATCGCGGCCTCGGTGCGCGCCATCGGCCTCGACCCGTCGAAGGACTGGTTGCCGATCGCGCCCGCCGCGCACTACCTCTCCGGCGGCATCCTCACCGACCTCGACGGCGCCTCGACGCTGCCGGGCCTGTGGGCGGCGGGCGAGGTCGCGTGCACGGGCGTGCACGGCGCCAACCGGCTGGCCAGCAACTCGCTGCTCGAAGGGATGGTGTTCGCGCCCCGCGTCGTCGAGGCGATCCTGGCGGGCAAGGACGGCCCCGACGCCACCGGCGCCATGCGCTGCCTGTTCCCCGGCCCGGCCGCCCAGTGCCCGATCCCCGCCCGCACCCTCCCCCTCGCGTTTTCCCCAGCAGCAGGTGCTGGGGAAAACGCGGACGCCGGCACTGCGCGCGCGCACCTGCAGCGGGCGATGACGCTGGGCGCGGGCGTGCTGCGCAGCGCGCACTCCCTGGAACAAACGGCCAAGGAGCTCGACGCGGTCCCCGCCTACGATCCCGAGGTGCGCAACCTCCTTACCGTCGCCCGCGCCCTGCTGGCCGCCGCCGTGGAGCGGGAGGAGAGCAGGGGCAACCACACCCGCAGCGACTTCCCCGAGACCCGTGACGACCTGCGCGTGCGCATCGTGCTGAGGAGCAACGCGTGAACGACGACGTCCATCCGCCGATGACCGCGGTGTTCGACGTGGTGGCCCGGGCCCTGAACGAGGACCTGCTTCCGCTGGGCGACCTCACCGCCTCGCTGCTGCCGCCGACGCTCAAGGCGCGCGCCGCCTTCGTCATCCGCCAAGACGGCGTGTTCGCGGGCCGGCTCTGCGCCCAGGAGACCTTGCGCCAGATCGACCCGTCCATCCACGCCGAGTGGGCCTTCGACGACGGCGACAAGGTCGTGGCGGGCAACACGCTGGCCGAAGTGGGCGGGTCGCTGCGCTCGATGCTCACCGCCGAGCGGACCGCGCTGAACCTCATGTGCCACCTCTCCGGCATCGCCACGCTGACCCGTCGCTTCGCCGACGCCGTCGCGCCCGTGCGCCTCCGCGACACCCGCAAGACCACCCCCGGCCTGCGGGCGCTGGAGAAGGCGGCAGTGCGGGCGGGCGGCGGCGTCAACCACCGGGCCAACCTCTCCGACGGCATCCTCGTCAAGGACAACCACCTGGGCGGGCTCACGATCACCGAGGCCGTGCGCAAGGCGGGGGAGCGGTGGCCAGGCCGGGTGGTCGAGGTCGAGTGCGACACCATCGAGCAGGTCCGCGAGGCCGTTGCCGCGGGCGCGGGCATGGTGCTGCTCGACAACATGTCGCCGCAGCAGGTGACCGACGCGGTGGCCGAGGTGGCCGGGCGCATCCCGGTCGAGGTGAGCGGCGGCATCTCGTTGGAGACGGCGCCGTCGTACGCGCGCACCGGTGCGGACTTCGTGTCGGTCGGCGCCATCACCCACTCGGCGCCGATCCTCGACATCGCCTTGGACTTGGAGCCGTAAGCAGTGCTGCTCACCCTTGACACCGGCAACACCGAGACCGTGATGGGCCTGTTCGACGGCACCGAGCTGGTGTCGCACTGGCGCCTGTCGACCGCCGCCGAGCGCACCTCCGACGAGCACGCGCTGTTGGTCTCGCAGTTGCTCGACCTGGAGGGCTACGCGTTCGAGGAGACGGTGACCGGCATCGCCATCTCGTCGACGGTGCCGTCGCTGACCGCCACCCTGCGGGACATGACCCGGCGCTGGTTCGACGTGCCGACGGTGGTGTTGGAGCCGGGCGTGAAGACCGGCATGCCGATCCTCATCGACAACCCGAAGGAGCTCGGGTCCGACCGGATCGCCAACGCGGTCGGGACGTACGACGCGTACGGCGGCCCTGCGATCTGCGTGGACTTCGGCACCGCGACCACGTGCGACTGCGTCAGCGCGAACGGCGAGTACCTCGGCGGGGCGATCCTGCCCGGCGTCGGCATCAGCATGGACGCGCTGTTCGGGCGGGCGGCCGCGCTGCGGCGGGTGGAGCTGGTCGAGCCCCGCAGCGTGATCGGCAAGTCGACGGTGGAGTCGATCCAGTCCGGCGCGGTGTACGGGTTTCCCGGCGCGGTCGACGCCATCGTGCACCGCATCGAGGCCGAGTTGGGGGAGTGCACGGTCGTGGCGACGGGCGGGCTGAGTGGACTGATGGTCCCGTTGTCCGACACGATCCAGCACCACGAGCCGTGGATCACCTTGCACGGCCTTCGCCTTATCTTCGAGCGGAACACAGCGACCAAGTAGCCGATGCCCGACATCCCGTACCGCTTCGAGCGCGAGCACAGCGCGCAGGCACTGCACCGCACCTTCGGCGAGTTGGAGGCCGGGGCTGAGACCGGCACCCGTGCGTCGGTCGCCGGACGGCTGCTGCTGCGCCGGGTGATGGGGAAGCTCGCGTTCGGCACCATGCAGGACCCCACCGGGCAGATCCAGCTCTTCGCGGGCGCTAAGTGGACCGAGGGGTTCGATTCATTCTGCAACCTGTCGCTCGGCGACTGGATCGGCGCCTCGGGCGAGGTCGTCAAGACCAAGACCGGCGAGCTGTCGATCAAGGTCGACGAGTGGGTCGTGCTGGCCGAGGCCCGCCGGCAGTTCCCGGACAAGTGGCACGGGCTGTCGGATGTCGACACCCGCTATCGCCAGCGGTACGTCGACCTCTGGGTCACCGAGGAGTCGCGTGAGGCGCTGGTGAACCGCAGCCGGATGATGTCGGCGATGCGGTCGTGGCTCGAAGGCCGCGGCTTCATCGAGGTCGAGACGCCGCTGCTGCACCAGATCGCGGGCGGCGCCACGGCCAAGCCGTTCGTCACCCACCACAACGCGCTGAACATGGACCTGTATCTGCGCATCGCCATCGAGCTGCACTTGAAGCGGCTCGTGGTGGGCGGGTTCGAGAAGGTCTTCGAGATCGGGCGGGTGTTCCGCAACGAGGGCCTGTCGCCCCGGCACAACCCCGAGTTCACGATGCTGGAGCTGTACGAGGCCTACGCCGACTACGGCGACATGATGGCGCTGACCGAGCAGCTCGTGGCCGACCTGGCCGTGCAGCTTCGGGGGACGGCGAAGCTGTCGTACGGCGGCCGCGACCTGGACCTCACGCCGCCGTGGCGCCGGGCCACGATGGTCGAGCTGGTCGAAGAGCACGCGGGCGAGCGGCTGTCGTTGGAGATGCCGATCGACGAGCTGCGGGCGATCGCTCAGCGGCATGGCGTCGAGGTCGAGCCGTCGTGGGGCCCGGGCAAGCTGGTCCTCGAGGTCTACGAGAAGACGACCGAGTCCGAGCTGTGGGGCCCGGTCTTCGTCCTCGACTACCCGCAAGAGGTCTCGCCGCTGGCCCGGCCGCACCGGTCGAAGCCGGGCTGGGTCGAGCGGTTCGAGGCCATCGTGGCGGGCCGCGAGCTGGCCAACGCGTTCTCGGAGCTGACCGACCCAGACGTGCAGCGGTCGACGTTTGAGGCCCAGGCGGCGGCCAAGGCGGCGGGCGACGAAGAGGCGATGTCGGTGGACGAGGACTACATCCGCGCACTGGAGTACGGGCTGCCGCCAACGGGCGGGTTGGGCATCGGCATAGACCGGCTGGTCATGCTGCTGACTGACTCGCACCACATCCGCGACGTCCTGCTGTTCCCGACGCTGCGGCCGGAGCAGTCGTCGCCATGAGGGTGCTGGTGACCGGTGTCGGCGGCGAGTTGGGCTACCAGGTTGCTTCCCGTTTGGAGGCCGATCCTGCGGTTGTGGAGCTGGCGGGGCTGGACGCGAAGGCGCCCCGTCGGCGGGTGCGGTCGATGAAGGTGTACACGGTGGCGCCGATGGACCGACGCCACATCCTGCGGGCGGTGCGCGAGTTCGAGCCGACCGCGCTGGTGCACCTGGGGTCGTGGGAGCCGGACGCCAGGGTGGCGCCGCGGATGGCGGCCGAGCGGACGTCGGCGATGGCGATCGCGGTGCTGGGCGCGGCGGCCGACCTGTCGTCGATGGACCGGCTGGTCGTGCGCTCCGACATCACTGTGTACGGGCGCAAGCGGGGGAGTGCCACGGTGCCGGACGAGTCGGTGCCGCCGGTGCCGACCACGCCGTGGGGCCGGTCGCTGTTGGAGGTCGAGCGGCTGGCCGCCGGGGCAGGAGCGGCGGCTGGGGTGCCGGCGGTGTCGTTGCGGTTCGCCCCGTTGGTCGGGCAGCGGTTCCCGTCGCCGTTGGCCCGGTTCCTGCGGCTGCCGGTGGTCGGGTTCTCGGCGCTGGCCGACCCTGCGTTCTCTGTTTTGGAGGTGGGCGACGCGGCCGACGCGGTCGTCGCCGCGCTGCACCGTCGTCCGGACGGCCCGCTCAATGTGGTGGGGCCGGGGGCGATGACCGTCTCGCAGGCGGCGTTGGTCGGTCGGCGGGTGCCGCTGCCGTTCCTCGGGCCGGAGTGGGTCGTGATGCGGCGGGCCGCGGGCATGGTCGGCGTCGGGCTGCCCGACCACTTGGTGGAGCTGATCCACCGGGGGCGGACGGCGGACGGGTCGACGGCGCTGTCGGCGCTGGGCGTGGCCCCCGCTCGGACGCCCGACGTGATCCGGGCCGTGTACGGCTGGACCAAGCCGCCGGAGCTGAGCGTGGTGCGGGGGGCGGCGTGAGCGCGGTCTCGGCGCTGGGCCGGCGGCTGCGGGGCGACTACGAGATCGACGAGTGGGGCCACGACCCCGATCTGGTCGACCTGCTGGCGCCGGTCGTGCGGCCGTTCATGCGGGTGTCGGTGGAGGGGGCCGCCCACGTGCCCTCGTCCGGGCCTGCGGTGCTGGTGGCGAACCGGCGGCTTGGCCTGGTCGAGCCGTTCGTGTTGCTGCGGGGCGTGCGCCAGGCCACTGGCCGGCGGGCCCGGTTCCTCGGCGTGCCCGACGTGGCGCCGGTGGGGCCGTGGCTGCGACGGTTCGGCGGCACCGTCAACCGGCCCGACGAACTCGCTGCGCTGTTGCGGGCCGGCCACCTGGCCGCGCTGCCGCTCGGTCCTGGCCTGCGCAAGCCGCTGCGAGCCGGTGCGCTGGCGCCGGAGTGCATCGCGCCCGCGTTGGCGATGGACGTGCCGGTGGTGCCGGCAGCGATCGTCGGCGGCGAGCTCACCGGCCGGTGGGACGTCCTCCTCGGCCCACCCGTGCCCCGGCCCACGTCGCGGGGGCCGCTTGCGTTGGCGGAGTTGGCCGACAACGCCCGCAGCGCCGTCCAAGCCCTCCTCGACGAAGCCTTCCCCCCACGCTGGCCCTTCAGCTAAAGCGCCGCCCCCCCGCACTCTGGAGGACATAGCCACCACATGGGTGTAGCTATGTCCTCCAGAGTCGGCGGCCGGCCAGAGTCAGGGGGTTGGGCGGGTGAGGCGGCGGGCGAGGACGGCGAGGACCAACAGCACAGAGCCGGCCATGGCGACGGCCGGGTTGGCGCCGGTCGCGGGCGTGGGCGCACCGCCACCGCCACCCGCACCAGGCCGGGACGAGCCACCAGACGAAGCGGGCGCACCGAAGTCGTACGACCACACGCCGCGCCCGTGCGTCGCGGCGACGAGCTTCGACCCGTCCGGGTTCAGCTCCACGTCCCACACCGGCGCGTTCGGCGCACCGACCCCGAGACGGAAGAACGAGCCCGACCCCTTCTCGCCCACGAACGTGCCCACGTCGGTCCCGACGATGATCTGCGAGTCCCGCAGCACCACCGCGTTGATCACGACCTCGGGCAGGTTCCCCGACGCATTGGTGAACGACTGGCCCGCGTCATGTGACACGTACAGGTGCCCCGCACCGACGCCGGGCGTGGTCGACAGCGGCCGGAACCCGCGGCGGGCATAGCCGCCCAGCGCGACCCAGATCGTCGACGGGTCGTTCTGGTCCACCGAGATGTCGTTGATGTAGCGGTTCGGCAGCCCCTCGGCGTCGGCGATGTGCCAGCACTCCTCCGACCCGGTGGCCCGCTCGCACCCCGGTTGCACGTTGGTCGCCAGCCCATTGTGGAACTTCGTGACGTCGCCGAGTCCCTGCGTGATCACGTCGCAGACCCCGCAGAACCCGGCGTACACCGCGGTCCCCTCGACGCCGATCCCGCTCACCGAGTTGTCGAAGTCCGCCTCCTCGTTGTGGCCGACGTCGAAGACCTCGGTGAAGTCGTTGAACTGGTCGACCGTCTCCACGATCTGGCGGCCGGCGATCACCATGTGCTGCGGGTCGCGCGGGTCCATGTCGAACGGCGTGTCGAACTGCGCGTTGGCCAACGTCGGCCCGACCGAGTCCCAGTTCTTACCGCCGTCCTCAGTTTTCCGCAGGTCTGCAAACGGCAGCTCCCCGAACGCGATGTCGGAGTTGGTCGGGTCCACGGCCACGTCGAAGCCGTCGCCGCCCAGGGTCATGATCCCAACCCCGTCCGGCGTGATCTTGGCCGTGCCGTTGTCCTGCAGCCCGAGATAGACGGTGCCGTCCGCGCCCATCACCGCGTCGTACGGCTGCGTCGTCCCCAGCGTGTCGTTGAGCGACGTCCAACTCTCGTTGTCGTAGCCCGTGACAGCGTCCGCCTCCTGTCGGTAGACGCCGCCGTCGCCGCCCGCATAGAGCCGTACCCGCCCGTCGGCCAGCTTGCCGAACACCACCGCGTGCTGGTCCGGGTGCGTGGTGAGCCCGCCCACCACCGGACCGGGGAAGGTCGGGTCGCACGGGTAGATCACCACGCACAGGTGGTTGTACCGGCCGATGACCTTGAACCCGCTCAACCCCACCGGCGCATTGGCCCCCGGCGCAGACTGGTAGATCTCCTCCAGCCCGAGGATCACCCGCTCCTCGTCGAACGGGTCGACGGCGATGTACTGGTCGTACCACGACTGGATGCCTGGCCCGTATTGCAATGGCAGCCGGTACGCGAGGCCCGACGTCGGGTCGGTGGCCAACGACTGCGACGTCGCCTTCAGCGTCCACGTGGCCCCGTCGTCACCGGACCGGTACACGCCGTTCAGCGAGGTGTACTTGGGCGGCACCGCGGCCCCGCCGATGAGCGTGTCGCCCGCCTCGACGCCGGGGTCCTGCACGACGGCCCAGAGCACGTTGTGGTCCTGCCCCTCGCCCTCGGCATAGGCCAGCGTCGTGCGCCCCACCGGGTCCGTCGAGTGCGGGTTCGGCGACGGCTTGGCGAAGTTCGACTCGGCCAGCCGCGTCCACGTCCCCGGCGCGCCGCCCTCGGTCGACCGGTACAGCCCGCCCGGCGTCGACCCCGACTTGACGCCCCGGCGCCACCCCACCGCGGCGGTGATCTGGTCGGCGTTGTCGGGCTTGGCCTTCACGTCGCTGACGATGTTCGACAGGTAGTGCTCGTCGGGGGCGGTCTCGTCCTCGTTGGTCGGCAGCAGGACGTCGTGGTACGAGTCGCCGCCGTCGGTCGAGCGCCACAGCCCCTTGCTCGATGCCACGAAGATGCGCCCGCCCGCGATCTCGATGAAGGCCACCGTCGAGTCGGGAGCGATGTTCTGCGTGACCCGCTCCCACGTGGCGCCTTCGTTGCGAGTCCGGTAGACGCCGGTGCCGTAGATGTTGTCGCCGCCGGTGTTCGACTCGCCCGTCCCCACGAAGATCGTGCTCGGGTCCTCTGGGTCGATGGCGACGGCGCCGACCGGCGTGCTCGGCAGGTCGTCCCCGATCGGCGTCCAGTTGTCGCCGCCGTCAGTGGTCCGCCAGACGCCACCGCCCGCCGCGCCCGCCACCACGATCTCGGCGTCGGTCGGGTCGATCGCCAGCGCGGTGATCCGCCCGCCGACCACGCCCCAGCCGTTGGCGTTGGTGCTGGTGTACTCGGGATGGTCGCTGATGAACGGCTTGGGCCCAAGCTCTTTCCACCCGCCGCCGAACACCTTCGACACCGGCAGCGCATCGGCCGCCAGCCGCGCCTCCAGCAGCAGGTTCGGCCGCCCCGACGACGCGGTGCCGTGGATGGTCGACAACAGGCCGTTCTTCAAGGCCGACTCGGCCGGCGGCTCCGGGGTCTTGCGGCCTTGGCCCGCCGCGGCCTCCTCTTCGACGACCGGCCCCGCCGGCCCCTGCTCGACGGACGCAGCGTCGGGACGGACGACAGCGACGATGGCGAGCAACGCCGCGAACGGGATCAAAAGCCGCCGGTTCACTCCCGAACCGTATCCCGCATGGTGAGAACCGGGCTAGCCGAGGATCCCTGCGTTCGGATCCCGTCGACCGGCGGCGCGGTCCTCGGCCAGCTTCTCCAGCATCTGCTTGATCTCCGGCGAGCCCGTCTTGTCGGCGACCGACCGCGGCATGGCGGCGAACGAGTAGTTCGGCGAGGGGAGCGGCGGCGCGGTGTCGACCCGACGGGCCAGCGCTGCTTCCACGACCGGCTCCAGCCGACGCGCCTTGTCGGCCGCGCCCTGCTCCTCGCGCTCCATGAACTCGGGGAGCACCTCGCGGCCGAAGAGCTCAAGCGATTCCATGATGTGCTCGTGCCGGTTGTTGCCGGCCTGGGACACGAAGATCACCTGGTCGACGCCCGCCTCTTCGTACCGGCGCAGGAACTCCCGGATCTGGTCGGGCGTGCCGACCGCGCCGCGCAGCCCGCTCACCGCGTCAGCGTCACCGGACGCGATCTTGGCCCCCAGCCGTTCCTGCTCGATGGCGGCGGCGTCGACCGAGTAGCCCATCTTGTCCCGCCGCTCCTGGTACTCCTGCCACACATTGGTGACGCCGGGCTGGTGGTCGCCGAAGACGTAGTAGTGAGCGAGCGAGTAGCCGAAGAAGTTGGCGCCGGCCAGACCCCGCTCGATGGCCTTCTCCTCGGTCTCGGCGCACATGAACGTCGTCACGCAGGCCACGTTCGGGTTCACCGCCTTGCCGATCGGCACGCACTTGTCGGCCAGCGTCTGGTGGTAGTCGCTGACCCACTGCCTGGCCTCTTCCGGATCAATGAAGGCGAAGGTCAGCGCGCCGATGCCGTTCTCGGCGGCCAGCAGGATCGTGTCCCGGCGCGAGCACGCGACCCACAGCGGCGGGTGCGGCTTCTGGGCCGGCTTCGGCACGACGTTGCGCGGCGGCATCTGCACGAACTTGCCGTCGACACCGGTGAACGGCTCCTCGGTCATGCAGCGGACGGCGACCTCAAGGCCCTCCCGCCACATGTCCCGCTTATAGAACGGGTCGATCCCGAAGCCGCCCAGCTCCGCCGTCGACGACGACTCGCCGGTGCCGAACTCGACGCGCCCGTTCGACACGAGGTCGAGCGTGGCGATGCGTTCGGCGACGCGGGCCGGGTGGTTGAACGGCGGCGGCGTCTGGACGATGCCGTGTCCCAGCCGGATCCGCTTGGTCCGCTGCGACGCGGCGGCGAGGAACACCTCGGGGGCCGAGGAATGGCTGTATTCCTCGAGGAAGTGGTGCTCGACCTCCCACACCACGTCGAAGCCGAGCTTGTCGGCCAGCTCCACCTGGTCGAGCGCGTCCTGCAGCAACTGGCGCTCGCTGTCCTCCTGCCACGGACGGGGGAGTTGGTGTTCGTAGAAGATGCCGAACTTCATGGCCGAAGTGTAAACTCTCGCGTATACAGCTTGCCCACTCGATCGTCGGGGCGGGTCCGCCCGTCTACCTCGTCGCCGGCCTGGCCCAGCCAGGGGCGCGCTGGCACCGCGTCGCCCGCCTGCTCGCCGACGCCGGCTTCACCGTGGTCACCTTCGACAACCGGGGCTGTCGCTCCGCGTCGTGCGAAGGCTTCGACCTGGCCGACTGCGCCGCCGACATCGTCGAACTGGCCGACTCGCTCGGCCACGAGCGCTTCGCCATCGCGGGCATCTCGATGGGCGGCATGATCACCCAAGAGGTCTTGGCCGCGGCGCCGCAGCGCATCACCGCCGCCGGCCTCTTGGCGACCCACGGCGGCGGTCCCGACGTCCTCCCGCCGCCCGACATGATGATCCTCATGGCGCCGACGCCACAGGAGCTGTGGACCCGCCTGTCCGGCCCCGGCTTCGCCGATGCGCACCCCGACGTCATCGAGGAAGAGGCCCAGATCACGCTCGACGCGGCCACGCCCGCCGAGGGGATCATGAGCCAGCTACAGGCCATCTTCCGCTTCAACCCCGGCCTCGATGCCACCCTCGACGTGCCGGTCGTGGTGTCCCACGGCGACCACGATCCGCTGGTCCCCTACGAGAACGGCGTCCGCCTGGCCAAGCGGCTCGGCTGCGAGCTGGTCACCTTCGAAGGGGCAGGCCACGGGCTGGAGTTCGAGCGCCCGACCGAGGTCGCCGAACTGCTGGCGAAGCACTTCAGCGCGGCGCGCACCTGAACAGCACCCACGCCCGCCATTCCCCTCCGCTGCTGAACGTGCCGATCTTGCCGACCAGCTTGCCCTTCCGAACGAGGTTGAGGTTCCCCATCATCGAGCCGCCCGGCCGCGGCGGGTCGGCGCTGAGCTGCGTCTCGGCGAAGTCGGTCATGGCCGAGAACCACTGTTCACGGGCCAGCCTCGCAACCGCCTCCTGGCTGTCGCCGACCACCTCGCCCGGCGGCCGGAGTTCAGGCCGCTCGTTCGCCGCGCACTCCAAGTGCGGCGACGACACGATCTCCTGAAGCAGCTTGCTGCCTCGCCACGCCGCCACTTCAGCCAGCCCCAGGTGCTCGTCGTCGTTGGCCGCGAAGTGCACGAAGACGTTGGCGTCGTACTGGCCCCCGGTGGCGATCGGCTTGAGGTCGATGACCACGCCGGTCACCAGCGTCACCCGCACGCGGTCGACGTCTTTGTCGATGCTGCCGAACGCGACCGGCTCGTTGCCGAAGCTCGTGGTGGGCCCGCCCATGACGAGCGAGTCGCGCCCGGTCGTCGACGGGGCCACGAGGGCGGCGTCGCCGCACGTGCCCGGCACCGTCGCCACGTTGACGGTGAAGCCGCCGCGGCGGTCGGCGCCGACCACCCAGTGCCGTCCGCGCCAGTCGCCCTCGGCGTAGACCGCCCGCATCGACTCGGCCAGGCACCGCTCGGCGTTCGCGCTCGGCTGCACGTCGACCGGCCGCATCTCCACCTCTTCGCCGCCGCCCCGCAGCAGTCCCGGGATGACCGCCGCCACTGCGACGAGCACCAACGCGGCGGCCAGGCCCGCCCGCTGGTAGCGCGTCCGCCGCACTCGCCGCTGCACGCCCGCCCGGCCCTCGTCGACCACGACGTCGGCGTCGGGCAGCCCGGCCCGCAATGCAGATCGCAGTTCGTCCTCAGTGCGCACCGGCGACCACCTCCTCGTCCTGCTGGGCCACGCGCAACTTGGTGAGCGCGGCGGACAACGTCGCCTTCACGGTCCCGCGTGCGCACCCCATCGCCTCGGCCATGGCGGCCTCGTCCAAGTCGGCCCAGTACCGCAACACGACGGCAAGCCGTTGGCGGGGCGGCAGGGCGGCGACGGCGGCGACCATGTCGGCGTCGCCGGCCACGTCGGGCCCGGCCTCGTCCTCGCGGCCTGGCTGCGCGGCGACTCGACGGGACAACCGCTCCAGACGCGACAGTCGCCGCCGGGCGTCCCGGACGGCGACCACGTACACCCATGCGGCAGGCCGCTCTGCCTGCGACACCGAGGACCAGCGGCGGTAGGCCTTGGCGAATGCCTCCTGGGCCGCGTCCTCGGCTGCGCCCTGGTCGCCCAAGGCGAACCCCAGCGCCCTCACGACGCTGGGGTACGCCTCGGCGAAGAAGGCATCGAAGTCCACGACTCCATAAGGGTCGCAAGACCTCGTTCGGTTTAGCGAGTCAGCTAAAGCGGTCCTGCACCACGTCGACCAGCCGGCGGCCGACCTCGGCGGGCGTGCGGTCCGACCGCTCGAGCAGGATGCCGACGCACAGCAGCGTGGTGCCGCCGGCGGCGAGCCAGGCCCAGGTCGGCGCGGTGGCCAGCGTGCCGAGCGACTCGTACACGGCGACGGCGGTGAGCAGCGCGGTGCCTGAGAACAGCGGCCCGGCCAGCCGATGCCACCCGCCGAACGAGACGGCGAGCACGCCGACGCCGCCTGCCACCAGCGCGTGCCATGACGGGCCGCCGCCGATCCGCTCGGCGAAGGCGACGCCGCCCAGCACCAGCGTGGCCGGGGCATACGCCCACCACGAGCTCACGGCCGGGTGCTGCCGACGGGCGAGGAACCCGGCGACCAGCAGATGCAGCGCGACCGGCAGCGCGTAGGCCTCGGGCGCCGACACGCCAGTGGCGCCGAGGTGGCCGAACACGCCCAGGATCACGACGAGGCCGCCGCCGTGCCCAGCGTCGGTGGACGGACGGGCGACCCCGAGGCCGATCAACAGCGCGCCGGCCACGATCAGCACGTCCGCCGTCGAGCGGGGGTCGTCGAGGGCGAGGACGAACCCGATGGCGACCCCGATGGCGGCGGCAGCCACGAACGGGAGCCGCCAGTACTCCTCGACGACGGCGGCCAGCCCCGCCCACACCAGCGCCGCCACCGCCAGCGACACGCCAACGGCGGGCAGGCTGAGGCCCGCGTCGATAGCCATCGAGCCGACGACGACCTGGGCGGCGACGGCCGAGCCGATCCCGAACGCCGGCGTGTCGTGGCGAACGGCGTCGATGGCGAACAGCACTGCGGTGAGCAGGCCGACCGCGATGGTGCCCTCGGCCGGGAGCACGAACACCGAGGCCACCAGTGGGATCGCCATGACGGCCCGGGGGAGGTTCGCCGCGTTCTCGTCGACCAGGTTGGCGATGGCCCACAGCGCGATCAGCAGCGTCACCACGACGCCGCCGTCGTGCAGGAATGAGTGGCCGCCGAAGACCGAGCCCAACAGCACGCCGACGGCGGTCACCGTGTAGACGGGCGTGATCTCCTCGTCGGCATGGCGGCGGGCGGCCACGACCAACAGGGCCACGCCGACCAGCCCGCACGCCACCGTGAAGGCAGGCGACACCCACACGCCGGCGCCTGCGATCGACAGGGCCGAGAAAATCGTGAAAGTGCTGAACGGGTCGCCCCGGCGGACGTCGGCGGCCAGCCAGCCCACGCCGGCCACGGCCAGGGCCAGGGCCCACGCGTTGCTGACGGCGTCGAGGTTGGCCGCGGCCAGGGCCATCAGGCCGAGCGACATCGGGAGGGTGACGACGCCGGCAGCGACCTCAGCCAGCCCGCCGACCACTCGGGCCGGGCGGCCCCAGAACGGGTCGGCCGACAACGCCATGGCGACCAGCTCGACCACGAGGAAGGCGGCGCCTGCGCCGACGATCAGGTACCCCGAGGGGACGTCGGTGGTGAACAGGGCGGACAGCACGCCGACCACGAAGACGGCGACGGCCGAGAACGCAAGGCGCTCGTCCTCGCCCGTCTCGGCCTGTCGGCCTAGCACCATGGCGGCGACGAGGCCGACGCCGACGGCAGTCCATCCGTCGACAGCGCCGGTCAGCAGCACCATGCCCGCGGCCACCGACCACACCGTGGCGGAGCGGTCCCGCCCGGCGAGCAGCCCTGCCGCTGCGGCCATGGCGAGTGGCACGCCGGCGGGGACGTCGGTGGTGGCATCGAGGCCGACCGCGGCGACGACGACAGCGGCGTCGGCCGCCCATCGAAGGACCACCGATCGGAACGCCTCGCCCAGCGCCAGGTAGACCACGCTGCACACCACGCCTTCGGCCAGCAGCACCTCGTCGAACGTGAAGCCCTGGTGCAGGCCGACGGCGGCCACGTCGACGGTCACCAACAGGGCGCCGAGGTGGACCAGCACGTCGCCGGTGGCGGGGAGCGAGGAGCGCAGGCGGGCGCCGATCCCGAGGCAGGCGCCGGTCAGGCCGACGACGATGGCGAGCTTGCCGCTGGGCGGGATGCGGTCCCAGTTCACCGCCACGAACAAGGCGGCTGCGGCCAGCATGAGAAAAGCGCCGGTGCCCGCCACCCACGAGGCAGCGGCCCGGCGCCCGGACGGAACAGGAGCAGTGTGTGTTTCCATGAGGCCAGCGTCCGCCAACGGCGCCGGCCCGCCTACCCGCCCCGCCCCCCAAAACCCCCTGGGGAACCCCCAGCAACGGCCTCCCTCCGCTTTTGGGCACGTTTTCTGTGCCTATAGGCCAGAAAACGTGCCCAAAACGGTGAGGGGCGGGCGGGGGCAGGGCGAGCGGTTACTCGATGCCGTGTTCGACGGCGTAGCGGATCAGCTCTTGCTTCCGGGACAGGTGGAGCTTGCCGAGGATGTTGCGCACGTGGTTCTCGACGGTCTTTTCCGAAATGAAGAGCTGCGCCCCGACCTCTTTGTAGGTATGGCCGCGGGCCACGAACTGGAGCACCTCGCGCTCTCGCTCGGACAGCGGGTTCTTGCCGGTCGCCGTCTTCGACATGCGCCGGAACTCGCCCAGCACCAGCGCGGCCAGCGCGGGCGAGAAGACCGGCTCGCCCGCCGCCGCCCGCTTCAGCGCGGCCCGCAGTTCGTCCGGCGGGGTCGACTTCACGAGGTAGCCGATCGCGCCCGCCGCCACCGCGTCCAGCACGTCCCGCTCGGCCTCGGACACCGTGAGCATGACGATGCGGGTCTCCTCGCCACACGTCTTGGCCACCTTGATCCCGCCGCCGCCGGGCATGTGCAGGTCGCACACGACCAAGTCGGGCTGCCCGGCGCGGATGGCCGCGATGGCCTCGTCAGCCGTGCCCGCCTCGCCGACGACCTCGAACCCGTCGCCCAGATCGGTGCGCACGCCGCTGCGCCAGATGGGGTGGTCGTCCGCCAACACCACTTTCACGGCACCCACAGGCGCACCTCCATTCCGGAACCCGGCGACCCCGACAGTTCAACACGTCCGCCGACCGCGGCGATGCGACCCTTGATCGACTGGCTGATCCCGACTCCCTCGGTGATCGACGCGGGGTCGGCGCCGCGGCCGTTGTCCTTGACCGAGCAGAACACCCCGTCGTCGGGCTCGACGTACACCGTCACCCGCGACGCCTCGCCGTGCTTGCCCGCGTTCACCAGCGCCTCGCCCACCGCGCCGGCCAGCGCTTCGCACGACTCAGCCGACAGCGGCGGCACGTCGTCGGGCACCAGCACGTCGACCCGCCCGCCGAAGCTGCGCTCGAATCGGCTGGCGGCGGCCCGCAGCGCGGCGGCCAAGTCGGTCGACGGCGCCGCCGGCTTCACCCCGAACAGGTACTCCCGCAGCTCGCGCTCCTGCTCCCTGGCCAACTGGGCCAACTGCGGGTCGTCGGCCCGCCGCTCGACGACGGCCAGCGTCTGCAGCACGCCGTCGTGCAGGGTCCTGGCCATCTCCTCACGGGCCCGGGCCGCGCTGATCTCCCGCTCGGCCCGGCGCAGCAGCAGGGCGACGTAGCCGGCCACCGCCCCCGCCAGCGCGTAGAAGACGACCGTGTTGGTCAGGGAGAGCGTGCGGGCGCCGGTGAAGTCGCGCACGCCGTTGGCCAGGACGGCGCCGAACCTGGCCAGCCCGATCGCCGCCCCCGCCGCCCCCGCGACCCATGGCCCGAACGCCACCGCCGCGGCCAGCACGCCGACCAGCGGCCAGACGCTGCCCAACGACTGCGAGGTCGAGAACGCGTGGCCCGCGTCGTAGGCCCAGCCGTCGCACAGGACGAGCGCGAACCCGACCGCCAACTCGGCGCCGATGACCGGCGCGCGGGTCGCGTCGTCGGGCCGGACGCGGAACAGATAGGTGGCCGCGGCCGTCACCAAGAAGGCCAGGCCGACGAGGCCGACCGCCAGCCAGCGCCGTTCGAGCTGGTCGCGCGAGACCAGCAGCACGACCGTCATCCACGCCCATGCCGCCCACCGAAATGCCGCCAACCCCTGCAGCACGACCCGTTCCATCGCCGCCCAGTGTGCCCGCCCGACAATCCACAGCACCCCCTGCTGTGGATTGTCGGGGTTTCGCGCGGCCGGTGGTCAGCCGGTGAGGTCTTCGAGCAGCCGGTGGCCGATGCCCGCCAAGGCGGCGGCGGTGTCGCCTGGCAACGCGCCCAGAGCGGAGGCGGCGTCGTCGGCATACCGGCGGGCCACGGCCATCGCCTCGTCGACACCAGAAGTCGCCCGCACGATCTCCCTCGCCTTGTCCCGCTCGGCCTCGTCCAGCGGCCGCCCCAACAGCGCCCGCAGCTCCGGCCCCGCCACCGGGTCGGCCAACGCCCGGATGACCGGGAGCGAGTACGTGCCCTCGACCAGGTCCTGCCCGGCCGGCTTGCCCAACTGCGCGTCGGTCCCGACCACGTCCAGCACGTCGTCGCGGATCTGGAACACCATGCCGAACGCCTCGCCGAAGACGGTCAGCGCCTCGACCGCGGGGCGGTCCAGCCCGGCGCACAACCCGCCGATTCGGCAGGACGCCGCCGTCAGCGACGCCGTCTTGCCTGCGATCGAGCGCAGGTACTCGTCTTCGGTCCGCGTCGGCGAGAAGGCCGTCTTCAACTCGCCGACCTGCCCCTCGCACAGCCGCCCGATCGTCGCCGCCAGCAGCCCGGCCACCTCGGTGCCCAGCGACGCCGCGATCTCCGACGCCCTGGCCAGCAGGAAGTCGCCCGCGAGGATCGCAACGAGATTTCCCCACCGCGCGTTGACGCTTTCGACGCCGCGGCGGGTAAGAGCCTCGTCCATGACGTCGTCGTGGTACAGCGACCCGATATGCACCAGTTCGACCGATACGCCCCCATGCAGCACGTCGTCGGACGGCTCGGCCCCGCCTGCCACCGCGGCGGCCAGCGCCAGCGCGGGGCGGATGCGCTTGCCCCCGGCGCCGATGAGATGGCCTGCCACCTCCGACAGGAACGGGTCGCCCGATGCCACCGAACCCTTCAGCGTCTCCTCAAGGCGCGCCAAATGGGCGTCGAGCCCGGGAACACCGAGAAGGGTGGCGATGTTGACCACTGGCTAACAAGGTAGGCGTCCCTGTCGATCAAGCCCCAAAGCCCGTGGCGCTGGGAGATGGGGGGCATGCCTGTACAAAGCCCGCCACGGGTAGACTGACCGACACGACCACCAGCCGTCCGAATGGAGGCGGTCACTTGTTCGAACGCTTTACAGACCGGGCCCGTCGAGTCCTTGTGCTTGCACAGGAGGAAGCGCGTCTTCTCAACCACAACTTCATCGGGACCGAGCACATCCTGCTCGGGCTCATCCACGAGGGCGAAGGCGTTGCCGCCAAGGCCCTCGAGTCGTTGGGCATCTCGTTGGAAGCCGTCCGGGAGAAGGTCGAAGAGACCATCGGCCCGGCCGGCACTGCCACCACCGGCTCGCCGCCGTTCACGCCGCGCGCCAAAAAGGTCTTGGAGCTCTCGCTCCGGGAGGCCTTGCAACTCGGCCACAACTACATCGGCACCGAGCACATGCTCTTGGGCCTCGTCCGTGAGGGCGAGGGTGTCGCCGCGCAGGTCCTTGTGAACCTGGGCGCCGACCTGTCCCGGGTGCGCCAGCAGGTGATCCAGCTCCTGTCCGGGTACTCCGGCGCCAAGGAGGGGGCCACCGCGGGCGCAGGCGCACAGGGCCAGCAGGGCGAGACGCCTTCGGGCTCGCCGGTGCTCGACCAGTTCGGCCGCAACCTCACCCAGCAGGCCCGCGAGAAGAAGCTCGACCCGGTCATCGGGCGCGAGCGCGAGATCGAGCGGGTCATGCAAGTGCTCAGCCGCAGGACCAAGAACAACCCGGTCCTGATCGGCGAGCCCGGCGTCGGCAAGACGGCGATCGTCGAGGGCCTGTCCCAGAAGATCGTCGCCAACGACGTGCCCGAGACGCTCAAGGGCAAGCAGCTCTACACGCTCGACCTGGGCGCGCTGGTCGCGGGCTCGCGGTATCGCGGCGACTTCGAGGAGCGGCTGAAGAAGGTCCTCAAAGAGATCCGCACCCGCGGCGACATCATCCTGTTCATCGACGAGCTCCACACCCTCGTGGGTGCGGGCGCGGCCGAAGGGGCGATCGACGCGGCGAGCATCCTCAAGCCGATGCTGGCCCGAGGCGAGCTCCAGACCATCGGGGCCACCACGCTCGACGAGTACCGCAAGCACCTCGAAAAAGACGCCGCCCTCGAGCGGCGCTTCCAGCCGATCAAGGTGGAAGAGCCCACGCTGGCCCACACCATCGAGATCCTCAAGGGCCTGCGGGACCGCTACGAGGCGCACCACAGCGTCACCATCACCGACCAGGCGCTGGTGGCCGCGGCCAACCTCGCCGACCGGTACATCTCCGACCGCTACCTCCCGGACAAGGCGATCGACTTGATCGACGAGGCCGGGTCGCGCCTGCGCATCCGTCGCATGTCCACCCCCTCCGACTACAAGCAGTTGGAGGACCAGATCGCCAAGGTTCGCAGGAACAAAGAACAGGCGATCGAGCGCCAGGACTTCGACCAGGCCAAGAAGCTGGCCGAACAGGAGAAGGACCTCCAGGGCCAGAAGACGGCCAAGGAGGCCGAGTGGCGGGCCGAGGGCGTCGACTTGTTCGACGTCGTCGACGAAGAGACCATCGCCGAGGTGCTCGCCAACTGGACCGGCATCCCGGTCACCCAGTTGACCGAGGAGGAGACGGCCAAGCTCCTGCGCATGGAGGAGGAGCTGCACCGCCGGATCATCGGCCAGGAGGACGCCATCAAGGCGCTGTCCAAGGCCATCCGCCGGACCCGTGCCGGGCTCAAGGACCCCAAGCGGCCGTCGGGCTCGTTCATCTTCCTCGGCCCCACCGGCGTCGGGAAGACCGAGTTGGCCAAGGCCTTGTCGGAGTTCCTCTTCGGCGACGAGTCGGCCCTCATCCAGCTCGACATGTCGGAGTACATGGAGAAGCACACCGTGTCCCGGCTGGTCGGGTCGCCCCCCGGCTATGTCGGCTACGAAGAAGGCGGCCAGCTCACCGAGGCCGTGCGGCGCAAGCCGTTCTCCATCGTGTTGTTCGACGAGATCGAAAAGGCCCACCCGGACGTGTTCAACACGCTCCTGCAGATCCTGGAGGACGGGCGCCTCACCGACTCGCAGGGCCGCACCGTCGACTTCAAGAACACCGTGCTGATCATGACCTCGAACCTCGGCACCGCCGATCTGCGCAAGGCGTCGATCGGCTTCGCCAAGACCTCCGAGGCAGTGACGTACGAGAAGATGAAGGAGAAGGTCAACGACGCCCTCAAGCAGCACTTCCGGCCTGAGTTCTTGAACCGGATCGACGACGTCATCGTCTTCCACGAGCTCACCAAGGAAGAGGTCACCCAGATCGTCGACCTGATGATCAAGCGGGTGGTCAACCAGCTCGAGGGCCAGGGCATCCATCTGGAGCTCACCCCCGCGGCCAAGCTGCACCTGGCCGACAAGGGCTACGACCCCACGCTGGGCGCCCGGCCGCTGCGCCGAGCCATCCAGCAGTTGGTCGAGGACCCGCTGTCGGAGCGGATCCTGTGGAAGGAGTTCCGAGCGGGCGAGACCATCGTGGTCGACGTCGACAACGTCGGGACGCCGGAAGCGGAGATCTCCTTCCGGGCCATCGAGGGCTTCGAGCCACCGCCGGTGGAACTGGCGGGCGCAGGCCCCGCCGAATGACTGAGCGGCCCCCGCCTCGGCGGGGGCCGCTTCGCGTCTAGTCCTCGGGCTTTCGGACGACGAACGCCAGCGCCCATGCAGTCCAGGCGCCGGCGGCGCCCATGACCAAGAGGCCGGTCACAGCCCGCGACCGGGCCGCCTGGGCGCAATATGTGACGTCGTTGGCGTCAAGAGCTCGGAAGACGGGGAAGGCGCCGCATGCGTCCACACCTGCGGACGGGCCTGGTGGCGCGATCAAGAGCACCAAGCCGACGAGGGCAATCAGCACGCCGATCGCGATGACGCACCTGCGAGCGAACTCCTGCATGGGGTGACAGTAGGAGGCCTGGCCCCGTCGGGCTAGCCTCGCCGGCGATGTACACGAACATCCTCGTTGGCACCGACGGGTCGAAGACCGCGTCCATCGCCGTCGACCGGGCCGTCGAGGTGGCCAAGGCGACCGGCGCCCGCCTGACGATCCTGTCCGTCGACAAGCCCGAGCGCGCCAACAGGGTCGTCGAGCAGGAGCAGGCCCGCCTGGCCGACCACGGCATCGACCTGCGCACCAAGACCCTGGAGGGCGACGCCGCCAGCGCCTTGGTCCAAGAGGCCGAAGACGGCGGCTACGACCTGCTCGTCGTGGGCAACCGGGGGATGACGGGCATGTCCCGGTTCCTCGGGTCGGTGCCGAACAAGGTCAGCCACCACGTGCCCTGTGCCCTTCTCATCGTTCGCACGACGTAGCGCCGCCGCGGCAGGCGGCCTCCTCGCCGTCGTCCTCCTCTCTGCGTGCCAGGTCTCGATCGCCGTCGGCGTGGACGCCAAGGCCGACGGCAGCGGTGTCGTGCGGGCCACCGTCACCCTCGACAAGGCGGCCGCCGACGAGGCCGGCGATCTCAGCGGCCGGCTCCGGGTGGACGACCTGCAACAGGCGGGCTGGCGCGTCGACGGGCCGACCCGAACGAAGGACGGCGGCCAGGAGGTGCAGGCGTCGAAACGATTCGCCACCCCGGTCGAGGCCACCGCCATCGTGGAGGAGTTGAGCGGCGCCAACGGGCCGTTCCGGGAGTTCAAGCTCGGCCGCAGCCGATCGTTCCTCAAGACGAAGACGACGTTCTCCGGCCGGGTCGACCTGGCCCGCGGGCTGGGCTCGTTCTCGGACGACGAACTCCGCCAGCGGCTCGGCAGCGACCTCGGCTTCGACCCCGCCGAGTTGGAGGGCAGGCTCGGCCGCACGCTCTCGCGCGTCTTCCCCGTCAAGGTGGTGACCCGGCTCCCTGGTGCGATGGAGTCGAATGCGCCGCTCACCGCCGACAACGGGGCCCAGTGGTCGCCGACGTTCGGCGAGAACGTGGTCCTGACCGCGTCGGCCGAGAAATGGAACCGCGGCAACATCGCCGCCGCAGTGGTGGCCGCGCTCGGCTTCGTGGTGCTGCTGGCCTGGGCGGGCCGTCGGCTGTACGTGCGAAAACGGTAATTCGACCCCTTTCTTGACAGTTGCGCACAGGGCGTGGTGCTCTAGCGGGACTCATCCGACGGTTCCTGGGGGCAATGGGATGCATCGCACCACCTTGCGCGCCGCGCTTGTCGCGTCGCTCGCGCTGTTCGGCGTACTGGCACCTGCCGCGCCGGCATTGGCCAGTCCGGCCCAACCGATCTCGGCAGCCGCTATCACGCCGACGTCGGTCGAGGCGGGCACCGCAGGCCACTCGTTCGACATCACCTACCAGGTGAGCAGCTCGCCGTTCCGCGGCTACGCGGGATCGCAGATCCCCGCAAGCTGGACCCGGCCACAGCGCACGTCGGCCGCTGGCCCCGGGTACGTGCAGGCCGTGGCGGGCACGTGCTCGCGCGTCTCGCTGGCCTATGTCTCGACGAGTGCGTCGGGCCCGTGGACCGTCGCCATCGACGCCAACTGCAAGGCCAACCAGACCTTCACCCTCCGCTACAGCGGCGTGACCGCCCCCACCGCCGCCGGCCCCAACCCGTTCGCGTCGGGCTCGATGCTGAACTCCTCGTCGTCCATCCACACCGTCTCTCCCCAGCCCGTCGTGACCGTGCGCCCCGGCCCCGCCGCGTCGCTGGCCGTCGACGGCTTCCCGACGCCGACGACCGCGGGCACGCCCGGCGCCGTCACCGTCACTGGGATCGACCAGTACGGCAACCGCAACGCCTCGTTGGCAGGCGACGTCCGGATCACCAGCTCCGACCCGGCCGCAACCCTTCCCGCCCCTGCTCCGCTGGTCGACGGCACGCGTCGCTTCGGCGTCACGCTCATAACGGCGGGCACGCAGTCGTTGACCGCGACCAGCACCACGTCACCCTCGATCACCGGCACGCAGTCGAACATCGAGGTCGCCCCCGGGCCGCTGTCGCGCATCGAGTTGTCGCCTGCGACAGCGACGGTGCCTGCGGGCGTGGCCCAGCCGTATTCGGCCGAGGGCTTCGACTCGTACGGCAACAGCCGCGGGCCGGTGAGCCCGGCCTTGTCGATCAGTCCCTCGGGCTCGTGCGCGCCGGCGGCGTGCTCCGACACGGCCAGCGGGCCGCACACCGTCACCGGAACCGTTGACGGCGTGTCCGACACCGCGTCGCTCAACGTTGTCGCGGGCGAGCCGACCGGCTTCGAGCTGACCGGCGTCCCCGCCACGACGACGGCAGGCCAGACCTTCGTCCTCGGCGTCCGCGCCCATGACGCGTACGGCAACACGGCGAGCGGCTATGCCGGCCCGGTCGTGTTCTCGTCCACCGACGGCAACGCCGCCCTGCCGCCGCGTTCGACGCTGTCCGCAGGCCAGGGCAGCTTCCCGTTCGCACTGCGCACCGCAGGCTCGCAGACGGTCACGGTCGCAGACCAGACGATGACCGCGTTGTCCTCCACCTCGTCCTCGATCGAGGTGGCGCCGGCGGCGGCGTCGCGCATTCTCCTGGACCCGGCTTCGGCGTCGCTGACCGCCGGCGAGTCGCAGACCTACACGGCACGCGCCGAGGATGCATACGGCAACGACCGCGGCCCTGTGGAGCCGACGTTGTCGATCTCGCCGGACGGGTCGTGTGCGGCGATGACCTGCACCACCCGGTCGGCCGGCGTCAAGACCGTGACCGCGGTGCTCGGCGACGCGCGGGGGACGGCGACGTTGACGGTCGCTCGCGAGGTCGTCACGGTGGGGCCGGAGTCGCTGGCGCCGGCCACGGTGTCGGAGCCCTACTCGGCCGCCTTCACCGCCGACGGCGCCATTGGCGGCGCGCAGTTCGCGGTGCGGCCTGGCGGGCAACTGCCGCCGGGGCTGACGCTGGCCCCGAACGGCACGCTGTCGGGTACGCCCACCGCGGTCGGCACGTTCGCCTTCACCGTCGTCGCCACTGATGGCAACGGCGTGCAGGGCGAGCGGGCCTACGAGCTCGTGGTGCGGGACATGTTCACCGCCTCGCCGTCGCCCGCCGACTTCGGCTCGGTGGCGGTCACCAACTTCGCCGACCGCACGATCACCGTCACCAACAACGGCTCGCGGACCGTGGCGTTCAACTTCGTCGGCGTGGACGACGACTGGCGCTTCTCGACGTTCGAGGGCTGCTTCGGTACCCGGCTGGCACCGGGCGCGTCGTGCACGCAGACGCCTCGGTTCCAGCCCGCCACCGAGGGCCCGCATGCCGGCGTGCTGCGACTCGGGTGGCACGACACGGCCGACTCGGCGGTGAGCGGCACCATCGTCGTTCCGCTGGCCGGCGTGGGGACGGAGCGGTTCACCGCGTCGCCCTCGCCCGCCGACTTCGGCTCGGTCGCGGTGACGGCGACGAGCGACCAGACGGTCACGGTCACCAACAACGGCTCGCGCGCGGTGCGGTTCAACTTCGTCGGGGTGGACGACGACTGGCGCTTCAACTCGTTCGCGGGCTGCTTCGGCACCGAGCTGGCGCCCGGCGCGTCGTGCACCCAGACGCCGACGTTCTCGCCCCAGTCCGAGGGCCTCCACCTCGGCACGCTCAGGCTGGGCTGGCACGAGACCGCCAACACCAGCGCCAGCGGCACCATCGCGGTGCCGATGCGCGGCGTCGGCACCGCCCGCTT
>Ga0190267_10000020_pt1 | contig 29028 bp, 21 predicted proteins | sample Popmic239T_FD_140332 | JGI IMG/M metagenome (GOLD analysis project Ga0190267, IMG submission 140332) | Populus adjacent soil microbial communities from riparian zone of Oak Creek, Arizona, USA - 239 T | ecosystem: Environmental > Terrestrial > Soil > Riparian zone | place: USA: Arizona... | reverse complement strand
CCCCGCAAGGGGACGGAGCGGCCGAAGGCGAGCTCGGTGACTGGGGCGAAGTCGTAACAAGGTAGCCGTAGGGGAACCTGCGGCTGGATCACCTCCTTTCTGGAGCGACGAGTAAGCCTTCGGGCAGAAAGTCCTCACAGGTCGAACCACACAGACATCTCCGACACACTGGTTGAAGGGCCTGTAGCTCAGTTGGTTAGAGCGCACGCCTGATAAGCGTGAGGTCGGCCGTTCGAATCGGCCCAGGCCCACTGCCCTAAGTAGAGCCCCCGCAGCGGATTACGCTGACGGGGGCTTTGCTGTTGTTCAGAACTTTTCGGGGTGGGTGTCCAAATGGGTGTCCAAACGTCAGGCAGACCCCTCTCACCCTCCCACGCCGGCGCGGTAGCGCTTCCGCTTCGCCAGCGCCTCCCGCTGCGTCTCCGTGTCCGGCTGCTGGTAGCAGGTCAGCACGGTCATGGGGCTCTTCCAGCCGCCCATGTAGCACAGGTCCTTCAGCGGCGTCTCCTTCATCTCCGTCGCCCACTGCCGGCGCAGCGAGTGCCAGCCGAGCCGCTTGCCCTTCGGCAGGTCCGCGAGCTTGGCCGCCCGCTCCCACCAGTCGCGGACCAGGTGCCGGGACGCCGGCTGGTCCGGATCCCCCGGCGCGGGGAACAGCCAGGGGTCCCCGATCGCCGGCCGCGTGGCTCGCTCCGTCCGGAGCGCGGCGTCGGCCTCCTCGGTCAGGAGCGTGGTGTGCTCCATCCCGATCTTGTCCAGCTCGCCCCGCCAGTGCACGGTGCCGACATCGAGGTCGATGTCGGACCAGCGGAGCTGGCGGATGGCGCCGATGCGGTGCCCCGTCTCGTGCGCCAGCACCAGCGCCAGGTCGAACTGCGGCGCCACCTGCGCCGCGATGCCGCGGAGCACCTGGTACTGGTCGTGGGTCAGTACCGAGCGTTGCGGGCTTTCCGTCCGCGGCAGCGGCAGTCCCTTGAACGGATTCCGGTCCAGCAGGAACCCGCCGCGACCATCGCCCACGGTCGTCGCCCAGTTGAAGACGGACAGGAGCCACTTGAGGTCGTAGGTGATCACGCGCTCCCCCACCCGCCGCTTCTGCACGACGCCGGCGGGCGCGATGGCGCCGCGCCGCCGGTCCGCCACGAACCGGTCCCACTCCCGGCGCGTGAGCGTGCGCGGCAGGGTCTGCGCCCCGAAGTAGCGCAGGAACATCTCCGCGCAGCGCACGTCGTGCTTGCGCTTGCTCTCGCCCTTCTCGGGCGTCACCTCGGACCCGTAGGTGTCAAACAGCACCTGGAGCGTCGCTTCGCTCCCCTGCAAGGGCTCTTCACGACGGAACGCCGCGGCCACTTCCTCGGCCTTGGCCTTCGCCGCCTTGCGGTCGCTGTGCCCCAGCGCGATCCGCGCCTTGCGTCCCGCCGTGCCGTCCGGGTTGCGCTCGCGGAACTCGAGGAAGATCCCCTTCCCCTGGCGTTCGAATGCGCGAACCCGGTTTACTCCCCATTCCCCGGTCGAGTACGACCAGGGTTTCTTCGTCGCGTTAGCCATCGTGATGCCTCGTTGTCGAGTTCACGACAGAACGCGCGATCTGCGTGCGGTCAACCATGAGTGTTAGCGGTTTGGGCCGCAAGGCCCCCGGCTTGTGCGGCACGTCGCCGCGGCGGATGCGGGGGGCGTGCGGGCGGCCCGCGTTCGGAATCTTGCCCAGGGCGACGTACCGGCCGAGGTGCGCGGCCGAGTAGCCGGATTCCTGTGCGGCCTGGGCAAGCGTGAGCTGTTGGTTGCTGAAGTCGTCCAGCGCTGCGGCGAAGTGCGCGGCCGCCCATTCGAGCGCGCGTGCGCGTGCCTCGTCGCCGAAGTCGTCGCGGAACTCGGCCGCCTTGTCGCGGATCTCCGCGACCGTCTGGCGGAGCAGGTCCATACTGCGGTCTGGCCTGGGAGAGGGGACAGCGGGGAAGGGGACGACCCCATCGATCTTCCCCGACTGGTACCCCGGGTGGGCGGGTGGCGCTGTCGTGTTGCCATCGAACAACGAGATGGCCCTCAGTTCCCCGTATTAGCATACTTGCGACCGGGCGTGTGCGCCGTATGTTTTCGTGCCTAACTCGGTGCGGATGAGCCGTACCGTACCTAGCCAGAAGAGTCACCGGCGTGGCGAATGTAGGAGATTGCATGGATGTGATAGATCTGCTAAACAGCGACGAAGCCGAGCTGCCTAAACTTGCGGAAACCAGCCGGCCGTATATCGACCAGCTAGCCGCCACGCTCCGGACGTATGTTGATCATGCCTCAGCTCTGACTGGCGCTGACCCCGTTACCCAAGGGATCCTCGCAGCGCGGGATGTGATTCGGACCCTGACAGATCATCTTCTGGGTGTCCATGCCTCTGTATTGAGTGGGCGGCTGGATTCTGCACGTGACGAGATGGCTCAAGCGATTGCTACTGTTCGCCCGCAGTTGGAGACGCTGACGTCGGTACCGCTGGATCGGAAAGGGTTGGGAACTCTTTACCGCCTGCGGGTGGAAGCACCGTCGGAGTCTCTCGGCCGCCAGGAGATGTTCCATATCCCATTCGACCTCCGGCACGTCGTAAAGCCGCAGCGGTACAGTACTCTAGGAATCCCGATGCTGTATCTCGGTTCTACGATCTTCATCAGTTGGGAGGAACTTGGTCGCCCGGCAATGGAGGACGTGTGGGTCAGTGCCCTACGCCTCCGCGATGGACAGGCACTCCGAGTCATCAACTTCGGATTTCGCCCAGCTGTGATGGCTGCCATGCTGGCGACGGAAGGATTCGCTAATGCGCAACGGGTCGAGCTCACGACCGCGTACGCCGTTCTCTGGCCGTTGATTGCAGCATGCTCCTTCCGGCGGCGGTTTTCCTCTGCGACGTTTGTTGAAGAGTATGTAATCCCACAGCAACTCGTTGGGTATTTGGTCGAAAGCGCAGATTTTGACGGTGTTAGGTTCTTCTCAAATCGAGTGAAGTCATACAAGGGAGCAACGCTGACCATGAACTTCGCCCTTCCAGCAAGGCCCGACGGCGGAGGGCGCTTTTCTCAGCGGCTGGTCGAACTCTTCGAAATGACACCACCCATGCCGTACCCAATGGTCTTGCGGCTAGGTGCCCCCTTGAACACCGGGGATCCATACGTGGGGAACCGTCGAGGCACGCTCGAAGCGATTCCGGGCCACGAAGTAGACTACCAGCGAACGGAGTACTCGCGGGTGGAGGGGCATCTTGAAGTGCAGGATTTCGAGCCGCTCGCCTGATCGAAGCGGTACGATCTGGCACAGCAGGCGTGGCCGATCTCATGTATCGTACCGGTGCTGCTGCGGACCGGAAATCTGGAGATCTGCCTTTTGCAGTTCCTGCTCGCAGAGGGTGTAGAACGGGCAGAACTGGCAGTCCCGCCGCCGCTCGGGGGTGACGATGGGGAACTCCGCGATGGACCGCGGCTCGTTGCGGTCGGGATCGGCGAGAAGCGCCTGCATGGCGCCGACGCTGTGGCGGACGCGCTCGGCGGCCAGCATTAAATCGTAGCGGGTGATCTCGCGCGTGGTGTCGTCGCCGGTGGCCAGGTTTACCACGCGGCCGAACCACGCCTCCTCGCGGAAGCGCAGGCCTAGGACGGACCGGCAGTAGAGCGCGTAGAGCGGGATCTGCAGTTCGGCGTCGCTGTCGTCGCCCGTCTTCCAGTCGAGGATGACGACGCGCTGATCGTCGGGGCAGTAGACCAGGTCCGGGCCGGCGTAGATGGGCCAGCCCTCGTGCACGAACGCCTCTGGCGTGTCGGAGACCACTACCCGCTCGGCCGGGCACGCCTCCAGGTCCTGCCACACGCGCGAGCCCTCCAGCGCGCGCAGGCAGATGCGCGCCTTCGTGACGGCGGCGGCCAGTCCGGCGGAATCCGCACGCCCGGCGTACCAGGCGTCCCGCAGCATCGGCATCCGCTTGGGATCGCGCAGGAACATCCCGCGATGATGGGAGCCGATAAGCGCTCGGTTCAGCGCGTCGGACGCCTGCGCCATCATCACGTCGAACGATGGCCGCGGCGTGCCGTGGCGGATGGCATAGGCGCAGTCGCGCGCGCAGGCGTGCACGACGTTCCCTACGATCATCGGAAAGCTCGTGAGCTGCTTGAGCGCGTAGGCGAGTTGGGCCGTCTGTGGCGCATCCGGGTGCCAGCCGCGGTGGCTGCCGTAATAGCGCCAGTAGTACGACCGCGCGCATTCAGCCAGCGCGCGGTCGCGGGAGTGGGACCAGCTGAAGTCGGGGTATGGCGCGTCGTAGGCCATGGCTCACAACGCCAGCGCGGGGACTTCCTCCTGCGCCAGCGCCTGGCGCTGCCGGGCGGTGCTCCTGGAGCGCTCCCCGTCACGATTACCACCTGCGTGCCCCGCCCCCAGCACCTCCGACGCCTTGATCTCGGTTGTCCAGCGCGTGTCGCCAGCGTCCGTCTCGTAGGAGCGGTAGTCGATCTCACCTTCGACGTAGATGCGGTCGCCCTTCCGCAGGTACTTCTCAACGAACCCGAACGTCGCCGGCAGGCTGTCCCACACCAGCACGCGGTGCCACTGCGTCTTCTCGCGCGGCTTCCCGTCGCGCCCCTCCCATCGCCGCGTGGTGCCGACGGAGAACTGTGCGACGCGGGCACCGCTGCTGATGGTGCGGATCTCCGGATCGGCGCCCAGATAGCCGATCAGCGTGGCCTTGTTGAGGCAGCGAGACATCGTAGAACCCCTTGGAGACAGGATGAAAGAGCGGCACTGGCCGGATTGGCTCAGCGCCTGACTCGTCCATCACTTTTCTCTTTGGGTTCGAACAGAGGGGGGAGCTGAGAGGGCAGCTACCAGGGATTATCCTACTTCCGGAGCTTCCTTGTGGACCGATCGGAGCGCCCTAACTCAGTTTAGCCATTGGAAGCTTACTACCGGAAGCGGCCTGTACGGTGCAGATGCTTCTCGGGAGGATACCTCCCAGACAACGATTGTGTCACCTGCCAAGGTGTGGCTTATCGTAATTAACGAAGATCTTGACTATGTATTCGAAAACGGACTACCATAGCAACAGTGAGTGAGAACCGCATCGTCGATCCGCGAGAGTACTCGACGAGGTCAAGATCGGTCGTGCTATGCATCGGACGTTTTTTTCTTCTGTCCCCTTGTATGAAGGAGATCCAAAATGTTAGCCAACGCGCAGTTCTCCGGGCTTCGGACGGTTCTCCTCCTCGCTGTACTGCTTCTCCCAACTGCCGTGCATGCCCAAGACACTGTCGATCCAGAACGTAATCAAGGAGACATTAGGTTTTGGGCCGTTTCCGATCTCGCATATGATCCCACAGAGCCTGCCTTGCTAGGCGCCCGGGTAGCGGAGCCAGTTGATTACCCCGCTACCTTCTACTCGGCTTCTCGGTCGGGTCGATGCACGAGTACCGTGATTGGTCCCAGAGTCCTACTTACGGCTGCGCACTGCGTGGGCAATGGTGCGGTTGCTACAGTGCGTAGGAGCGGGCGCGATTCCCGAAGCGTCTGTACTCATGCGCCTGGCTACCCGGCGAACAAAACCGCGGATTGGGCGCTGTGTCTCTTTGATGCTCCGCTAAACGGCCTTCGCTATGAGCGGATTAGCATCGATCCGAGGTTGGTTGGTGTCGGCTCCGAGTTGTTGTTGACTGGCTTTGGCTGCACGCGTCCCGATGGAACAGGTGGAAATGATGGGATCTATCGGATTGGTGAAGCTCCGATTACGCGTCTGCCGCAAGGAAGTGATAATGACATCATCACTCGAGGAAGTGTGGCTCTCTGCTTCGGCGACAGCGGGGGCCCTGCATTCGCCTATCTCGACCCGCAACGGCGTCGGCGAGTGCAGGTATCGGTGAACTCTAGGGGTAATATTCAAGACACATCGTATTTATCCAGCCTGAGTACTGCAGCCTCGATCCAATTCCTCAGAGAGTGGAGTGCCAGGAATGGCGCCCGAATTTGTGGGCTTCATAGTGACGCGCCAAACTGCCGGACGATAAATTGATAGGAGAGTCCCATGAATGCCATCCCAAGCTTCGGTCGGCGAGCGTTCGCGGCTCTGAGTTTCGCTGCCTTCGCGACCGAAGCTGCTGCACAGGAGTCCGCCAGGCCGCCGGTCCAAGATACCGCTGAACAAAGTATTGTTTTTCGGATTCGCCCCACGGGCGATCCGCAGGAGGAGCGTCGGATGCTGGAGACGCTGGCTAGGTATCTCAGGCCGAGACTGGTCGCAGCGTCGGCGGGAACTTCAATTTTTGACCTTATTCGGCAGGAGTGCGGTACGGCGAAAGCTGTTCACTTAGAAATGTTCCGGCGACTGAACCCGGACCTCCGGGGGACGGTCCTCAGTGATTCATCAACAGTCGCGTTACCGCCATGTCCGTACTGGAACACGGATGCGTACACGGTCATTCCGCCCGGCGGAAGTGTGGTGAGTGAGGTACAACTCGCCACAGGCGTAAGCGGCGACAAGACGCTGGCTGACGTTGAAAGCCGGAATCCCCATTTGGCACCATACCGCGACGAGTTCGACCGCGAGAGTGAGCGCTTGGTGGGTGAATCTCTAAAGTTACCGTATGCCGTTCTTCCTACTACGTTCGAGTTAAATGAGCAGTATGCCGGAACTGCGGATCGTGCCCGCGCCGAAATTGCCCTGGTGCCCGGCGCAGTTGCGGTGGAGCTAGATAACGGCAACACGGACTTGGTACGAGACGTTCGCCCTGCCGGAGTATTCGACGACGACTGCGTGGCGCCCCAACCTAATCAGCCGTGGCCTTTCTCGGCAACCGACCTGCTCAGTGCGTTGCGACATAACGACCAAGTACGGGAACGGCTTGGAATCGAGCCGCGTGGAACCGAGCCTATATTGGTCGGGGTTGGCGATACAGGGATCGAACTGGAAGAAAACAGGTTGCCTTTGTTCATGAGCCCCGTCGAGCGACGCGGAAGAGCGGACTTTGACGATGATCGGAACCGATTCGTTGACGATGTTTTCGGAGCACGCATGTGGGGGAGACGAGGTCCGCCAGAATTAGATCACCAGTATGAGAGACGGGGTCACGGCACTAGCGTTGCTGGCCTCGTGGTAGGTGGGTTGGGATCACCGGAACTAACGCAGGAAGTCGCAAGCAGGATCAATCTGTCTATAATTTCATTGGTGGAACGAGAAACGCAGACATTTCCCGGCGATACGGTTCAGCGATCCACGTTTCGCTACCCGGAAGGGAATATTGCCCAAGCTCTGACTTACAAGCCGTATAATCGGCCGCTCTCTATCATTAACCTAAGCATTCAGTCACCAAATGAGATGGAAAACTTCAGGACGAGCTTGCGTTCGTCAAGCGTGCTAGTAGTTGCCGCTGCGGGAAATGACCGCGAGAACCTTGATCGTCGCCAACGGTACCCGGCGTACTATGTCCGGGAGAATCGACGCAATATGATTACCGTGGCGGCTCACAACGCTTTAACACCAGAGCAACTCCTTTCGCTTCGAACAGGGTACGGTACCCCTCTTGGGTTTGATGTGCTGCCGCGCTTCACGAATCGCGGCTATGAGACGGTGGACCTCGCGGCCCCCGGATGCAAGGTAGCGTCAATCGATCTCCACGGCACGCGCGGGACATTCACCGGCTCGTCTTACGCAGCGCCATTGGTTTCCTTTACCGCTGCGCTCCTGATGTCAGAGGGAATCACGTCTGGCGAGCGGGTGAAGAACCGTATCATGGCTTCCGTCGATATGGTTCCGAGACTCCCGGTCTATTCAAACGGTATTCTAAATATAAGGAAGGCGCTTGCGGTGTTTGAGGACGTCGTGGAACTGCGTGATGGCGAGTTGCTGCGGGGACGAATCAAGACTGCCGAGGATATCTTTCCATTCAACGACGACGAATACGCGTGGGGAGAAGTTCTGAAGGTCGTTCCATGGGATACGACTAGTGGATCTCATCCTATCGTGCGTGTTTTCTTGCTGGGCCCTGACGAGGAATTGGTTATGACTGAAGGGCCAACCCCACTCACCGAAATCGAATTCGTCGACTGGGCTACAGGGATCACTCGTACAATCCGCTTATCTGATATCCTAGACCTCATTCCGGCATCGCCTGAATTCAGAAGCTCGGATATACCACAGTAAGTAGCGCGCGAGGTAGTCCGTTTTTGCACCTTCACGCTCAAGACTGCCCCAATACCGCCTCAATGATCGGCGGCTGAAGCTCAGAGGTCATATCCGTTCCCCTTCCGCCGCAGACCCTCAGCGAGGTCGATCCCGGTCTGCGCGATGTGCTTGACGTACTTCTCCAAGGCGGGAAGTTGCTTCACCACCCATTCCTGATCTGACACCGACAGCCTGCGCAACGCACCCGGTAACTCGTAGAGCTCGGGCGTCTTGCCCTGCCGCTGGTGCTGGAAAAGCGTGTCCGCCTCTCGCCCCTCCGCAACGTCCACGTGAGCGCTGGCCGCCTTCCGTATGACCGCCCACGTTGCCGATTTCGGTAGCCCGAAGACCTTGGGCGCCTCGCGAAACGCTGCGCTGCAGGCGCGTACCTTCTCCAGGTACCACTCACCATCGTGAGCAGCCAAACGGAGATCTCCGTCACCCACCGGGTTCACAAAGACGCGCTTCTCAGGGTTGCTGCTCACGGCGAACTGCCGCTTGGTCGCCTGAGCGGCGCCGGATTTCAGGGCGGCCGAGAACTCGCGGGCAAATGCTGCGCGTTCGGATTCCAGCAGCCTGAGCAACTCGCGTTTCCGCGGGTCGTCCAGCTGGTCGAACCACCCCAGGAATGCGCCCGGATCACGCAGTATCTCATCCAATTGCGTCTCGAACTTGGTCCTCGCCGTCTTAACGCGCTTTTCCGCCGTGTCCAAGCCAGACAGCCGGTCCTTGGCTGCGAAGGCTTCCGAGGCGGCGTCATTCGCCTCACTCAATCGCGCCTTGCCCTCCAGCGCACGAGTAGCCATGCGGAGGAAATTCTCCGCCTCCTCGCTCCCTGCGCCCTCCAAAGTGCGCTCGGCGTCCTGCGGCTGAGTGGTGCTGGCAGGTATTCCGGAAGATGCGCCTGTCAACGTCTTGCCCATGAACTCTACGGACGGCTTCTGCCGAAGCTGTTCGATACGCGCAGACAGCTCCGCCCACGCGGACTCATCGCGCTCAGGCCGTGCGGGCGCCGGCGCATTCTCTGCGGCTGCGTCCATCATCGGCGGCGGCTCGGGTGCGCTGACTGGCTCGATCTCCCGCGGGGATTCCGGAACGATCGAGGGTAGCGGCGTGTCAGCCACGATTTCGGGGTTCTCTACTGCCGGGGCGAGCTGGTCCGGTGCCACGTACCCAACGGCCGCTGCAGGAGCGCCAGAATCAAGCGGAGCCGGAGCTTGGGACCAGAGATCGACCTGCTCCCCGCTGACTGTCCGTGTCCCGCGCTTCCGCCGCGTCCGCTGCAGTTCCTGACCAAGTGGTTCCACGCCGGATTGGGCGGGATAACTGCTCAGCGCAGGCGGCCCCACTTCTTCCCTGACCGGTTCCGCCGTCTGGCTGGGCTCCCGCGCTTCAGCCGTCGCCGACGACACGGTCGTGATCCCCAGCGATGTCTCGGCCGGCACGGGCACCGCATCGGCCGCTGCGGGTGCAGCCGATTCCGCCGCGCGCGGCTGCAGCACGGGAGCACGCTCCAGGGCAGGACCGGTCTGCTCTCGCTGATGTTGGGGAGGATCCCTGAAAAGATCAGCGATCCCATGCCCCGCATCGCCGAACTGCGGAGTGCGGGTGCCGCGGATGGGTTGATGCTGCTCGTCGAGATCGGTGTGACGCGGGGTGGCCGCGATCGTTTGCGCGGCGGATTCTCTGGGCAGGGTGGGCGTGGCAGGCAGCACGGTGGGCGCAGGCGGAGCCGCAGCCGCGATCGGAGGTGTCGCATCCTTTGCCTGACGGTCCAGACGCTTCTTCAGGTTGGCGCGCGAGAACTCGCGGTCGACGGCGGATGCCTTCACCTCTTCGCTGCCGTCCGTCAGCACGAATCCGCCGCCCTTCGCGCGCAGCGTGAGCCCGTGGCGCGCGAGGCCGCGCTCCAGTTCCTCCCAGGTGTTGGCGTGCTCCAGCACGGGACCGGCCTGCGCCCGGACCTGCTTCAGAAAGCGCGCACTCCCGCGCACCGGTGTGGGCGTCAGCTCAGGCGCAGCACCAATCCCGGGGCGCTCCGCACCGCGCATGGGCGGCGGTCCGAATAGTTCGTTGATCCCGTAGCCTGCATCGCCGAACTGCGGGATTCGCTTCGGACGGATGGAAGGCGGAGCCACCACGATTCGGCGCACCGGAGGGACCGGTCCCATATTCGCCACAGCCATGCGGGCCCGGTAGTCCGGGTACGCACCCAAGCGCTTCTCCAGGTGGTAGCGCGAGAAGCCTCGCCCCACCTCCGACGCCTTCACCTGGCGCTTGCCGTCCGTGATCCTGAATCCGCCGCTTTTCACGGTGAGGGCGAGCCCACGCTGGGCGAGGCCGCTCTCCAACTCCGCCCACGAGCGCGCCTGCGCCAGGAACTCTCCGGCGCGGTCGATGACGTCCTGCAGGAACGCGTGATCTCCGCGCTTCGGGCCCGGCAACGGCTTGATCCACTGCGCTCCCTGCTGCCAGCCTTCGGTGTGTCCCTCACGCGCGCGGTACAGCGACGGCACGGGCGCGTGCCGTCCCGGAACCACCCGCAGCCCGAGTTCTACCTCCTGCGCGCGCAGGCTGCGTTCGAGGCGCGCATAATCCCACCACTTGCGCCAGAGCACGAACCGCGTCGGGTGCACGCGGTTGACGATGAAGTGCAGGTGCGGGTGCGAGCGGTCCTTGTGCGCGACGACGACGGCCTCGTGCTCCTCCAGCCCCATGTCCCGGAGGGTGCGTCTGGCCACGCGCCGCATCATCGCCTCGTCCACCGGATCGTCGATGTCGAAGCTGACGGAGAAGAAGTAAACCGGCGTGCGGGTGCCGCTCACCGAGCCGTTCGCCGTCGCGCCCATGAAGCAGGCGGCGAGCTCCAGATCACGGGTGGGGAGATTGTAGGTTTCCGACCAAGCGCCGCGGTTCTGCCGGCCGTCCCGCCCGACCTCCACGTACCTGACCGGGACTTTGAAGCTGCGGCTCAGCGGGTGGATCGCTGCGATCACCGCGTAACGTTCATCGCGGCGAACTGGATGTTCGCGAGGGCCGCGCCCAACTCCTCGTCCGCGGGAAGCGCTTCAGCGACGTGTGCCTGGTGCGTGAGCTCGTTGAGGCCCCGCCCCGCTTCACGCACCGCGACGACCAGCGACTCCGCGTAGCCGCGCCGCGCGGCGGCGGCCCTGGCGGCATCGTGGGTGATGCGGATGGTGTTTTCGAGGGCGGCCGCGACGGCGGAGGCGCCGTCGTCCTCCGCGAGGTGGAGGAGTTGGTTGAGGTTGTTGAGCACCCACTTGAGCTCGCGGACAAGCGCGTGCACACGTCGGCGGCGGGTGTGCGGCGGCAGCTTGGCGGTAAGCGCGGCCTCGCGCACGTAGCGTAGCGGCGGACGACGCGGGCGCGCGCCGCCTCCTCAATGTGGCGCCACTCGTCCGGCGTCCAGACGACCGTCTTCCTGATGGTCCGTCGGGAGGGGATGCCGATGCTGCGGACGGTCGGTCCGAATCCGCCGGGCGTGACGCGAGTGGCGCCCCACGCGGCGATCTGGATGGCGACGAGTGCCGCGCCCAGCTCCTCGTCCGCTGGAAGCGCTTCAGCGGCGCGCGCTTGGCGCGCAAATCCGTCGAGGACGTGCCCCGCCTCGCGCACCGCGATGATCAGCGGCTCCGCGCTGCCGCGCCGCGCGGCGGTGGCCTCGGCCGCCTCGTTGGTGATGAGGATGGTGCTTTCGAGCGCCGCCGCGGTGCTGGGGGCGTCGGCGGCCTGCGCTAGGTGGAGCAGCTGGTGGAGGGTGTCGAGCACCGCCGTGAACTCGTGGAGCAGCGCGCGAGCGCCGCGGCGGCGGGTGCACGGCGGAAGCTCGGCCGCGAGCGCGGCCTGGCGCACGTAGCGCAGCGGGCGGACGCCGCAGGCGACCGCGGCCTCTTCGATGTGGCGCCACTCCTCGGGGGTCCAGACGGTCGGCTTCCTGACGATACGGCGGGACGGCATGCTGCGGTGGTCGTGCGGTGTCCTTCGAGCGCAGCGAGAAGCCAGCCAGCGGGGGTGCGCCCGCGAGCGCAGCGAGCGAATTTGGGCGCATCCCCGCGTTGCTGGCTCCGGAAGTTCCGGTCGCTGCAATCTCGGCCCGAAGGCAGGTACCGTGACCTCCGCCGAACGGTTCTCCGACGAAATTCAGGTTTTTGCGCATGCAACAATGAAGATCGTCCCAAGCACTGGACGCATGGACTGCGCGTCCACATAGTCGGTGTGTCAGGATCGCAGTATCCTCGGTTATTCACCACGGCGACAGCATTGATCCGCCGGGCATCAGGCAGTGCGTGGCCGGCTTGCAGGGGGGTAAGACCGTGCCGTTTGAGAAGCGCACGTCCGCTGATCTTCGGCACCAGCTGGCGGAAGCGCTCGCGTCTCATGCGGCCCGGCTTCACGTGCTTTATCGCGCGCCAGCAGGCTCGGCCCCGGCGTGCAGCAGGTTGGCCGTGATCAGTTCCACCAGCAGGCGCGCCTCGTTGGCGGCGAAGCTGTCCGGCTCGTGGTACGCAGTCTCGACCTCCCGGCCGCGGTCCACACCTGCTCGTCGCAGGCGGACACCGAACTGCGGAGCCAGCGCGAGGAGCGGCACCGCCAGTCGCATCTTCAGCCGCGCCACGTAGAGAGAGCCTTCCTCCTCCAGCGTCTCCAGCAGTTCCGGCTCCAGGAAGCCTGCATCGGTTCGCAGCCACACCTGTTCCGCCCAGTTCCGGGCCGCCGCAGGAACTGGCAGCACGAAGGCGAGGCTGCCATCGGAGCTCGCTTCCCCAAGCCAAGCCAGCGCGGCCGCATGCCAAGACGTTGCATCGGAAGGGGGAATCCTCTGGAGAGGTGGTACAACTCGCTGCTGGAAGCCCGTATCGGCGCTCCACCCGGAGCCAACGCCTCGTCCCCCCACAAGTTCCGTGGTCTCCGTGGCAGAGAACAGTCCGCGGGTGATTTCCGGGCGTGACACGTCCTCGACCTCCGCTTTGCGGCATGGATCAGTGCTGCGCTGACTGGCTCTCGGCACGCATTCGGCCACGCCCTAGTGGTGACCAACGACATCTCCGAACATGTTTCCTCGGCGGACTTGGGTACATCCGTGCACACGATCCTTGCGTTTTCCGACTTCAGAAGGCAGTCTGTACGTCCTGTGGTCTATTTATGCCATTTTTTCGATCGCCCCGGACACCTCATGAGCACCAGAACCGCCTTCCACCGTGCCCGGCAGTATTCCCGCAGAAGGCGGCTCGTAACGCAAGCCGCCAGCGGGATGACAAAGCACTTGGGGTTGATTCTTACCCACGCATACATGGGCTGGTTGGGTTTGAGTATGCCGGCCCGAGAGCTGGTTACGAGTTCCAGCAGCGTCGCACTCGTCCTCGCGGCCATCCTGTTCCTCCTCGAGGTGGTCGCCGCCATCTTCCAGAAACACATCATCAACTTTCATTTCCCCTGGTGGATTCAAGGGCTCATCGTGCTGCTAGCGTTCGTGATGCTCCGGCATCGGTACCACGAATTGAAGAGCCTGCAGCGGAAGCCGATCTTCACCAGCAAGATGAACGCGCTGCTGCGTGACGTCACATCCATGGAATTCCAGACGGGAACCACGGCGGACAAGGATCAAAGGCTCGATCAGTTCATTACCTCATTGCTGACGGCTTTTCGCACCGTCTTCGAGGACACCGGGACGGTCCAGCTGAACGTCATGCTCCCCGGCCCGGACGGCCTGCTGCGCATCCGCTACCAGCATCCGCCAGGAATCCGCTACAATCCACGACTCACCTTCAAGCGCGGTGAGGGCGGATCGGGCGTGGCCTTTGAAACAGATTCAATCGTCTATATTCCCCGTATCGGCTTCCGGCACGGAATCCTGGTCTCGATGTCGCCGGACGCATGGCGAAGCCGGCCGGACATCACGTATACCTTGGCGGAATCCGTGTACGTCCCGACCCGACCCGAGCCGTACAAGGCCGTGCTGTGCGTGCCCATTCGGACGGAGGTTGGGGTCGTCGGCGTGCTCAACCTGGACATCGGCAGGAGCAACCCTTTCACCGACTCTGATTTCCAGACCGCCGAAGTGGCCGCAGGTTTCCTCGGGATGGCGATCGAAAGGCGGCGGCTGGAGCGGTGATCAACGGCGAGGCTCCGCCCACGGTTCGCGCCCCACCTGAGGCCCCCGCGGCCGGAAACAAGGATTCCAGCCCGGGGCCGCGGATTTCGACATCCCTGGTCCATTCATGATACAACGGTTTCCGAGCAGGTCACGACGACCTCTCCCCGAACATATCCGCACCCTCCTCGGGTTTGCCCTCCTTGCGACGGCGGGTCTCGTCCTGGTCGGATTCGGCCGGCATATCGCCGGGTTCCGTCCGCTCGGCGCCATCGGCACCAGGGGGCTGGAGGCGGTGCCTACCGAGACGCAGGACCGCGTGGGGCCGTTCCTGGCAAGCCGTGACACGGTCGAGATCGTCCTGGAGCGGAGCATGACGGTGGGCGACTTCCTGGACCGGTACCGGATCGACTTCCGGCACGTGCCTTCCCAGATCGCGGCGCAGACGCACGCGGTGCCCCTCTCCGACACGGTCATTCTCGATTCGGGGACCCGGCTCCGCATTTCCCTGACACGACCAGACACGGCGAGTCCTTAGATGAGCGAAGTGTATCTTTGCCTCAAATGCTGGCTGCAGACGCCCGCGTCCGAGCTGACGTACTTGTGTCCGGCGTGTGGCCAGCAGCCGGTCGCCCAGAACCCGGTGCTAGGCCGGGTGGCGGGGCTGCGCAAGGTGAAGCAAGCCAAGCGAGGCTTGCGGCGGCTCTCCTCCGTCCAGCTCCATGATGTCCGGTGCCCGCGCCACCCGGAGCTGCTCCAGTCCTTTCGCTGTGAGTGTACAGCGGAGATCCGCCCCGACGCCGCGATCAAGACCGGTCCCGGCTCCACGCTGGGGATCGGGATCGTGGGTTCGAGCGGCGTGGGCAAGACCCTGATGATGCTCAGCGCGCTGCACGACATGCGCGAGGCCAACGGAGTTCACCTCCTGGGGATCGGAGACACGGACGTGCGGTTTGCGGGGCTCTACGAGGAGTTCTTCTCGGGCGGTATCAGGCCGAAGCTGACGCGTCCCGGCGACACCGGTGGGTTCGGCTGGCGGGCGCGTTCTCCCGGAGACGCGGACGTCGGGGATCGGCTGCTGCTGATGAACGACCTTCCCGGCCAATTCTGGAGCGGCGAAGAGCTCAAGGGCGATATGCCGGCCGCCCGCTTCATGGAGTTGCTGCACAAAATCGTCTTGGTGCTTGATGGCGCCGGGATCGCCGCCGACCTCGGCCTTCCCACCACGGACGCCTGGAACCAGGAGCCTCGCGTCCCCACGCGCGGGTTCAAGGACAGCGCCCTGCTCGGAAATCTACTCAACAACCTCGGCGAACACCGCATCCGGAACATGGACCTCGCAATCGCGGTCTCGAAGGGTGACCTCCTCTGGGAGCACGACCGCTGGGCTCCGCTCTTGGAATCGTCGCGGAACGGGGGATCTTCGCGCGTCAACTCCGCCGTCCTGGAACTGCTGGAGGCATCCGGGAGGAGCGGCCTTCTCACCTACGCGTCCAAGTTCCGACATTGTGAGCCATTCGCTTTCTCCAGCCTGGGGTTCCGGCCTGACGAGAGCCACCTCGACTCCGCAAACGGAAGCGTGCTCAAGCAGTCGCCTACGCCCATAGGAGCGGCCGCGCCGATCCGGTGGCTGCTCGATCCGGAGCCGCGCGCTTGAGATCGCCAGCGTCTATGCCGGTGCGTCACCTGGTCTACACCAACGTCCCCGGGGTGGGCGGCACGGACTACCGTACCCTGCTGGCGCCCGTGGGATGGGCGGCTCCGGCCGATGCGGAGAGGGTGGGCCGGTGGCTCGCCGAGGTTGGCCTGCGCCGGGTGTCGGTGGAGCGTCCCGGGTGGGGGGCGGCGAGCTTCCGCGTGGGCTCGGCGCTCCACGCCGCCGTCGCCGTTGTGCGCCCGGGGTGGGACCGCGACGTGTATGGCCGCGCGGGCGCCGTGCTGGTCCAGGCGGCGCTCACCCCCGTGTCCGAGGAGACCGACGACGGCGCGTCGGTGCACTCGATCCCGCTGGTGGAACTGCTGGCCGCGATCACCCCCGACCCCCGGGACGGCGTGGAAGCGTGTCTGCGGGCGTGCGAAGCCGTGCCCGAGTGGAACGGCGGCGTCCCCACGCCCCTGGCGATCGTGCCGACGCTGGACCGCGCGCACCTCGCCGAGTTTCTTCGCGCCGCCGTGCGCTGCGACATCGCATGGAGCGCCGCGGCGGGCGCCGAGCAGGCCGCGGCGGGCGCGCTGGCCCGCGCCGGTGCCGCGCTGCCGCCGCGTCTGCGGCTGGGGCTGCGCTGGAGTGTGGGGCTCGCGGACGCGGGTCCCACGGCCGAGGCGGGCATAGGTACTTCGGCACCTCCCGCTCCGCCGGGAGCGGCGGAGCTCTATCGGAGCTGGCTGGAGCGGGCGCTCCGAGCCGAGGCTGACGCCGAGCTTGCCGCCGTGCTCCACGACTGGTCGATCCGGTCGTGGACACAACTCGTCAACCGCGTGGATTTCTACGGATGAAAACCCCTGACCAGCACGGCGGAGGGCTGCAGAAGGACGCCACGCCATCGATCACTCCCGAACGGCTCCAGCAGCAAGCCGAGGCCATCGAGAAGTCGGTTCACAACTCGCTCCGCGCGTACCTCGACGACCGCCTGAAGAGCCCGCCGCAACGTAGTGGGGGATGGTGGGCCCGCCACCGTTCGGACCTGTACTTCCTCGCCACCGTGGTGGCCCTGGTATTCCTCTACCGCGTGGCGCGGGAGGGCAACTCGTCGCAGGGCGGGGAACAAAATCCTACCACGTTCACGACGGAATTTCAGGTGGACAACTCGCTGATGAGCAAGCTGGTCACCGAGCCGGAGAGCGGATTCAAGTTCTTCCGGAGCAAATACTCTACCCGGACCAATTCGTGGCTGGCCACCGTGGTCGCGGCACAGACAGACACTGCACAGAAACGGGAGCTCACTGCCATCACCGCAAAGAGCGTGGATCAGTTGACATCCGACGATTGCTCGCTCCTCCTCGGGGCCATCTTTGTTTACGCGTATCAGCGATGGAGCGACAAGGACGTTCGTCCGCAACCGGATAGCTTCCGTATCACAATGGGTGCCGGAGTCGATCCCAGCGACCTGAACACGCTTGTACAGTGGCTTGATCTTCAAGACGTGCTTCGGGGGAAAACGCTGGACGCGAAAGATGAAACGGTGCGCGCCGCGGTCGCGCTACGGTGGATGCAGTCGTATGCGTCCACCGATACCCTCGATATCCACTGATGCGATACCTCGTCGCGCAGGGAGTGGTCACCGACGCGGGGAAGGGCGAATCGGCGGGGTATGCCCTGGTGGCGGCTTCCGCCTCACTCTCCCCCCAGGACGCGGACGAGTTGCAGAGCCGGCCCGAAACCACCAACCATCTTCACGAGGCTCCCCTGGCCGGACACCTCCTGAGTTTCCGCCCGCTCCCCAGTGGGGCGTGGGCCCTCATGTTCCGCTTTGTCGAGGGTAAGCGTCGCGGCACCTACAATCGGGTGGTCGCCTACACCCTGGCACTGCCGCGCGATGCGGTGGCGGCGTGCGCGGACGATACCTTCGTCGCGCTCGCGAGCCGGTTCGGGTCGTGGGGCACTGATGGAGACGCGTCGATCGCGGAACTCTTAGCGAACGCGACCACGGCCGTCGGCAGGCTTGCGGACCTCGATCTCTCGCCCCCAGTCGAGCCGGCAAGGAAGCGCTCGGTGCTGATGGGAAGTCGCCTCACCCGGCTGCTGGAGACCGCCTCCCCGGAGGAATTGGAGCGCGACCTCACGTGGATCTACGACAGCCTGCGGAACGGGGAGCGGGTGCTACTAGGAGACAGCGCGCGGAACCGGTGGCTGATGGGCTTCGCCTGGGCCGCGCTCCCGGCAGGCGACCGGATGCGCCTCCCTTGGACGGAGCACTTGGCGCCGGGCGCGGCCTTCGTGTACCGGCTGGCCTGCGCGCCCAACCCCGAAGAGTTGGCGTCGTCGGGGCAACTCCCCGACCGGTGGAGCGTGCTGCCCGTGGAAGGTGCCCCTGCGCTCCGGCTCTCCGGAGCACGGGACTTGGTGACGAAGCTGTTGCAGGCGGGGAAGGACGCGCATGAAGTAACCGCCGAGCTGGAGCGCTTTCAAGTCAGTGTGCTCGACGGCGACGACCTCGTCCGGTGGGTGGCGTCAGCTGGCTGGACAGAGGAGGTGCCCGGGCAGAGCTTCCCCGGTGCCGTGCTAGCGCGGACGGGAACGGGAGGCCGTCTGCACCCCGGGGTGCAGGCCGGGGAGGTGGTCCGATGGCTGGCCGAGGACCTGCGCGTGCGGATCGGCAATGGAAACCACCCGCCCACGGAGGTCGAGGGTAGCGTGCGGGCGTTGCGGGAGTACCAGCAGCTTCGCCTCGTCGCTCCGGCCACCCTCGGCGAGGCTGAGCTTCCCCCGGACACCCTGGCTTACGCCGTCCTCCTTTCGCTGGGATCTCTCTCCAGCGCGGCCGACGGGGCGGAACTTAAGCGGCTGGCGGAACTACTCGCGCGCGCGTCGCCAGGTCCGGGGCGTGCCAACGCCACGGTGCAGCTGGTGACGCGCCTCCTGGCGCTGTCACCCCCAGCGCTCGAGACCGTTCTAGGGCTGGAGCCGTCGGGAAGCGATCTCGTCGCCATCGCGGAGGCGCTCCCGCAATCCGGACCGGCGCTGTCGGCGATCCTTCTCCATCTCGTCGGGCTGGCCCGCCGGCGGAACGAGACGGAGGCGGCCGTGAATATCGCCTCCCGGCAACTGGTGCCGTTGTGGGCCGGGTTGCCGGACGACGCCCCCCCGAACTCCGAAGCGCTGGATTCGGTCCTGGAACTGCTGGTGGACTCCCCCGACGAGTTCGCCTCTGCGATGGCGCAGCTGCGGGGCCCGGGGTTCGCCACCGCCGCCGCGCTGTTGGCGAAAACCGCTTGGAGCCATGCCGCGTCGGCCCGCGCCATCGCCGCCGCCCTCGCCCGCCATGCGCCGGACGTTCCCGCGCACCCCTCCGTGCGCGGCGTGGCCGCGGCGCTCGCGGAGGCCGGCGCAGCGGTGGAGGGGTGGATCCCGTTCGCCCTGGCCGAAGCGAAGCTGGCCGACGGGAAGGATCGCTCCGACGACGGCGGGCGGTGGATTTCGAAGAAATCGCTTCCACCGGCCACTGCCGCGAAGGTGCTCGAGCGGCTCGCCACCGACATGGATCGCCCCGTCTGGGGAGACTGGCATCTTGCGCTCTTCCGGGCGGCGTTTCGCGCCGCCCCCGAGCCGGGGGCGCGCGCGGCCGAGGTGGTGGAGCGCGTCGCCTCGCGAGAGGGAGAGCAGCTGGCGCGCTGGGAGGAGGTGGTCTGTGACGTCGCGGCCCGGCTCGGCGCCACCCCGGCGGGAGAGTCGGTCCGTGCCAGCTGGTCCACCGCGCTCGCCCTGAGAGGCGCGCTTCCGCTCAGCGACCGCTCCCTCCAGCTTTTCGACGAGTTGTCCGAGCAGGGGAAGGTAAAGGTAGCGGGTGCCTGGGCGCACCGGACGAATAAGCTAATGAAGGAGGACCAGCCGATGTGGAGCCGGGTGCGGAACGCGGCCTCGGGAAATCCCGACGTGGCGTTCCAGTACGAGCTCCAGGAGATAGCCTCGCAGGTGGAGAGCGGCGAGCTCGGCCGGCTCGAGGCGCTCCTCACGGCGAACCGGCAATCGTTTTTCACCGAGTCGCCCACGCGGGCGTTCACCAGCGCCTGCGATCTCCTCCTCCCACGCGACGACCCTCCCGCGCGCAAGGCGCTGGTCCTGCGCGCCATGATGGACCCGGGGATGTGGCCCACCTCCACCCTGGCGCTGCGGGATGAGCTTCCCGGCGCGCTTCGCGCCCTCGCCCCGCGTCGATTGGCGGCCGCGGCCTTCGTACGATCGTGGGAGGTGTCGGTAGCCGCGGCCCGGGAGCTGGGAAGGATCTGGCGGCGGGACTTCTGGGTCACAGTCGGCTTCATGTTGCGGGGGCGCGGGCGCCACCCGGCGCTGCTGGACGGGTTCAAGGCGGCGGCGACGGCCGCGGAGGAAGGCAAGCCCTTCCCGCCCGCGCTACGGGACCTGCTGGAGCAGGCATTGGACGAGGCAAAGGGACGCACCCTAGGGAGCACGTTCCCGCGCCAGGCTTTCCGGGCGAGACCGCGCATAATGAACTGGCGACGCAGATGAGCTTTCCTCTGGACGACTCGCAGGACGCGCCGGCCGGGCAGGCGCCCGAGACGGCCGCTCCGGCGCCTCCACGTCTGAGCGTTCCTCCCCCACAGGCGCCGACGTACGCCGGTGAGCGCATCCTGCTGGACTACAAAGACCAGGGCTACGGCCTGTATCTTATGGCCGGGATCGGCGGCGTGGGGAAGACCCAGCTTCTCGACGCGTACCAGAAGTCCCGCCCGTTTCTCACCTCCATCCGGAGCAAGCAGTCGGACATTCGCGTGGCTTCCACCCTGTCGGGCTCGTTCGCCTGCTACCCAGTCAGGGCGGGGAACCGGAAGGCTGTATTCGTGGACGCCTCCGGCGAGGATTTCCGGATGATGTACCCGCACCAGCGGATTTCCGGCCAGCTTTCCGATACGGACGCCCGGTTCCTCAGCCTAGTCGCCGACTCGCTGCAGGGCTTGGCGCTGGTGGTGGAATTGAGGCGGCTGTGGGGAGAGCCTCTACCGGGGGAGATGGGAGATTCTGGGAATCGGCACCAGGAGCGCATCCTGGCCTGGATCCTGGAACTCCTGCGGTGGTTCCGCTTCGGTGGCGAGTACAACCCGGACAGCGCACTCCCCTTCCAAGACCAAGTGGATGCCGGCGTCCAGCGGCTGAGGCGCCGCCAGCGCCTGGACTTTCCCATCCAGGTGATCTTCTCGAAGGCGGACCACCTGCAGAGCGTGCCGCTGCCGCCATCCGCCTCCCTGTTCGGCCAGGTGGCTCCCTCGCGGACGCTGTTCCCGATGGGCGAACATCCTCTTCTCCTCGCGTACCACCACCTCCCGGTGCTATACGCGGCGCTGAAGGAACATGCCCGCCACTTCCGCTTCGATTTCGCGCATTCGCTGGTGCTGGACCCCGACGGCCAATCCGCGGTCGACGAAACGCCCTGCGGAGTGAATTACTCGCTCTCCTGGCTGCTGGAGCGCTCAGGGCGCCTGACGCCCGGCACCGACGCGTGGGTCCGGCTTCAGCGCCGGATCGACAGGCTGTGCTTCCGCGGCAACCGGTGGCGGCGGCTCCCCGAACCCAGGGAATTCGATCATGGCTGAGCCGCGGCAGCGCCCCCCCGCCCCTCTCTTGGCGCTCTTTCCGTGGGTAGCCGCGTTTGCCGTGGGAGTGTTGGCCTACCTCGTGGTTTCGCGCCCGCAAGAGCACGCTCATCCCCTGGCTGGCGCCCTTACCGCCGAGCGGACGGCTGCCGAGGAGCGGCGCTGGGTGGACACCGCCTTCCCGCGCAATTTCTTTCCCTCACCGCTGGTGCCCCCGCCGTGCGGCGGAAATGGCCGGGACTGGGAGGCCCCACTGGCGACCGCCCATGATTACATCTCAAGGAACAACCTGCCCGACGCGGAGGCGACGCTCAGGACTTACCTCATGAGCGGGCCGGGGCGCCAACTGACCCAGAGCATCACAGCGGCCGCCCAAGAGAGTGGAGCCGTCACGTCCGAACCGTCCACCACGGACGTGATCGGAGTTATCCACCTGCTAGCGACCAGCGCATATGTCCTGATCCTCGAGAACGGGAACGACGACTTATACTGGCTTTCCCTGAAGAACCCAATCGGGGGTGTGGTCCTCCTCTCCCGTCGGGGCGGGCTGCCCAACGCGGCTGCCGGACGGGAAAGCTGGGCACTCCTGTCCATCCCTTCCGGCTGCATGGGCGTCCGAAATCACCTGACTACCTACCACCTGTACAACAACCTGATCGTGGGATATCTGGCTCACCCGGAGTTCCGGGACACGAGCACCGCGTACCTCGCCGAGGAGGCTGGCCGCAGAAGAAGCAACCGTCCGGGGAACCCACTCAACACGGTCGTGTCCACGCTGCGGAAGCGGGGCCAGTCGCCCCCCGACGCGTGGCAGCGGGCACTCTCTAACGCCCAGTTGATCCTCAGCGAAGGGGAGTGGGACCGGCCTCCCGAGGCGCTGGAGGTGGCGTCCTGGCTGGGCCTGAATCTGGCGCAGCTCCTGGACTCGGCGCGGGTGGAAGTGGAGGGAGCGCCCCGCGACTCGCTCCTGGACATGCGCGATGTCCTTGCCGTCACCGTCGCGCGCGACTGGTCGCCCGTCGCGGGCCAGGAACAGCGCACGGCCCAAGTCCTCGGCCGGCTCCTGCTGCTGCGTGCCATTCGCCGCGGCGAGCCCCCCGAGATTCCGGCCGAGGTCCGGCAGCGATTGAACCTGGAGCAGCGGACGACGGTGGATGCGGTGGCTACTGCTGTGCGTCGCAGGCGCGATGCCGACACGCTGGAGGCGCTGGTGGCGCGCGGAGCGGCGGATGACAGCCTGGGCGTCGCCGACCCCGAGCGATGGGTGACCGCCGCACGTCGGGACCTGGCTTGGCGTTTCGCCGAGCGCATGGCGGCGGCGGCGCCACGAGCGCGGGAAGCGTGGGCGCGCCGGGCACATGGGGTCCTTGCCCCGGGAGACTCCGTTCCCACGCCGCTGCGTGAACGAGAGGGAGGCCTGAACCCGGTTCACGTGGCGCGGCGGTGGCCGTGGACCGCGGGATTGGCGGCTTCCGCCCTGTCGCTCCCGTTTTTCCTCTACCTCGCTGGACTACTCAGGCACCGGAAGGCGTTGTGGGTGTCGTACTACCGCGTGGAGCTCCTCGAGCGGCTGCGAGACAGTGCATGAGCCTTTTGCTCGTGGCGCTCCTCCTAGTGGGCTTCGTGGCGGCGCTCGTTCACTCCGGTAACCGGCTCTCCGGGCGCGCGCCGCCGCTGTTCCTCGCAGCGGCATACGGGTGTCCCGCTCTCCTGCTGCTGCTTCCCTTCTGGCTCAACCCTCCGGAGCCGCGGCTACGCTTGGCACTCCTGGGCGTAGGCTTTCGCGCGCAGGCCGACGTCCCCCTGCGCGTTTCCATCGGCGGTGACCCGCGGCGCCACGACCTGTGGGTGGCGAGGCTCCCTGGCGAAAGCGCGGGCGACCCTGCGCCCGCGGCCGGGTGGCTGGAGCTCTCCACCGCTCCCACGGGGGCGCGGCGCCAGGTTTCGCTGTGGGTCGACTCGACGCGGAGTGCCGGGCTGTTGGCCACAGGAAAGGAGATGCGGCCGGTGGGTGGGATCGCGCTGCGCGACGGCGACCGCGTCGTGGTGGCGGGCCGGAGCTGGGAAGTGCGCGGGGGTGGGTTTTTCGGGTCGCCGGGTGCGCTCGCGGAGCCGTCCGGCCGTCTGATCGAGCTTCCGGGACGCACTACCCAGCTGCCCCTGCTCCGTATCCGGATCCCCATGCTCGGCGGGCTCTCCATCACCCGGATGACGTTCCCCATCGCCGCGCTCGATCCGACCGTGCCACGCTCCGAGCCGGTTTCCGAGCGGGGGTTCGTCTATGCCGAAACGCGCTTCACCTGCCGTGAGGGAGCGCGCGTCCTCTGCCCTCCGCAACTGTGGCTGGTCCCTGGCCGGGTGGGTGCGGAGGTGTACCGCGGCCCGACGCAGCTCCCGGCGTCGCCGCGGAGGGAGGTGGCATCGGGCGACGCGGTGTATGTACTGGCCTTTCCGCGCCGATGGGCCCGGGGCGAGTGGTCCGGCGGGGCGGTGGACCTCCGCTCCTTCCGGGTGGAAGCCTCGGACAGTGGGATCGTGGCCGCCTACCACACGCCGGAGCTGCAGACGCTGTCGCACGCACAGGTCGCCGCGCTCTCGATGTCCCGCCCGCCTCCCGCCCAGGCGGGGGACCTGGCGGTGAGTCTCTCGTTCGGGGACTGGGGAATGGCCGACCGTGCCCTGCATCTCCGGCACGCGTCGCAGGGAGTGGGATCCGAAGCGGTTTCGATCCTGCTCCTTCCCGCCGGGCTCTGGCGCGGTGGGCACGACACGCTGACGGTTACCACCCCGCGCGGGAACTTCGAAACGGCCCTGGGCCGTCCGGCCTGGCTCGGAGGAAGGCGCGCGGCCCTCGTACAGTTCGACATTCTCCGTGCTCCGTGGGCGCTCGCCTTGCTGGCGCTCCTCCTCGCCGTGCCCAAGGCGCTGGCGGCGCACCGCGCCCGGTTGCCGCTGGCCGCCGCTGGATTCGCCGGGGCGCTGGAGACGATCGTCGTCCTCCGGCTGCTGATCGCCTTTCGCACCTGGGCGATGCCTCCCCACGCCGCCGAGGCGTACGCCCTCGCTCTCGTGGCCTGGGCGCTCCTCCCCTGGGCGTTTCTGGCTGCCGCGATGACAGGGGCCGGGCGGACCCGATTGGAGCGCAGGGCGGTGGCGGTCCCCATCCTCTGCGGGCTGGCGTGGTCTGCCACGTGGTCGCTCGTGGTGGGGGGGGGAGGCGCGGCGGCCGCCGCATGGCTGGGGTGTCACGCGGCACTGGCCGCATTGGTGGTTTCGACCGCGCTGGTGCCGCGAACTCGAGCAACCGTTCTCTCGCGGATATCGCGTGCGACGGGGAAGCTGGGGGAGAGGGGGCCGTGGTTCTGGGTAACCGCGAGCATGGCGTTCACCGCTGCGCGGGTGGTATTGGCGCTGGCGGGCGCGCGGGAAAGCATCAATCCGGGGGTGCGGATCGCCCTGTCGCTCTTCCACATTCCCGCCGCGCTGCTCCTGGAGGCGGCGGTCCTGGGATGGTTTTGGAGGCGCGCCGAGCAGGGCACACTGCGTTACCGCGACGTCGCCGTCGTATCCACGGCACTGCTTGCGGGTGTCTGGGTGCTCCCCTCACTCTGGGTGAGCGACAGCGGGCTGGCGCTGCTGAACGTCCCCGTATTTCTGGCCGCCCTTGCGCTGGTGGCCGGGGCCGCCGTGCGGACGCTGCGCCTGCGCTCGCCCGCCTCAGGGAGCCCGGTCCGGCGCACCCTGCGGCTCGGAGTCGGAGCGCTCGGTGTCTACGTGTTCCTGGTCGCCGTCCCCCTTGCACCCCGGCTAATCCTGACGGGTCTCGCCACCCTCTTCCCCGAAAAGGCCAGCGTGTTCCGATCAGACCGAAACTACCTGCGCGTGCTGGGCTTTGCCTCGCCCGACGAGTTGGAGAGAGTGGGAAGGCGCAGCAGCGAGGAACTCGTGATCATGTCCGCGGTCCTCGACCGCTACACGCGGACGTCGCTCACCGGCCGCGGTTACTTCGCCAGCGAGTTGAGCCCTCACATCGCGTCCACCAGCCTGCGTGAGCACGCTCCCGCCGTGTTCGTCTCTGCCGAGTGGGGACGGTCCGGAATCACAGGGCTGGTGCTGCTCTATCTCGCGGCTGGGATCGCGGGAGGCGTGGTGCCGTTTGGCTGGACGCGGCGGCGCACGAGCCGCCGGGGTTTCGAGTGGGGTATGCTGGAGGGCTGCGCTCTCATGGCCTCCCTCACCTTCGCGACGGCCAGTCTGTACATGCTGGCCGCCAACCACGGCCTAGTCGTGTTCACGGGCAAGAATGCGTACCTGCTGGGCATGGACTCGATGGCGGACGTGTTGGAGGTGTTGGCGCTGGCGGTCCTGGCCGGAGTGGGGTTCCGCGCTCTGCGCAAGGGCGAGGACCTCACATGAGCCGCCGCGCCCTCGTGCTCGCGTGCGTGGCCTTGTCCGGGTGTGGGAGCCCCGATCCGGTCGGTTCGTACCATGCGCCCGAGGCCTATACCCGCCGCGCCAACGAGCTCATCGACCGGGGGCTGGTGACCGCCGACTGCGCCGGCGACTCGATCCGCCTTCGTGTGCACCTGGAGAAGGCGTCGGTCGACGATGTGGCGTGGTTTCACGACAGCTACCTTAGCACGGACGTGGAGCGCTTCAACGGCGATCCCCACGCGTACGGCTGGCTCTTCGTCCTGGACGAGCTCTGCCGCCTGCGCGGAGTGAACCCGACGACGCACACCATCCGGCTTCCCTTCGCCGTCGACACGCGGTGGCTAGGCACCGTCTACTACGGCGGGTCGACCGTGGACGCGGTGCTGCGCTCCAGCACGCGCGAGGTCGCCCTTCTCGCGACTGCCGCAGGCGTGCCCGAGGAGCGGCTCGGTGAAACCTACGTGGGAGCGCTGGACACCGTCGAGGCCGAGGGAGGGGTGCGGGTGAACCAGAACCAGGGCGGGCTGCCAGCTGCCGACCTTTTCCCGGTGGGGCAGAGCGTGGTGCTTCAGTCGCGGACGGGGGCGGGCGTGATACGCGTGCTGGGCAACGCGATTCCCGACTCGCGCGTGCTGCGCCTCGAGAGCGGCGACTGGGTGTCGTTCCGAACTGACGCGGGGGCGGAGGAAACCTTCCAGGTGGAGGTCGGCCGTACGCTGCGCGAGGCGAGCCGGATGCGGCAGCGCAACGCGGAGTTGACCCGGGTCACCGACGATCCGGGGCTCGGCCAGTATGCCGGAAACCTCCCCGAGGAGGAGACACCGTTTCTCGCGCTGCTTCCCCGTAGCCTGGATGCTTCGCTCCAGATTCCCCGGGAGCGCCGGGCGGGGCGTGGCGCTTTTGACATCCGGCTCACCCTTGACCGCAGAATCCAGCTCAGGGTGAGCCGCACGTTCGAGCGCTTCGTGCGCGAGGCGCAGCAGCGCCAGCCGCACCTGGCGCCGGTGACGGCCGGGCTCACCATCATGGAGGGTCGCACTGGCGACCTGCTGGCCCTGTCCACCTTCCCCCAGGAAGGCGACTTGGCGGCGGTTCCGCAGGAGCCCCGTGTTCGCCACCGGCTCTTGCTGAACCAGAATTTCCTTCCCCACCCAATCGGATCGGCCGGCAAGCCGTTCGTGTTCGCGGCGATCCTGGACCGGCACCCGCCGCTTCGGAGCATGATCCTTCCACCGCATCCCGACGAAGTGACGACGCCGCGGGCGCACGTGTTCCAGTGCGTGCTCCCTGTGGGCTACGAGGTCCACGGCTCGGCCACGCCGGTAGACGTGCCGACCGCCCTGGAAATCTCGAGCAACAGGTTCACTGTGGAACTGGCGGTGCTGGCGCTGGCCGGAATGCGCAGTGGGACGTTGCTTCCGGACCGGTCGGTGGAGTGGCCGGGGGTGAACGGCGCATCCGAGGCGCGTCTGGCCGGGGCGCCCCTCGCTTACGCGCCCTCTCTGGAGCGTTACCTGGTGGACGCGGCCCCGTCCCTTTCGGGTGGCCCACTCTCGCCGATGCGTCGCTGCACGCGACTGAACCGGCTGGAGCAGGCTCCGTTCGCCGCTCGCCTGGAGGACATTACCGGTGCGTCCACGTACCAGGGGCTGCGACCCGCGGGCGGACCAGCCGGGGGCGAAGATCAGACCTTTGCGCGGTACGCCACCGGACGCTACGACCTGCGCGTCTGGCGACCCCTCCTGGACCAGGTGACCAGCGGGCTGACGGAGGACGAACTGTGGGGCGTGCGCGCCGCGTTCCAGGGCGCTTCTCCGGAGCGGGTGAACCTGGGCTTTAACCGGATGCGCGGCTTCCGCGAAGACTACGTCAACTTTCTGCTGGGCGGTGGGCGTTCTCTGTGGACCAACGTGCAACTCGCCGAGGCCATGTCGCGGCTGGTGACGGACCGCAAGGTGGAACCGCGGATGCTCTCGGCCGTCCTCCCTCATAATTTCGACGGTGCGCCCTCCGCCCCCGCTCTGGAGCTCGAGCCGCTCGGGCTCGCTCCGGAGGTGCGGGCCGCCGTGCTCTCGGGGCTTGCCCGGGTGGTGGAAGGTGAGCGCGGCACAGCCAGGGAGCTGGCGCCGCGGCTCAGCGAGTTGCGGGCGGCGTTCCCGGGGGACCGCGTGCTGATGTTTGCCAAGACCGGGTCTCCGCGCCTGGTGCGTCTGGTGCCCGCGGAGGTGGACCGGCCGTTCACGAACCTGGTCGCCCGCGGCCGACTCGACTTCCGCAACGGAACCCTCTATGTGCTGACGGGCGGGCTCCAAGTACCCCATGCACCGGTGGGCCAGCCGGGGCGCTCACAGTTCGAAGCCGCGCTGCACATGGCCCTGCGGGAAGTGGGAGCCGTGCGAAGCCCGGAGATCGTGCACCCGGTGCTGTTGATCGCATTCGACGACTTCGTGAGTCAACTTATGGAGGGTGTTCCTCCTTCGGAGACGGCGGGGCCGCTGCGGGTTGGGGCGCGGGGGCTGGAATTCAACCGCAGCGATGAATTCTTCTCGCGCCGGTTGATGCGGACGCCGGGCGCTGTGTTCGTGTTCACGCTGGTCCGAATTCCGGGAGCCGGCCCGGCCATTCCTTCCCCTGCGGAACTGCAGAGGGCGGACGCGCGGGTGGTTACGGTGGCGATTCATCTGGCTGCCGGCCCGGACAGCCGCCTGGCTGTGGAAGCAGCGGGGCGGGTTCTTCCACAATTGGAACCACTACTCAGACCAGAGTAACCGTTTGAGGTGGACGGAACGACGCGGGGATGTCCGGTCGGTCGTTCGTCGGCCGTGATGCAGCGGGGAAGTGGGCGGACTGGGGCCGGTGGCGCGGTTACGACGCGATTCAGTTCCTTATTCCACAGGTCTGATACGAAGTAACAGGGCAAAGTTCTGGACGTGAACGAAGTAAACAGGCATATTGAATCCCCCGAGAGCAGGGCCCAATCAATCCCTTCCTCGGGGGAGTCTATGGCACGCCGAACCAAGCTCGAACCGCACCT
>Ga0190267_10000019_pt1 | contig 29080 bp, 23 predicted proteins | sample Popmic239T_FD_140332 | JGI IMG/M metagenome (GOLD analysis project Ga0190267, IMG submission 140332) | Populus adjacent soil microbial communities from riparian zone of Oak Creek, Arizona, USA - 239 T | ecosystem: Environmental > Terrestrial > Soil > Riparian zone | place: USA: Arizona... | reverse complement strand
GGGCGGCGGAATCGGCTTGCCGCTGGAGCTGACCGGCGGGCCGCCTGCGGGCGGCGCGGGCCGGGGCGCGGGGCCGGTCTGGCCTGCCTGCGACTGGGGCCGCGGGCGGGTCGGCTGCGGCGGGACTGCCGCCCCGGGGCCACCGGGCTCAGCCCGGACGGAGGGGCCTGCGGAGCCGGGGCCGTCGGGCGTGGTGCGGGCCGCGGGCTGCTCCGGCAGCGGCTGGGCCGGGGTCGGCGCAGGGGCGGGCGCCGGCGCTTCGGTCTGGGGCAGCGGCTGCGGCGCGGCGGGGCGCGGGGCGGGCGCGTGCTCAGTGGGCCGGCTCGTGATGAGGCGGGGATCGCGGCCTGACGGCTGGGGGACCGGGGCCGCAGGCGGCGCGTCGGCAGGCGCGGGCGCAGGGGCACTGGCGGCCGGCGTCAGCGCAGGCTCGGCGGGGGCGTCGGTCGGAGCCGAAGGGGCGGGAGCGGTCTCAGCGGGAGCAGCCGGTGCCGCGGCCGCAGCCTTTTTGGCCGCCTTCTTGACCGGCTCGGGCTCGGGCGGGGAGACGTCGCGGCGGATGCCGAGCTGGTCGGCCTTGCGGCGGGCGCGGTCGGCCTGGGCGTCCTCGATGCTCGAGGAGTGGCTCTTGACGCCGATGCCGAGGTTCTCGCACAGGTCGAGTGCCTCTTTGTTGGTGAGCCCCAATTCTCGGGCGAGCTCGTAGACCCGGATCTTCTTCGGCAAGTGCTCCTTGACCCTCTCTTAGCTGGTACCGCGACCCTCTATCCTCGCACGTTCGGCCGCTTTCGTACGAAGCGTCGCCACTTCGTCCTGTTTGACCGGGCCGCGAAGCGCCCGCGAAAAGGCGTGTTTCTTGACCGCCAGGTCGACGCAGTCGGTCGAGCCGGCGCACAGCCAGGCGCCGCGGCCTGGCTGCGAGCGCCCTTCGGCGAGCCCGCCGTCAGGCGTGCGCACGACCCGCACCAGCTCGTCGGCCTGGGCGACCCGGCGACAGCCGATACAGGTCCGAAGTGGCGCTATGCGTCGGCCTCGGCGGTGTCGTTATCAGCGGAGTCGTTGTCGGCGGTGTCGTTGTCCCCAGATTCCTGCGCGGCGGCCTCGGTGTCGCCGCCCGGCTCGGCCTCGGGGGCCAGCGTCTCGGGCCTGGGCTCCTCGGCGGCGGGCGCTCCCCCGCTGCCGTCGGCGGTGCCGTCGGTGGTGGCGACTGCGTCCGGGGCGCCGACCGCGGCATCCGGCTTGTCGCCCTCGCCGTCCTCGTCGCCGCCGTGCTCCCACTGCTCGACCGAGATGGCCTCGCCGCCTTCGGCGTCTTGCCACACCATCTCGCCGGCCTCGTTCTCGACCCACTCGCCCTGGGCCCACTCCTCGCCCGCGTAGCCGGCCTCTTCCTCGGCGAGCTGGGTCTCGCTCTTGATGTCGATGCGCCAGCCGGTGAGCCGGGCGGCCAGGCGGGCGTTCTGGCCCTCCTTGCCGATGGCGAGCGAGAGCTGGTAGTCGTGCACGACCACCGTGGCGGTGCCGGTCTCTTCGTCGAGGCGGACCTCTTTGACCTTGGCCGGCTGCAGGGCGCGCATGACGAACTCGGCCGGGTCCTCCGAGAACGGCACGATGTCGACCTTCTCGCCCCGAAGCTCGTTGGTGACCATGCGGACGCGGGCGCCGCGGGCGCCGACGCAGGCGCCGACCGGGTCGACGTTCGGGTCGTTGGACCAGACCGCGATCTTGGTGCGGTGCCCTGGCTCGCGGGCGCAGGCCTTGATCTCGACGACGCTGCTGCCGATCTCGGGCACCTCGAGCTCGAAGAGCCGCTTGATGAGGCCGGGATGGGTGCGGCTGACGACGATCTGCGGGCCCTTGGTGGTCTTGCGGACCTCGACGATGTACGCCTTGAGGCGGGCGCCGTGCTCGTACCGCTCGTACGGGACCTGCTCGGCCTGGGGCAGCAGGGCCTCGACCTTGCCGAGGTCGAGCAGCGTGTAGCGGTTGTCGCTCTGCTGGATGATGCCGGTGACGATGTCGCCCTCGCGGCCCGCGTACTCCTCGTACTTCTGGTCGCGCTCGACCTCGCGGATGCGCTGGGTGATCACCTGCTTGGCAGTCTGGGCGGCGATGCGGCCGAAGTTGTCGGGGGTGTCGTCCCACTCCCGCACGACGTTGCCGTCCTCGTCCAGCTCTTGGGCGTAGACGCGGAACTCGACGGTGTCGGGGTCGATGGTGACCACGGCCTCCTCGGCGGCATCCGGCATCCGCTTGTAGGCGGCGACGAGCGCGTTGGCGATGGCGTCGAGGAGCATCTCGACGGCGATCCCCTTTTCGCGCGCCACGAGCTGGAGCGCCTCCATGAACTCGAAGTTGTTCTTCTCGGGACTCATGATGCGGCCTTCTTCTTTGCGTTCTTGGCGTTGGGCTTGGCGTTCTTCGTCGTCTTCTTGGGCTGCCCGCCCCACTCGAAGACGGTGCGGGCCCGGTCGATGTCGTCGTAGGCGAGGCGGCGGCCTGCGATGGTGATGCCGTCGTCGTCGGCCTCGTCGAGCGTGGCCTCGATCCGACGGTCGCCCTCGACGTCCGGGCGCGTCTTGACGCTGATGGTGGTGCCGACGTAGCGGCGGAAGTGGGCAGGGGTGCGCAGCGGGCGCTCGAGGCCGGGGCTGGAGACTTCGAGGGTGTAGCGGCCTTCGATGGGGTCTTCTTCGTCGAGGGCCTCGGAGACGCGCTGGCTGGCAAGGGAGATGGCGTCGAGATCGAGGGGGCCCTCAGCGCCGGCCGGCTTGTCGACCGAGACGCGGAGAATGCCTGCTTTGAGCTCGACGTCGAACAGCTCCAGGTCCACGTCGGTGAGCAGCGGTTCCACGATCTGGCGGACTCGGTCCACTGGGTCCATCTGCGCACCTCCTTTCCCCGGCAAGAAAAAACGTGGGCAACCGCCCACGCTTTCCCACCCCTCGACCTCAAACGGAACTCAAACGGAACAGCCCGGAAAGTATAGCTAGAGCCGTCCTTCAGTAGGCGCGGGCGACGTAGGCGACCACGCCTTCTTCGTCTTCACTGAGCGGCAGGCCGCCGTCCTCACGCTGGAGGCAGCGCACGCTGACGCCGCCGGTGGCGAGGTCGGTCTCGCCTTCGTCGCCCACCGCGCGCCAGGGGATGCGGGCGAACCCGGTCTGGGCCGCCTCGCGGGCCTCGTCGATGGTGGCGGCGTCGACGGTGCGGGTGTCGCGGAGGTCGGTGGCCTGCTGGAGGAGGCCCTGCTGGACGTCTTTGAGGGCTTGGGCGACGGCGGCGGCGGCCTGGTCGAGCGGGATCGGGGTCTTGTCGCCGGTGTCGCGGCGGACGAGGGTGACGTTGCCCTCGGCCAGGTCGCGGGGGCCGACCTCGATGCGGACGGGCACGCCCTTCAGCTCCCAGTCGATGGCCCGGCGGCCGAAGCCGACGTCGACCCGGTCGTCGAGGCGGACCCGGTGGCCCTGGGCCTTGAGGTCTTTGGCCAGGGCGGCTGCCTTGTCGCCCGCCCCGTCCTCGCTGCGGACGAGCAGGACGACGACTTGGACGGGCGCGACCGCGGGCGGGAGGCGGAGGCCGGCGTCGTCGCCGTGGGTCATGATCAGCGCGCCGAGCAGGCGAGTGGAGACGCCCCAACTGGTCTGCCAGACGTACTCCTGGGTGCCGGCGTCGTTGAGGTACTGGGTGTCGAAGACCCGGGCGAAGTTCTGGCCCAGCTCGTGGCTGGTGCCCATCTGGAGGGCCTTGCCGTCGCCCATCACGCCCTCGATGGTCCAGGAGTTGGTGGCGCCCGCGAAGCGCTCACGGGCGGTCTTGCGGCCGGGGAGGACGGGGATGGCGAGGACGTCGGTGGCGGTGGCGGTGTAGACGTTTTCGAGGATGTTGATGGAGTAGGTGCGGGCGTCCTCTTCGCTGGCGTGGCAGGTGTGGCCCTCTTGCCAGAGGAACTCGGTGGTGCGCAGGAAGAGTCTCGGGCGGAGTTCCCAGCGCACGACGTTGGCCCACTGGTTGATGAGCAGGGGCAGGTCCCGGTAGCTCTGCACCCACTTGGAGAAGTAGGTGTTGATGATGGTCTCGCTGGTGGGGCGGACCACGACGGGCTCCTCCAGCTCCTTGCCGCCGCCATGGGTCACGACCGCGAGCTCGGGGCTGAATCCCTCGACGTGGGCGGCCTCTTTGCGCAGGTAGTCCTCGGGGATGAAGAGGGGGAAGTAGGCGTTCTCGGCGCCGGCGTCTTTGATCCGGCGGTCGAGCTCGGCCTGGAGGTGCTCCCAGACGGCGTAGGCCCACGGGCGGATGACCATCGTGCCCCGCACCGGGCCGTTCTCGGCCAGCTCGGCCTTGGCGACGACGTCCTGGTACCACCGGGGGAAGTCCTCGGCGCGCGGGGTGAGGATGGGCTGCTTGGCCATGGTGGACCCAGAGGTTAGGGCGCACGCCGCCGCCGCCCCCGCTCTGGAGGACATAGCGAACCGGATTGGTTCGCTATGTCCTCCAGAGTCGGTGGGGGCGTGAGTTTGGAGGACATAGGGACACCTATCCGGTACCTATGTCCTCCAGAGGTCGATGGGGCGCGGTGGGGCGGCGGGTTTGGAGGACATAGCGAACCGGATTGGTTCGCTATGTCCTCCAGAGCCGGTGGGGTGGGGGTTAGAAGCCGGTGCGGCAGTAGGGCGGGGTGTCGGTGAGGAACATGGCGTCGGCTCGGCGCAGGCCGCCGGGCTTGCGCTCGACCGCCCGGCCCGCCTCGGCCAGCGAGGTGAACGAGACGCCGCCCAAGAACGCGGCGCCGAGCGAGTCGACGGGCAGCTCGACGTCCGGCGCACCCGACCCCGCACCCGCCGACGCCGGCGCACCCGACGCCGAAGCACCAGACGCACCAGACCCCGACCCCGAGATCCGGGCGCAGATCGCCCCGTCCGGCCCGCCCTCCAACAAATAGGTGCCCTCGTTCGCCGGCCGGAAGCGGTCGTGGACCTGAAGCACCACCGAGCCGTCGGTCGTGTACCGGCGCAACGGCAACGCGGCGGCCACGTCGACCAGCCGGACCCACACGTGGTCGCCAACACCGGTCACCGAGTACCGCCGGGGGTTCGCGAGCCGGCGCTGCAAGTGGTCGCCCACCGGCCGGTTGTGGAACTTCACCTGCGCCACCAAGTCCAGGTCGAGCAGGTACCGGAACAGGGCCGCCTCCACGCCAGGCGAGTCGCCGAACAACTCGGTCACGATCACCGTGGAGGCCGGGTTCCCGTTCTGCCACTTCTCCTTGTACCGATAGGAGACGAACCCGTCCGGCTCCCCCGCGGCCGACTCGTGCACGGCGAAGAACAGCGCCGACGCGCCGTCCCGACGGTGCTCCAAGTCGAGGGTCATGAACTCCCAGAAGATCGGCACCATCGTGGCGTCGCCGCTGGTCCGCCGCCGGGCCCGCTCGTACAGCGGCGGCGCGATCTTGCCCGCCGCCTCCTTGTCGATCCGCCGCATGCGCCCGCCCACGTCGACCGGCACTGCGAACGCCCCGTGGTCGGTCGACACCTCCGCCGCGACCAGCGACGTCGCCCACCCGTAGCCGAACCGCCCGTAGATGACCGCCTCGGACGCGGTGAGGATCGCGATCGGCTCGTTCCACGACAGGCAGTCGTCGAGCTGGCGCTCCATCATCCGGGTCAGCAGCCCCTGGCGCCGGTGCGTCGGCTGCACGCCCACTGCGGTCACGCCCGCCACCGGCACCGACACCAGCCCCGGCAGCGTCATCTCCATCGCCCAGGCGCCCGCAGTGCCGACGATCTCGCCGGCGTCGAACACCGCCAGCGTGCGGGACGGGTCGGTGCCCCGCCGCCACAGGTCGGCCTCCTCGTCCGGCGGGACGTAGCCGAACGCGGCCTCTACTGCGTTCACGAACGCCGGCAGCTCGTCCTCAGTGACCGGGCGCATCTCGAGTTCCATGCCCGGCAGTCTGGCCCGACTCGGCTAGCCGCCGCCCACGGTTTTCCGGATCAGCTCCACCCGCTCACCCGCCCGGTTGGCGTCCAGCCCCTGCTCGTCCAACAACGCGGCCCGGTCGGCGTCGGCGGCGGCCTTGGCTGCGACGAGGTCCGCCTTCGACAACGCCGCCTCCACCCCGTGCTCGACGATGAACTCGGCCCACTCCACCAGCGCCTCGACCATGGCCGACTCCGGCACGACGGCGACGTTCTGCCCCTTGACGAACAGGTGCCCCTTCTTGCGCCCCGCCGCGATCCCGATGTCGGCGTCGCGCGCCTCGCCGGGCCCGTTCACGACACAGCCCATCACCGCGACCTGCAACGGGATCTCCCGCTCGCCGAACGCGGCCTGGGCCCGCTGGGCCACGTCGATCACGTCGATCTCGGCCCGCCCGCACGAGGGGCAGGCGATCAAGTCGATCGTCTTGCGCTCCCGCAGCCCCATCGCCTCAAGCAACTGCCGCCCCGCCCGCGCCTCTTCCACCGGGTCGGCGGTCAGCGAGTAGCGGATCGTGTCGCCGATGCCCTCGGCCAGCAGCGTGGCGATCCCGGCCGTCGCCTTGATCAACCCGGTGGGCGGCGGCCCGGCCTCGGTTACGCCCAAGTGCAGCGGGTGGTCGGTGTGCTCGGCCAGCAAGCGGTAGGCCTGGATCATCAGCGCCACGTTCGACGCCTTCACCGAGATCTTCACGTCCTCGAAGCCGACCTCTTCGAAGTACGCCAGCTCGATCTGGGCCGACTCCAACATGGCCTCGGGCGTGGCCCCGCCGTACTTGTCGTACAGGCGTTGGTCGAGCGACCCGGCGTTCACCCCGATGCGGATCGGCACGCCCCTGTCGCCGGCCTCGCGCGCCACCGCCTTGATGTGCTCGGGATTGCGGATGTTGCCGGGGTTCAGCCGCAGCCCGTGCACGCCCGCCTCCAGCGCGGCCAGCGCCATCCGGTACTGGTGGTGGATGTCGGCGATGATCGGCACCGGCGAGCGGGGCACGATCTGGGCCAGCCCCTCGGCCGCCTCCTGCTCGTTGCAGGTGCACCGCACGATGTCGGCGCCCGCCGCCGCCAGCGCGTAGATCTGCTGAAGCGTGCCTTCGACGTCGGCCGTCTTGGTGATCGTCATCGACTGCACCGAGATCGGCGCATCGCCTCCGACCAGCACGGAGCCGACCTTGATCTGGCGGGTCTTCCGGCGGGGGGCGGCGACGTCGGCGGCTTGCATCTCGCCTTCCAGCCTACGTTGGCGGGGTGCGTAAGACGGCCTTGGCGCTGGCCCTCCTGAGCGCGTGCGGCGGTGGAGGCGGCACCGGAGACGGGGCCACCCTCCCCGAGTGCCCGACCCCGCCCCCGACCCTGGTCGGCACCTCCAACCTGCCGCCGCGCTTCCCGATCCCGCCCGGCGTGCAGGTCACCCAGTCCCGCGCCGCTGGCCCGACCACCGTCGTCAACGGCTACTCCGACGACAGCATCCCCACCCTGTTCGAGGCATGGAGCAAGGCGCTGGACGAGCCGCCTTATAGCGTCGTGAAGAGTGAGCAGGAGGCCCACGACGCCGAGGTCAACTTCTCGGGCGAGGACACCACGGGCCAGGTCCGCCTCGGGGAGGAGTGCGAGGGCCGCACGTCTGTACAGATCACTGCTCGTCCTCTTTAGCCTTGGCCTGGCCGCCGCCCCGCCCGCCCACGCAGCCGACATCCGCCTCCCCGTCCGCCGCGAGCCGGTCGCCCGCACCGATCCCATCGCGCTGCTCGGCCCCAGCCAGCCGGGCGAGACGCCGAGCCATGCGCCAGGCCCGGTGACCGACGAAGAAGTCGTGCGCGTCGGCCTCGCCCCGAACGGCGCCGTGCAGTCCGTCGTCGTCGACCAGACCCTGACCATCGACGGCCTGGGCGACTTCGAGCTCAAGGTGCTCGGCCCGGTACAAGAGGTCGACGCGCCGCCCGAGCAGTCGCCCCAGCCAGGGCTTCGGCGCACGACGGTGCTGTGGTCGGGCTTCAGCCCCGGCCGCAAGGTGCTGCGCTCGACGCTCACCATGGACGCGACGGCCGAGTCGGTGCGCCTGCCCATCGCGGTCACCGCCGTCAACGGCTCGGTGACGCTGCGCAACCAGACGACGCTGCCGGCCGCCATCGACGTCGGCCCCGCGGAAGTGCGCTCCCTCGTGAACACAGTGCGGTCGCGGCTCGCGGCTGGACAGGACCCGTTCGACGGCCTGCCGCCGACCATCCCGGCGACGGGGCCGGTCGCCGAGGAGCGGTTGTTCATAACTGTGCCGGTCCGCGTCGTCGGCACCGTCGGCACCACGCCGGTCGACGTCGTCGTCGCCGACGCGCCCGTCTCGCTCGCCGCGTCTGGCGAGGTCCGCCTGCGCGCCACCGCGGCGACGCCGACCCTTGCGCCCGACGCGGGCCTGCGCGAGCTCCACGTCGCTCTGACCCAGGCCGCCCGCAAGGCCGACCTCGACGTGTTCATCGGCGTGACCGCGCCGGGTCCGTCGAGCACCGTCTACGAGTACGGCCCGGCCGCCGCCCCTCCCCCGCCGCCGCCCCCGCCGGAAGACCTGGAGCCCAATCCGGTTGCCATCGCCTTGGCCCTGGCCGCCGCGCTCGCCAGCGCCGTCCTCGCGCGCGCCGTCTGGCTCCGCTCCTAGTGGCCTAGAGCGTCTGCGGGATCGGGGGCAGGCTGGCCGACAGCGGGTCGTCGCGCACCGGCGTCCACACCATGTCGTTGAACACGGCGAAGAACACGTCGTCGTCGACCACGCCCTCGTGGTTCTTGCGGTTGAAGCCGCGCTCGTCGCCGTTGGCCCCTTGGACCTCGGTCTCCTCCATGGCCGCCACCAGCGCGGCCGACGGGGACAGCGACTGCGAGCGGGCCACCGCGTCGGCCAGGACCCGCACGAAGTCGTACGAGTACATGGCCCAGTCGGGCGGGGCCACCACGTCCTTGCCGTCGGCCGTGCGCACGCCGACGCGCTGCGGCCCGAACTCCTCCTCGAAGGCGGCCCGGTACCGCTCGAACGGCGCCGGCCCCTTCTCCGACGTGAGCCGCGAGGAGACGAACGTCAGCCCGTCCAGCCACGTCGGCTGCGAGGCCAACTGCTGGCGCACCAACGGGTCGCTGCCCGACGTGGACGTGTAGACCGGCACGTCCCATCCCGTCGACCGGGCCGCTCGCACCACCGATGCCACCACCGACGGCGACGCCCACACCAACAGCGCGCTGGCCCCTGCTTGGCGGGCCTGGAGCACCTGCGGGGCGGGGTCGGCCCCCGGCGCGGACGACAGCCGGTACTGCCCCGCCACCGACAACCGGTTGCGCGAGAAGGCCCGGTCCAGCGCCGACTGCCCGGCCGCGCCGTACGGCGAGTCGTCGTGCAGCAGTCCGATGCGCAGCCCCTTCGGCACGAGGTACTCGGCCAGCCGGAAGGCCACACCGCGGTTGGTCGGCGCGATGCGGAACACGTTCGGCCTGCCGCCCACGTCGATCAAGTGCTCGCCCCCTTGGTAGACGACGCCGATCGGCACGCCGGCCCGGTTGGCGTCCTCCCACGCAACGTCCACGCCGGTCCCCTCCGCCACCACGCCGACTGCTTGCTCGGACACCGCCTTGCGGATGGCGGACGCGGCCGTCGTGGCCGAGCCCTCGTCATCGAGGATGTGCACGTCGAACTTGACCTTGTGGCCTTTGACCTCGACGCCGCCTTGGGCGTTGATCTCCGACGCGGCCAGCCGGGCGCCGAGCTCGATCGGCTTGGCCACCGAAGGGAGCTTGGAGAAGGGCGCGACGACGTAGACCCGCAGCCGGTCGACCGACGAAGACGGCTCGTCCTTGGCGCAGGCCGCGGCCGAGATGAGCAGGCACAGCGCGGCGGCGACAGCCCTCACGACGGCCCTCACGCCGACACCACCACCCGGCCTGCGTCGAGCTCGGTCACGTCGTCGGCCAGGCCGTGCACCACGCGCTGATTGTGCTCGATGACGACCACGGTCAGGCCGCCGTCGCGCAGCCGCTGCAACACCGCCCGCAACCCGTCCTGCTCGGCGGGGGCCATGCCCGCCGACGGCTCGTCGAGCAACAGCGCGCCGGGCTCAGACGCCAGCGCCACGGCGATCTGCAACAGCCGCCGCTGGGCGCCGTGCAGGTCGGCCACGTCGTCGTTGGCGGGCAGGCCGGTGAGCGACAGGGCGTTGGCGACCGCGGCCTCGGCGGCGGCCTGGTCCGCCCTCGACTTGGGCGTGTTCAGGACCCACCGAAGCACGCCGGTGGTGCGCACGGGCTCGCGCCCGGCCAGCACCGCGTCGAACACGCTCAGGCCCGACAGGGTCAGCGAGCGCTGGATGGTGCGGGCCGCATGGGGGTCCTGGGCGAGGACGCGCAACAGCGTGGTCTTGCCCGAGCCGTTGGGGCCGACGAGGGCGTGGCACGTCCCTGCCCCGATGGCGACGCTCACGCCGTCGAGCGCCCGCACCCCGCCGTAGTCGACGACGACGTCGGCCGCGCTGAGCGGTACGCCGCGATTGGACCACGCCGCGGGCAGCACGTTGAAGCGGCGACGGCGCAGTCGCCACAGCGGCCTGCGCCCGAAGGCGACCACCGCCACGAGCAGCGCGCCGGTCAGCAGCGGCTCCCACGCCGGCGAGGCGAAGGCGTCGGCCAACGGCTCGATCACCGCCAGCACGGCCAGTCCCATTGCCGCGCCCACGACGGTCTCGGCCCCGCCGACCACCACCACGAGGAACAGTTGCAGCGACAGCACCGGCCCGTAGGCAGCGGGGTCGGCCACCCCGTCGGCCATCACCAGCAGCGCGCCGGCGGCCCCGCCGACCGCAGCCGACGCCGCCATTGCGCCGGTCCGCAGGCGGGCCACCGGGATGCGGGCGGCCAGCGCGCCGGCGGGGTCGTCGCGGGCGAAGGCCATCGGCGGGTGGATGCGCGCCCGCGCCCGTACGACCACCACGCCGACCACGATCGCCAGCACGAGGGCGGCGTCGTAGAGAAGCAGCTCGGTGATGCGCACGGACACCGCGAACGCCCGCAGCTCGACCTGCTGTGTCGGGACGACCAGGCCGCGTGCGCCTGCGGTCCACTCGGGCAGGGCCAGCACGGCCAGGGCGAAGGCCCAACTCACCAGCCACGTGGCCAGCGCGGCGAAGGGCGCTCGCAGCCTGGCCACCGCGGCGCCGGTCACCCAGCCCGCGGCGGCGGCAACGGCGATGGCGAACGGCACCGACGCCAACGGCCCCCACCCCCACCGGCTCGACGCGATGGCGACCGCGTACGCGCCGATGCCGACGAAGGCGCCCTGGCCGAGAGACGGCAGCCCGGCCCAGCCGACCGGCGCGATCAGGCCGCCCGCGGCGGTGAAGAGCAGGACCGCGGTGGTCAGGCCGGACAGGTCGCCGACGACGACGGGCGCGGCGGCGAGCAGGGCCACCAGCACGGCGGCGGGGACGGTCACTCGACCCGCTCCGTGGCCAGTGCGGGCGGGCGCCAGGCCAGCACCACGAGCACGGCGAGGATCGGCGCCACATCCCGCCACTGCGGCGCGTCGAGCGACACGACGGCGGCCTCGAGCACCCCGACGGCCAGCCCGCCGAGGAAGGCCAGCCGGGGCGAGCGCAGGCCGACCAGCAGCGAGGCGGCGATGCCTTTGAGGCCGAGCAGCAGGCCGGTGGCCGGGGCCAGCGTGGTGGCAGGCACGATCACGAGTCCGGCCACGACACCGAGCACGCCGGCCAGCGCGAACGCGCCGGTCACCAGCCGCTCGACCGAGACGCCGACCAGCGACGCGGCCACCGCGTCGTCGGCCACCGCTTGCAGGCCGAGGCCGAAGCGGGTTCGGGTCAACACGGCGTCGGCCAGCAGACCCACGACCACGCCGACGCCGAGCACGAAGAGCGACCGGGGGTGCAGGGTGGCGCCGTCGCCCAGGTCCCACGGGGCCCACTCGTCGAAGCGCACCACGTCGGGGAGGATGTAGGCCACGCGCGGGAAGGCGACCGCGACGGCCGCCTGCACCATGAACGCGGCGGCCACCGTCACCGCTACCCACTGGCCGGTTGCGTTGCGGCGGAACGAGGGGCGCAGCAGGACGGCGAACAGCAGCGCGCCCATGACGGCGGCGGCGGCCATGGCCACGCCCGCGATCAGGCCGTAGCCGCCGCCGACCCAGAGGCCGACGAAGAGGGCGGCGCCGAGCAGGTCGCCGTGGGCGAAGTGCAGGATCCCGGTCAGGCGGAACACCAGGACGAACCCGGCCGCCACCAAGCCGTAGGCCGCACCGGTCGCCAGCCCGGTCACGACGGTCTGGACGACGACGCCCCAGCTCACCCGCGCACGCTATGTCGCCGCCGCTCGCCCCCGCCCGCCACCCGCCCCCTCGCCGCCGCCGCCCGCCCACTCACCGTTTTGGGCACCTTTTCGGCCATATCTGGCCGAAAAGGTGCCCAAAAGGCCGAAGAGGGCGGGGCGGGTGGGGGGCGGGGCGGGGCGGGGCGGGGCGGGTGGGGTTTAGCGGTAGGGGTTGTCGATCGGGTTGGCCAGGTCGAGGTAGAGCGACGTGACTGCGATCAGCACGAGGATCATCACGACCGGGTAGGCAGTGGCCAAGGCCTTGCGGCCGTCGACCATGTACCGCTTGCCCTTGCGGGACCGGATCGCCTCATAGGTCGCCACCGCCACGTGGCCGCCGTCGAACGGGAGCAGCGGGATCATGTTGAAGATCCCGACGAACACGTTGATGAGCGCCAGCAGGCGCAGCACCTCGAACCAGCCCTGGTCGGCGGCCTGGCTGGCCACCCGGACGAAGCCGACCGGCGACAGGAAGCGGCTGTTGCCGTCCCCGCTGCCTTGGCCCCGCACCTCGTCGGCGTAGTCCGACAGGCCTTGGAACGAGAAGATCTGGCCGAGGGCGACGACGGTGCCCTTCGTGTACATCCACAGCTCGCTGCCCGCGTCGCCGATGGCCTCGATCGGGCCGTGCTTCTCGATGCCGGGGGTGGGGCCGATGCCGATGAAGCCGGTGGGCTTGTCGACCACCGGGGCGTCGTCGACCTTGACGTCTTGCAGGTTGACCGGCGTGGCGGTGAGGGTCAGGCGGCGCTCGCCCCGCTCGACTTCGAAGGTGATCGGCGTGCCAGGGCGGGCCTGGATGTACTCAGGCAGGTCCGACCACTGCTTGAGCGCCCTGCCGTCGTAGGAGACGATGCGGTCGCCGACCTCGAAGCCTGCCTCCTCGGCCGGGCTGGGCCCGCCGGTGATCTGGCTCAGTTGGCTGATGACCGGCTTGGCGACCGGGACCCCGGCCACCGCGAACATCGCCCACAAGCACAAGAAGGCGAGGATGCCGTGCACCGTCGAGCCCGCCACCGCGACCGACAGCCGGGCCCAGTACCCCTTCTGCCGATAGGTCCTGGGCTCGTCCTCGGGCGGCACATCCTCGATGCTCGACATGCCGATGACCTTGACGTAGCCGCCCAGCGGGATGGCCTTGATGCCGTACTCGGTCTCGCCCTTTCTGACCGACCACACCCGCTTGCCGAAGCCGACGAAGAACTCGGTGCACTTCATGCCCGCCCGCTTGGCCATCACGAAGTGGCCGAACTCGTGGAGCATGATCATCACGAACAGGGCGAGGATCACGGCGAGGGTCTTGACGATCCCGAACGCACTGGCCAGCCCGATCGCCAGCGCGGCGACCACGGCCAAACGGATGAACCCCTTGCGCTGCTCGTTCTGCTGCTCGATCTGCTCGTGGGGCGGCAGGGGCGGCGGCGGGGTCTGCAGTTCTGTCATGCGGCTTCGATTCTCCGTTCGACGGCACGGCCGGCCCGACGGCGGGCGGCGGCGTCCTCAGCGAGTACAACGTCTACGTCTTCGGCCTTCGTTCCCGTCCAGTCGGCCAGCGTCTCTTCTATAACTTCGGCGATTGCGACCCATTTGATGAGGCCGTCGAGGAAGGCGGCCACCGCCACCTCGTTGGCTGCATTGAGCCACGCGGGGGCGGTCTCGCCAAGTCGGCCCGCCTCGTAGGCCAGCCCCAGGCACGGGAAGGCGGCGGTGTCCGGGGGCTCGAAGTCGAGCCGGCGCAGGTCGGCCCAGTCGATGGCGCCGAAGGGCATGCCCAGCCGGTCCGGGTACGACAGTGCATACCCGATCGGCAGCCGCATGTCGGGGAGCGAGAGCTGGGCTACGACGGCGCCGTCGGTCCATTCCACCATCGAGTGCACGATCGACTGCGGGTGCACGACGACGTCGATGCGGTCGTAGTCGACGCCGAACAGCTCGTGGGCCTCGATGACCTCCAGGCCCTTGTTCATCAGCGTGGACGAGTCGACGGTGATCTTCGGCCCCATCGCCCAGGTGGGGTGGGCCAAGGCCTCGTCGACGGTGACGTCTTGCAGGTCGGCGGCGGCCCGGCCGCGGAACGGGCCCCCGCTGGCGGTGAGCACGATGCGGCGGACCTCGGTGGCGAGCCGGCCGCTGCGCAGGCACTGGTGGACGGCGCAGTGCTCCGAGTCGACCGGCACCAGTTCGGCATTGGGCGTCTGGCGGGCCCGCTGCACGACGGGGCCGGCCGCGATCAGCGACTCCTTGTTGGCCAAGGCGAGGCGCTTGCCCGCCTGCAGGGCGGCAAGGGTGACGGGCAGGCCTGCGAAGCCGACCACGCCGTTGACCACCACGTCGGCATGGGCGGCAATCTCGGCCAGTGCCGACGGGCCGGCCACCACCTCGACGCCGGCCGGGACCGCTTCTTTGAGCGCGGGGGCCAGGGACGCGTCGCCGATGGCCACGACCTCGGGGTGCAGCAGGCGGGCCTGCTCGACGAGCGCGTCGACCGAGCGGTTGGCCCCGAGGGCGACCACGTCGAAGCGGTCGGGGTCGGTCTGCACGACATCGACGGCCTGGGTGCCGATCGACCCGGTGGAGCCGACCAGGCTGACCGTCGTCATCGCTCCATTGTCACCCGAGGTTGAGCACCTGCACCAAGTAGTACGTGGCAGGGAGCACGAAGAGCAGGGCGTCGAAGCGGTCGAGCACCCCGCCGTGGCCGGGCAGGACGGCGCCCATGTCCTTCACGCCGATGTCCCGCTTGATCATCGACTCGGCCAGGTCGCCCAGCGGCGCCATGATCGCCACGACCACGCCCAAGGCCAGGCCCCGCTGGAAGTTCCACGGGCTGACCAGGATGCCGAACGCGGCCCCGAGCACGATGGCCGTGCCGACGCCGCCGAGCAGCCCCTCCACCGTCTTGTTCGGGCTGATCTCGGGCATCAGCGGGCGGCTGCCGATCTGGCTGCCGAAGAACAGCCCGCCCACGTCGTAGCCGACGGTGCACAGCACGGCGCCGAGCAGGGCCGACACGCCGACCCGCTCCGGGATGGCGAGGAGCAGCGCGGCGAAGCTGCCGAGGAAGCCCACCCACATGAAGCCGAGCAGCGTGGCCGCCACGTTGACGGTGGGACGCGCCTTCACGACGTCGAACAGGTACCAGAGGAAGGTGGTGACGACGACGAGCGCGGTCACCAGCGGGATGGCCGCCTCGCCCTCGTTGTAGGCCGCCACCATCAGCGAGACCGTGCCGGTGAGGCCGAGCAGCGTGGCAGGCCGGTAGTTGGCCCGGCGCAGCACGGCGAAGACCTCGACGGCGGCGAAGGTGACGACCGCCGTGGCCAGCAGCATGGTGACGGCGGGGCCGAGCTTGAACGCGATCAGGGCGACCGCGGCCAGGGCCACGCCGATGCCGATGGCCGCGCCCATGTCCCTGCCGCCGCCCGGCGGCGCCGCGTACTCCGGGGCCGGGCGGGTGCGGATCGACGTGGTGACCGTGCGCCGGGGCGGCGGGGCGGGCGCAGGCTCGGGCTCGTACTCCGGCTCGGGCTCCGCGTAGGTGGGCTCGGGGTCGTCGAAGGTGAACAGGTCGGAGTGCTCGGTGCGGTTCACGTCGAGGGCGCCGAGGCGCTCTTCGTCCTCGCCGAGCAGGTCGTCGTCGAAGTCGGCCTCTTCCCAGTCGGTGTGGCTGTCACGCCATCGGGGGCCGGAGCCGGGGGCGAGCCCAGACCAGGCGCCGAGGTCGTCCTCCTCGCCCTCTTCGGGGGGGAGGAGGATGCGCGGGACCTCGCCGGAAGGCGGCTCGGTCCAGTGCGGCAGCTCGACCTGCTGGGTGGGCGGGCCGCTGTCGGCGTCGTCATCGAAGTCGTAGTCGTCGTCCACGTCGTCGTCGTAGTCCTCGTCGTTGAAGGGGACCACGGGGGGGCGTGGCACCGCGCTGGCGGGGTCGACCGATTCGGGCAGCGGGAAGCGCACGCCGGGCCTGGGGCCTTCCGGCGGGGGCGGCACGTCGCCGAAGCGGGGGGCGTCGTCGGGGCGCCGACCCTCGGCCTGGCCCTCTTCGAGGGCTCGGGCCGCTTCCTCGGCGCCGATGATCCGGACCCCCTCGCCCGCCGGTCGGGGGGAGCGGGTCTGCGGCGATCCCGGGTCGTCGTCGTGATAGTCGGTCATGGGGCGTCCACCCTTTCGGGTCGGCGGGGGCTCAGACCTCGAGCAGTTCCTGCTCTTTGTGCTGCAGCATCCGGTCGATCTCGGCCACGTACTCGTGGGTGATCTTCTCGAGCTCCTTCTCAGCCCGGTCGAGCTCGTCGGTCGTGATGTCGCCGTCCTTCTCCAAGGCCTCGAGGTCCTTGCGGGCGGCTCGGCGCACGTTGCGGACGGCGACCTTGCCGTCCTCGGCCATGTGGTGCACCCGCTTCACCATCTCCTTGCGCCGCTCGGCGGTGAGCTGGGGCACGTTGAGGCGGATGACGTTGCCGTCGTTCGAGGGGTTCATCCCGAGGTCGGAGTTCTGGATCGCCTTCTCGATGGCGCCCAGCGCGCTCTTGTCGTACGGCGAGATGACGAGCATGCGGGCCTCGGGCACGCTGAAGCCAGCGAGCTGCTGGAGGGGGACCTCCGAGCCGTAGTAGTCGACTTTCAGCTTCTCGACGAGCGCGGGAGAGGCCCGGCCCGTGCGCACCTGCTGGAACTCAGACTGCGCGTGGGTGACGGCCTTGTGCATCTTCTCGCGGGTGTCCTCGAGGACCGCGCCGACAAGGGAATCGTCCATCACCTGACCAGCGTACCTATGGGGTCCCCTGCCAGAGCGCGACCGATGTTCCCGTCGGCCATCACGTCGAACACGTAGATGGGCAGGTTGTTGTCCTTGCAGAGGGTCACGGCGGTGAGGTCCATGACCTTGAGGTCCCGGTCGAGCACGTCTTTGAAGCTCAGTTCGTCGAAGCGCTTGGCGTCCGGGTTCTTCTTCGGGTCGTCGTCGTAGACGCCGTCCACGTGGGTCCCCTTGAGCACCGCTTGGGCCTCGATCTCGGCGGCCCGGAGGCTCGCGGTGGTGTCGGTGGTGAAGTACGGGTTGCCGGTGCCGGCCGCGAAGACGACGATGCGGCCCTTCTCCAGATGGCGGATCGCACGGCGGCGGATGTACGGCTCGGCGATCTCGGCCATCTGGATGGCGGTCTGCACCCGGGTGGGCTGGCCGACCCGCTCCAAGGCGTCTTGCAGGGCGAGGGCGTTGATGACCGTGGCCAGCATGCCCATGTAGTCGGCGGTGGCCCGGTCCATTCCCGCGCCGGCGCCGGTGGTGCCCCGCCAGATGTTGCCGCCGCCGATGACGACCGCGATCTGGACGTCGATGTCGGCCTTGGCCTGGGCCAGCTCCTTGGCGATGCGCTCGACGATGCCGCCGTCGATCGTCTCGTCAGACGACGATGACGCGAACGCCTCGCCGGAGAGCTTCAGGACCACCCGGTCCCAGGGGGCCTGTTTCGGCATCGGCCTCGCAGGCCCCTCAGCCGCCGAGCAGGACTTGGTGGAAGTTGACGATGGTCGCCCCGCCGAGGGCCTGGGCCACCGTCTGCTTCTCGTCCTTGGCGAAGAAGGGCTGCTCGAGCAGGACGCCGCCCGGGTACTCCTTGTAGAAGCCGGTCAGCTTGCCCTCGACGATCTTGTCCCACGCCGCCTCGGGCTTGCCCTGGTTCTTGACCTCGGCACGGAACGCCTCGCGCTCGCGCTCGATGACGTCCGCCGGGACCTCTTCGCGGCGCACCCAGCGGGGCTTGGTGAACGCGGCGGTCACGGCGATGTCGTGGGCCAGCTCGTCGGAGCCGTTGGCGATCTCGACGATGATCCCGTTCACGCCCCGGCCGCTCTGCACGTGCAGGTAGGTGTCGACGCTGTTGGCGGGGTCGGCCTCGATGCGCACGACCCGGCCCAGCTCGATGTTCTCCTTGAGCGTGATCTTGAGGTCGTCGATCGTGTCTTTCTTGGCGTCCGCAGCGGCCTCGCCTTCGGCCGCGATGAGCTGGGCCAGCTCGTTGACCAGGTTCACGAACTGCTCCTGCTTGGCCACGAAGTCGGTCTCGCACTTGAGCTGCACGATGGCGGCCGCGTTGCCCGCCCTGGCCACGGCGATGGCGCCTTCGACGTTCTCGCGCCCTGAGCGCTCGGCCGCCTTGCCCAGGCCCTTCTCACGGAGCCACTTGGCGGCCTCGTCGAAGTCGCCGTCGTTCTCGGTGAGGGCGCGCTTGGCGTCCATCATCCCCGCGCCCGTGGCGTCGCGCAGGCGCTTGACGTCTTGTGCGGTGAACTCCGGCATCTACTGCTCCTCCGTGGTCGTCTCGGCGGCGGTCGTCTCAGCGGCGGGGGTGTCGGCGGCGGGCTCGGCCGCGGGTGCCTCGGCCGGTGCGGCAGCGGCGGCGGTGTCGGCGCCCTCGGTGGCGGCTGCCTCCGGGTTCGGCGGCGGGGTCTCGTCGGCCACCGCTGCCTCGGCCTGGAGGGTCGCGCTGCCGCTGTCTTCGGGCGTGCCGGTCTCGCCTGCGGCGGTCGGCGTGTCGGCCGGGGCCAGTTGGTCGTCGACCTCCTGGCGGGCCTTGGACTGGGCCAGGCGGGCCTCGCGCTCTTGGGCCTGGAGGGCGGCCTGGCGGCGGGCCTCGGCCTGCTGCTGGGCCCGCTTGGCCTCGGCCTCCGGGTCGTTGGCGGCGGGGCCGCCGGCGGCCGCGCTGTTGGCGGCGGCCTTGCGGGCGGCCATGTGCCGGCCTTCCTCGACCGCGTCGGCGATCACCCGGCACAGCAGGTTGCCGGCGCGGATGGCGTCGTCGTTGCCGGGGATCACGTACTGGATCAGGTCGGGGTCGCAGTTCGTGTCGACCACGGCGACGATCGGCAGGCCCAGCTTGTTGGCCTCGGTGACCGCGATGTGCTCTTTCTTGGTGTCGATGATGAACACCGCGTCGGGCAGGCGGGTCATGTTGCGGATGCCGCCCAGGTTGCGCTCGAGCTTCTCGAGCTCGCGGCCCAGGATCAGGGCCTCCTTCTTGGGCATCGCCTCGAAGTCGCCGGCCTCGCGCATGCGCTGGTACTCGGTCATCTTCTTGACCCGGCCGCTGATCGTCTGGAAGTTCGTCAGCATGCCGCCCAGCCAGCGCTCGTTGATGTACGGCATGCCGCACTGCGTGGCGTAGCGGGCGATGGCGTCCTGGGTCTGCTTCTTGGTGCCCACGAACAGGATGCTCCCGCCGCCCGCGACGAGGTCCCGCACGAACTCATAGGCGACGCCGGTGCGCTCCAGCGTCTGGTTGAGGTCGATGATGTAGATGCCGTTGCGCTCGCCGAAGATGAAGCGCTTCATCTTCGGGTTCCAGCGCCGGGTCTGATGACCGAAGTGGACCCCGGCCTCCAGCAGTTGCCTCATCGTGACGACAGCCACGCGTGTCTCCTTCCCATCGGTTGCTCGTAGTCCGGCTGCCACGCCCTCGCCGGTGTGGCTCGGGCGACCGTGGGTGCGGCCGGACGGTGGTTGTGTGCGGTGCTGCTGTGCGCCCGCGCCGTGTGGCGCAGGCCGTCCGAGTGTAGTCGGGCGGGCGGTGGGCGCGAAGAGGGCGGCCCCGCTTGGGACCGCCCCCCTCGTCCGGTACTGGTGCTCTGGCTGTTTGCTGACTGCCGTTTGCTGACTGCGCCCTAGCGGATCGGGGCCACCGAGGCGATCGGGACCGCAGGCGGGTTCCCGCCCAACGAGCCGCGGAACGCCTTGCTGGAGAACTTGAAGATGCCGCCGTCGCTGGAGACCATCAGGTAGCCGTCGCCGTAGGCCACCATGCCGATGACCGGCCGGTTCAGCGGGGCGCCGCCCATCGAGCCCTTGAACGGCGCCTTGAAGGCGAAGATGCCGCCGTCGGACGCCACCAGCCAATAGCCCACGTTGTCCGGGTCGCCGGCCATGCCGTTCACCGGTGCGTTGAGCGGCTGGCCGCCCATCGAGCCGTGGAACTTGGCGTTGAAGGAGAAGATGCCGCCGTCGGAGCCGACCATGTAGTAGCCGTCGCCTGCGCCGCTCAGCGTGGAGTCCAGCACCGGGCCGTTGAGGGGCGTGCCGCTCATGTCGCCCCGGAACACGGCGTCGCCGAACTTGATGGCCCGGCCCCGGTCGGTGAAGACGTAGTAGCCCTTGCCGGTCTTGGTGCCGGCGATGCTGGTCGCCCGCTCCCCTGCCGCCAGGCCGGCGTTGCCGAACCACGACGCCGAGCCGAAGGCGTACACGTGGCCGGCCGAGTCGAGGATCCAGTAGCCCGCGTTGTCGTTCGGGCGGCTCTCGATGTCGGTGGCGGTGACGCCGGGGCCGAACGGGGTCACGTCGGCGTTGCCGTAGTGGCGGGCGTCGCCGAAGGCGTACACGATGCCGGTCTGGCCGACCATCCAGTAGCCCGAGCCGCCCGCGCCGGGCAGCGGCGGGGTGCCCCGCCAGATCGGCCCGAGCATCTCGGTCTCAGGGGCGAAGTCCTCCGGGCACTGGCAGGTGTCGGGGTTGCTGGTCTCGTCCCATGACATGAGCACGCCGAGGTAGGTGAGGCTCGGCGAGCCGATGCAGTTCGGCGCGAACGAGGCGCCGTAGGTGCGGTTGCCGTCCCACGACCCGGCCCCGTCGCAGGTCACGACCTCGTCTGCCAACCGGATCACGCCATAGATGAGGTTGCCGTCGCCGTCGTTCAGGAAGATGGCCAGGTAGTCGAGCGTCTCGTTGTTGTCGTGGTTGAAGAACCACCCGATCGCGGTGGCGCCCACTTTCCAGTTGGTCGACGTGACCGGGTCCACGCTGCACGCCGTGGTGGCCGACACGTCGATCAGCGACGTGCCGTAGTTCATGCGGATCGACGTCAGGTCGCCGCCGCAGAACGGCACGTCGCCAGTGGCGTCGCCGTTGGTCCGCAGCTCGGCGCCGGTGACCGAGCCTTCGGCCGACTCGGACCCGGAAGCGGCCCCGCTTTCGGCACCCGTGGCGCTGGTGACGCCGCCGCCGGACTCGTAGGCCGCGGCGAGCCGCTTGGCCGCGGCCGGAATGCGGGCGTCGCCGGAAGCAGCGGGCTCTTCCGCCGTCGCCGCCGTCGCCGCCGTCGGGACCGCCAGTGCGGCAAGGATGGCCAGCGCGCTGCACGCGCTGAAGAACATTCGCTTCACAGAAAACCCCCCGGGCTCCGCCGTTCAACGGAGTGCATCGGTTGCACTCCTGTAATGGAAGGTTGAGCGTACCTGAGCCGTTTCAGGCGTCAAGGGTGACACCGGGCTATTTCCGGGCTATTTATCGGGGGATTCGGCGGATTCTTCGTGACGCGTTTCGGACCCGTTGGGACATCCCGGACAACCCGGCCCATGGCCCCGGCCCCGCCGGCACCGGGCCTCGACGGACGTGCCGCCCCAGGGCCGTCGCCACCGCCGCGAGCAAGGCCGCCGCCAACGCCGCCACGGCGTTGCGGTCCGCGGGCGCGACGGGTCCGCCGCCGGCACCTGTCTTCGTGCCCGCAGCCCATCCGCGCGGCCCCGCCGCCGATGCGGTCGTCGTCGGCCCGATCGACGCCACTGGCTCGGCGTGCACCTCCACCGGAACCGGCACTGTCGTGAGCCTCCCCCCGCCCGCGTCGGCGAGGATCGTCACGACGTAGCGGCCAGGCCGCGACGGCGCCGTGATGGCGTGGGCCAGGTCACCGGCCTCGACCAGGCCCGGCGGCGTGCTGGCGGCGGCCGCCCCGGTCTCGTCGACCAGCGTCAACTGGACCACGGCCGGCGTGGTCAGCCGGAACCGCACGGTCACCGGGCCGGTCGTCGTCGTCGGTGCGGCCGGGTCCACGGCGAGGGGCTGCACCACCGGCGTCGCGTCCTGGCCCGGCGGCGGCACCACCCGCACGCCCTTGCCCTCAGGCACGATGCGCCACGCCCCGCTCGTCGCCACCGCCACGGCCCGGCCGGACTGGTCGAGCACGCGGAAGCGCCCGTCGGCGGTTATGTCGGCCGCAGGCCTGCCCAGGTCCACGGCCACCCTGATCGTTCTGGGGATGCGACTGGCGTCAAGGCGCGTCGGACGAAGGCCGCCGTAGTACGCGGCCAGGATGTCCGGCGCCTTCATGCCTCGTAGGGCCTTGCCGTACGCACCCCACTGGCTCATGCCGATCCCGTGGCCCCAGCCGCCGCCGTCCACCACGACCGTGTTGGTCGAGGCCTCGGCGCTCGGCGTGAACCAGATCGACGGCACGGCGCGCGGCAGCCCGGGCGGCGCCCCGACGGCCGCGTTCACCCGCGAGCGGAACTCGGTCGCGGCCACCGTCACCTGGCCCGTCTGACCGTCGCCGCCCTGCCAGTCCGCCACCACCGTGTCGCCGCTGCGCTGGAGCCGCACGAGCACGCCCTGGACACCCAGGGCCGCGGCGACGTCGGTGTTCAGCAACTGCGAGCGCCAGCGGTGCAGCGGGCTGTGCCGGTCGTCGGGGTCGGCGACCGCCTTCAGGTAGGGGCGGCCCCCGTACACGGACCGCCCGCCATTGCTGGACGAGTACTTGGCGACGATCGGCGCGTTCTGGAACAGCACCACCTCGCCCGCCGTCTGAGCCACCGCCGCGGCCCAGTTCCCGAAGGTCGCCGCGTTGTCGGCGTTCCGCTCCTTGGCCACCCCGGCGTAGACCTGGCACGCGTCGGTGGCGCAGATCTGGGCGCCGACCGCTCGCGAGGCCGTCGCCACGTTCGCGGGCAGGGACAGCTCGGCCAGCGCGTAGGTCCGCGCCGCGATGGCTTGCGCCTTCTGCGCCTCCATCGGCCACGAGGAGGGGACTTCGGCGAGCCCCTTCACGTACTCCTCGAACTCGACGTCGTTCACCACGGCGACGCCGCCGTTCGGGGACGGCCGGAACTCGAGCGCGCCCCGGTACTCCCCGACGCCAGTCACCCCGACCACGCCGCCGGGGACCAGCGGCTCGATCCTGGCCTGCTCCACCAGCCATCCCGGCTTGGGCTTCGGCGGTGGCGGCGCCCTGCGGGTGCGCGCCGCCGAGGCCGCCGTGGTCGGGACGGCCGTCATCACGAGGGCGAGAAGGAGTAGGGCCGGGCCGCCGCCTCGGCGCCAGAACTGCATGAGGGGTCAGCCTACGGGAGGCGCCCAGGTCGTTCGATCTCCCGGCCCGGCCAGCGCCTTGGCCGACAACGCCACGGTCGCCTCGACCAGTTGCACCGTGGTCGCCGTCGCCGCGTCGAGGGCGGCGTCGAGCAGGGGCTCGCACGTCGGCGGTCGGCCGGCGATCGCCAGCGCCGCCTCGCGCTGCGCTTCCGGTCCACCCGGCAGGGTCGCGTGCGCGTTGGCGCCGTGGCCAGGCACGACGACGTTGGTCGCCCCCTTCAGCCAGCTCCGCGGGGCGGGCACGATCATGTCCCGTCGACTGGCGATCGAGGTTGCCTTGACCGTGGGCGGCAGCGGCGTCCCGGCCAGCGAGCGGAGGAACGTCGACCCCGGCGCCAACGCGTCTACCACCGGCTGCGTGGGGTCGAGGCCGAGCGGCCGCACCTTGGCGCCCGCCATCGTGAGCGCGGCGCCGAGCGGGTTGCCCGGCGCGGCGTCGACTGCCGTGGCCAGGTCGGCGCCGTCGTGCGGCGTCCCGAACGTCACCAGGTGGGCGACCGGGAGCGGAGGGCTCGTCGGACTCGGCTGTGTCAGTGCCGAGCGGGCCACCAGCCCGCCGAGGGAGTGGGCGAAGACGTCGATGGGCACGCCGGGGTGCCGCCGGGCCAGGTCGTCGATCAGGGCCCGCAGCCGGCGTCCCGCCTCCGCCGGGTCCCCCTGGGTGTCGATCGAGCGGTACCGGCTGCGGTCGGTGGAGCCGCCCCGATAGGAGAACTCGAAGACGTCTGGCCCCTCGTAGCCGAGGGCGGCGGTGTTGAGCCTGCGGATCGAGGGGTCGCCTTGGGACGACGACCCAAGCCCGGCGACGAGCACGGCCAGCCGGCGCGTGCGGGGCGGCGAAGGGGTCGGCGTGGAGCGGGGCGTGCACGGCCCGCGGTCCAACAGGTGGCCTCCAACCGCGACCGCCATCGCCAGGGCCGGATGGGTCCTGGCCGCGGTGTCGAGCATCGTGGCCACCAGCCCGGCCAGGCTCGGGTCCGGCAAGACTCCACGGAGCGCCGCGGCCAGGCCGACGAGGTCGCCCGGCGCCACGTTGAGCAACGCCGGCAGCCCGCGCCGTCCGGCCCAGGCCACGAAGCGGGCCGGGGTCCTGCCCAGCCGGCCCACCGTCCGCACCAGTCGGTCCAGCCCCCGCCGCTCCGAGGCCTCGGAGGGCAAGCCAGTGCCGTCGTCGGGGATGAGCCGGACGCGGGGGCGGGTGGCCGCCAGCAGCCCGAGCGGGTCGACGTACTCCTCGCCCACCCGGGCGCCGAAGTGCAACGGGGCCTCTCCTGCGGTCCCGACCACGTCGCCTCGCTCGACCCGTTGGCCGCGTCGGACGGCCGTCGTGCCGAGGTACGAGTAGCTGGTCCGAATGCCGTCGTCGTGGCGCACCACGACGTGCAAGGCGCCACCGACCGAGCCGGCGAAGGTGACGACGCCATCGGCGGCGGCGTGCACGGGCTCGCCGCCCGAGGTGGCGTAGTCGATCCCACGGTTGCCCGCGGAGAAGCGGTCGGGCGGCGGGCGGAACTCGTCGACGACCGGAGCGTCGACAGGCGGCGAGTAGCCGATGGAGCCGGCTGAGCCGGTCGAGGAAGCGGAGACGGGCGGGGCGAGACAGACGACGCTCAGTGCCGCGGCGGTCACGGCAATCAGGGCGCGCGGCGGCAAGGCCGGGCGGCGCATGGGGTGCTCCTGGGGACGGCGAACGACGCAGGAGGAAGTGAGAGCGGGCGAACGCTAGGGCCGAGGCGAGGGCGGCCGCACCCGAATTTCGGAAGCGAAGGGCGCGGTTTGGGCGCGCTTGGCAACCACGTCGGTTGTCATTGGCACCCAGACCGGGCCGGGGCGGGCGGCGGTGTTGGGGAGCTAGGCGGGCTCGCGCTCGGGCTCGGCCATCCGGGACCGGAGTTGGAGCACGGCCTTGGTGTGGATCTGGCAGACCCGGCTCTCGGTGACGCCGAGGACTTCGCCGATCTCGGCCAGGGTCAGGCCTTCGTAGTAGTAGAGGGTGAGGACGATCTTCTCCCGCTCGCCCAGCCGGTTGATGGCGTTGGCGAGGATCTGCTTCATCTCCTCGACCTCGAACGCGGCGACCGGGCCCTCGGCTTTGTCCGGGATCGTGTCGCCCAGCGTCGTGGACTCGCCGCGTTCGCCGGTGGACAGCATCTCGTCCAGGGCGATCAGGCCCACGAACGAGATCTGGTTGAAGATGTTGTGCAGCTCCTTCTCGCTGACGCCCATCTCGCTCGCCACCTCGGCGTCGGTTGGCGTGCGCAGGAGTCCGGCCTCCAGCTTGGCGTACGCCTTTTCGACGGAGCGCGCCTTGGCCCGCACGGAGCGCGGCACCCAGTCGATGGAGCGCAGCTCGTCGATGATCGCCCCTTTGATCCGGGCGATGGCGTACGTCTCGAACTTGATCGCCCGCTCGGGGTCGAACTTGTCGATGGCGTCGATGAGTCCGAAGATGCCATAGGAGACCAAGTCGGCTTGTTCGATGTTCTGCGGAAGGCCCACGCTGACCCGGCCCGCGACGTACTTCACCAGCGGTGAGTAGTGCACGATCAGCCGGTCGCGCGCCTCGCGCGACCCCGAGGCCTTGTAGTCGGCCCAGAGTTGCGCAACGGCAGCCTTCGCAACAGCTTCTTCGTCTTCCAACCTGGCGGTCCGTTCGCAGGGGGCTGTTCCCGCAGAGTGTAGACGGGCATCTGCCGGAAAATCGCGCTTCCCGCAACGTCGTTGACACGAGTGTCACCCAACGGCATCGGCGAAGGACCCCGCTGACCAGGCAAAGCGCTGCGCGCAGGCGGGCGACGGCGCTCAGCACCGCTCCCACCACCCTGCTTCGCGGCGGACCCAGCCCTCCCGCTCGAGCCAGGCCAGCGCCGCTGAGGCACGCGGCGGAGGGGCGCCCGTCCTGGTCGCGACGGTCTCCAGGCTGGTGGGCGTCCACTCCACCGCGTCGAGCACTGCAGCGTGGTCGTCGGACGGCGGCGTCCTGGCCTCGACCAGCCGGAGCGTGCCGGGGGGCGGCAGGGCGGTGGCGTGGCGGAGCGAGAGGGCGGCCAAGACGTCGTCGCCGTCGCACACGGGATGGCAGCCCTGGGACAAGAGGAGATTGGTGCCTGCCGACGCCCGACTCCGGATCGGCCCGGGCACGGCCAGGACGGCGACACCTCGCTCCTCCGCGGCCCTGACCGTGTGCATCGACCCGCCGGTGGGATGGGACTCCACCACGACCACGACGTCGGCCAACGCGGCGAGCACCCGGTTGCGGGCCGGGAACCGCCACGGCTCCGGTCGGGCACCGACGGGCGCCTCCGAGAGCAGCGCCCCTGCCTGGGCGACGCGGTCCCACAGCCGGGCGTGGCGGCGCGGGTAGACGACGTCGAGGCCGCTGCCGACGACGGCAACCGGGGGCGCGGCGCCACCCGCCAGGGCGCCCTCGTGGGCGGCGCCGTCGATGCCGAGGGCCAGGCCGGACAGGACGCACACGCCCGCCTCGGCGAGGAAGCGGCCCAGCTCGCGGGCGACGTCTCGGCCGTAGTTCGTGCAGCGGCGGGTGCCGACGATGGCGACCCGGGGCCGTTCCAGCGCGTCCAGTGAGCCGACGGTGAAAAGGACCGCTGGCGCCTCGTGGTCCGGCGCCAGTTGGGCCGGGTACTCGGGCGAGCCCCGGAGCCGAATGGCGACCCCCGCGGCTGCGTGGGCGGCGGCCACGTCGGCGACCGACGTGCGGCGGGCGGCATGGGCGAGGGCGGTGCCATGGGCGCCACGGCAGACCGCTTCCCACACCTGCAGCGGCGGGCCGGTCTGCAGGAGCCGGTCGAGGCGGTCCCAGGCCATGTAGGGCAGGCCCGCCAGGGCGGCGACGGCAGCGGCGTCTTCGCTCATGCCGCCTCCAGCCGGGCCAGGTCGACCCGGAGGTCGAGGGCGGCGCAGACGTGCTCCTCCTCGACATGCAGGCCGGCGCCGGCGAGGTCGGCCACCGTGCGGGCGACGCGGCGGACCCGATGGAGGCCGCGGGCGCTGAGGGTCCCCCGTTTGAGGTGCCACTCGACGACCTTCCAGGCGCCGCCGGTCAGCGGTGCGACCTCGTCCAGCCGGGAGGCCGGGAGCTCGGCGTTGGCGCGGACCCCACGGTCGGCCGCCAGCGCCCGGGCCGCCCACACCCTGGGGGCCACTGCGGCGGTGGACTCCACCGGCTCGCCGTTGAGCAGCTCGTCGACGTCGGCGCGGGCGACGGGGACGCGCATGTCGAAGCGGTCGAGGAGGGGGCCGGAGACGCGGCGGATGTAGCGGAGTCGGGCCTGCTCCCGGCAACGGCACCCCGATGGGCCGCCGTCGCCGCCGCACGGGCACGGGTTCATGGCGGCGACGAGGAGGAACCGGGCCGGAAAGGTCACGCTCTGTTTGATGCGCGAGACGCGCACGACGCCCTCTTCGAGGGGCTGGCGGAGTGCGTCGAGCACGGCGGGCGAGAACTCGCCGAGCTCGTCGAGGAAGAGCACGCCGTTGTGGGACAGGCTGATCTCGCCCGGGCGAAGCCAGGCCGAGCCGCCGCCGACCAGGGCGACCGACGAGGCGCCGTGGTGCGGGGCGCGGAAGGGCGGGCGGGTGACGAGCCCGCGGGCGGAGAGGTCGAGCCCGGCCGCCGAGTGGACGCGGGTGGTCTCCAGGGCCTCCTCCTGGGAGAGCGGCGGGAGCAGGCCGGGCAGGCGTTTGGCCAGGAGCGTCTTGCCCGCGCCGGGCGGGCCGGTGAACAGCAGGTGGTGCCCGCCTGCGGCGGCCACTTCGAGGGCCCAGCGGCCGACCCGCTGGCCGCGGACGTCGGCCAGGTCGGGCGGGGGCGGGTCGGGCTCGCGGGGGGACGGCGGGTCGGGGGCGTCGGGCCACGGGGCGGTGCCGGAGAGGGCGTCGACCAGCTCGCGCAGCGTCTGCGCGCTGCGCACGTCGTGTCGGCCGACGAGGCGCGCCTCGTTCACGCACGCGGCAGGCACGACGACGGTGGGCGCGTGGAGGGCGTCGACGAGGGGGACGATGCCGGGGACGCGGCGGAGCGAGCCGTCCAGCCCGAGTTCGCCGATGAAGGCGAGGGCCTCGACCGCGAGGGCGGGCAGCTGGCCGGCCGCGACGAGGAGGGCGATGGCGATGGGCAGGTCCAGGCCGGGGCCGCCTTTGCGCATGCCTGACGGGGCCAGGTTGACGGTGACCCGGCGCAGCGGCCAGGTGAGGCCGGTGGAGAGGAGGGCGGCGCGGACCCGGTCACGGGACTCGCGGCAAGCGGCGTCCGGCAGGCCGACGACGGTGAAGCCGGGCAACCCGTTCGAGACGTGGACCTCGACGGTGACGGGTCGGCCGTCCACGCCGAGCAGGCTGGCGGACGGGATGGTGGCGATCATGGCGGCTCTCCTGGCGCGCAGAAGCGGGCGGGAGGAGGGCCGTGACGCCGGTCGCACGAGCGATGGGGGCAAGGGTAAGGAGGGGGTGTAACAGGAACGTCGGGGGGTGTCCCCATCTTCTTGTCAAGGGCGATCACGCAGCGGCGCTGGACTCGTTGCGCGCGGCGCGCAACGCGGGCGTGAGGTAGGGCTCGCGGTTCCGCAGCATGGCGAGGATGACGTCG
>Ga0190267_10000018_pt1 | contig 29250 bp, 34 predicted proteins | sample Popmic239T_FD_140332 | JGI IMG/M metagenome (GOLD analysis project Ga0190267, IMG submission 140332) | Populus adjacent soil microbial communities from riparian zone of Oak Creek, Arizona, USA - 239 T | ecosystem: Environmental > Terrestrial > Soil > Riparian zone | place: USA: Arizona... | reverse complement strand
GGTGACCGGCGAGCGGGTGGTGATCCCGCACACCGAGGTGGTCGGGCACCGTCGGGGCATGGGGCTGGGCGAGGTGCTGGTGCGGGGCGCCCTCGAGGATGTGCGGGCGTCCAACCGGCACGTCGTCCCCCGCTGTTGGTTCGTCGCCCAGTTCATCGACGACCACCCCGAGTTCCGCGACCTGCTCGCTGCCTGAGCTGGAGTCGATGGACGAATACGTCGACGTCGTCGTCGCCTTTGGCGGCGACGACCGGCCGCTGGTCGAGCTGATCAACAGTTAGGCGGCGCCCGTCGTCCGGCTCCATGAGGAACGAGAGCTACCCGGGGACCATCCGGGTGTGTGGGTCGTCCACGACCTCGTTGGCGCCCTCATCGTCAGAGACGCAGTCCAAAGAGGTCTTGACCAGCGCTTCGACCACAGCCGCGACCCAGGGAGGCCGACGCCAGCTGACCCCTGCCAGCCACCCGGCTCCCGCCTTCTGGGCACGTTTTTGCACCGTAGAGGGCGGAAAACGTGCCCAGAAGCGTGGACGCCCCCAACCGGTTCCGCCGTCCCGCCCCTCCCGCTTTTGGGCACGTTTTCGGCCGTATATGGCCGAAAACGTGCCCAAAACGGTGAGAGGGGGCGGTGAGGGTGCGGGGCGCTAGGCGCGGAGGGTGGCGTGGGCGGTGTGCTCGACGGCGGTGATGATGCGGGTGCGCACCGAGGCGATGTCGTCGTCGGTGAGGGTGCGGTCGTGGGCCTGGAGCCGCAGGCGGTAGGCCAGTGACCGGCGGTCGGGGCCGACCCGCTCGGTGTCGCGGAAGACGTCGAACAGCGTGAGCGACTTCAACAGCTCGCCCGCCGCCTCGGTGATCGCGGCCGCCACGTCGGTGGCGGGCACCGCGTCGGGCACCGCGAAGGCCAGGTCGATGTCGCTCGACGGGAACCGTGAGACCGGGCGGGCCTGCTTGTAGTGCGGCGTGGTCGGCAGGAACCGCTCGAGATCGAGCGACAGCCAGCCCACCCGCCCCTCGATCCCCCACGCGGCCAACACGTCCGGGTCGATCTCGCCCACCCAGCCCACCCAGCCCACCGAGCCCGACCCGTCCGACACCTCGGCCGAGCGGGTGGGGTGCATGCCGGGCCCGGCACCGGGCCGCAGCGTGGCGGGCGAGCCGAACTCCTGCACGATCAGGTCGAACACCCGCTTGGCGGCCACCGCGTCGGCGACCACGCAGCCGAGCAGCTCGCGCTCGTCGGGCAGCGGCTGCGAGCGGTCGGCGGGCACACCGAAGACGTGGCCGATCTCGAACAGCGCCACGTCCGTCGCCCGGTGCGACTGGTTGAACGCCACCGCCTTCAGCAAGCCGGGCAGCAGCGACGTCCGCAGCACCGACTCCTCGCGAGCCAGCGGCTCGGGGGCGGTCAGCGCGTCCTCGGGCTGCCCCGACCGGGCCAGGTCGCCCGGCGCCAGCAGCGGCACGCCAAGCGCCTCGCTCACGCCCGCGCCCACCAGCACCTCGCGCAGCCGCCGCCGGGCCCGCTGGTACGGCGTCAGCACGCCCACGAACGGCCGGCGCGGGATGGTCCGCTCGATGTTCATGTAGCCGTGGTGGCGGGCCACCTCCTCGATGACGTTCTCCTCGATCGTCACGTCCGGGCGGAACGACGGGGGCACCACGTCGACCGCGCCGTCGAGCGACACGATCTCGAACCCGATCGGCCGCAGATACCCGGCGATCTGCTCGGTCGACAGCGCGGTCCCCAACACCTTGTTGACGCGGTCGGTCCGCACCCGGATCGTCTCGCGGCCAACGGGCAGCGTGCGCACGTCCTGCATGCCGCCGACGACTTGGCCCATCTCCAGCAGCTCGACGAAGCGGGCCACCGCCCGGTCGATGCCCTCGGGGTCGCAGCCGCGCTCGAACCGGGCCGACGCCTCCGACCGCAGGCCGAGCCGCTTCGACGTGCGGGCGATCGCCATGGCGTTGAAGTAGGCCGCCTCCAACAGCACCCGCGTCGTCGTGGGGCGGATCTCCGACGACTCGCCGCCCATGATCCCCGCGATGCCGACCGGCACGTCGAGCGCGTCGCAGATCAAGCCGTCCTCGCCGCCGGTGCCCAACGTGCGCTCCACGCCGTCGAGCGTCAGCAGCTTCTCCCCCGGCTTGGCGTTGCGCACGATCAGGCCCTCGCCGCCCAGCAGGTCCAAGTCGTACGGGTGCGAGGGCTGGCCGAGCTCGAGCATGACGTAGTTCGACGCGTCGACCACGTTGTTGATCGGGCGCATGCCGGCCAGCGTCAGCCGCCGCTTGATCCACTCGGGCGACTCCCGCACCTCGACGTCGAGGATGACGGTGGCGGTGAACCGGGGGCACAGCTCGCTCGCGTCGACCCGGACGGACCCGAGCGGGCGCGCCGGCGTCGGCCCCGGCGGCAGGGTCGGCTCGTTGATGTGGAACGGCAGGCCGAGGCGGGCCGCCGCGTCCCTGGCCACGCCCGCGACCGAGTTGGCGTCCGGTCGGTTGGTCTCGATGGCCAGGTCGAACACGACGTCGGCCTCGATGCCCATCGCCTCGGCGAACGGCGTCCCCGGCGCGCCCACGTCGTCGGCCAGGACGAGGATGCCCTCGTGGTCCTCGCCCAACTCCAGCTCGCGGGCCGAGCAGATCATCCCGTTCGACTCGACGCCTTTCATCTTGCGGCGCCCAATGTGAAAGTCGCCCGGCAGGACGGCGCCCACGCGGGCGAAACCCACGGTGGCCCCGGCATCGAAGTTCCACGCCCCGCAGACGACTTGGACCGGCCCGCCGGTGCCGTCGTCCACGATCACCCGGCGGATCTTGTCGGCCCCCTCGATGCGGTGGACTTCGAGCACCCGGGCCACGACGACGCCATCGAGCCCTTCGCCGACCCGCTCGATGCCCTCCACGACCATGCCGAGGTCGTCGAAGGTCTCCGCCAGCGCGGCAGGGTCGCCCTCGAAGGGCGCGAACTCACGGAGCCAGGAGAGGGGGACGCGCATAGCGGCGAGATCCTAAAACTGAGAGACGAAACGGATGTCGTTGTCGAGCAGGACCCGGATGTCCTCGATGCCGTGGCGCATGATGGCGATCCGGTCGATGCCGAAGCCGAAGGCGAACCCCGTCCACTCCTCGGGGTCGATGCCCACGGCCTTGAAGACGTTGGGATGGACCATGCCGCAGCCGCCCAACTCGATCCAGCCAACACCGGAACAGGTCCGACAGCCCGAGCCGCCGCACACCGCGCAGGTCAGCTCGAACTCGGCTGACGGCTCGGTGAACGGGAATGACGCAGGCCGCAGCCGGGTCTGGATGTCCGGGCCGAAGTACGCCTTGATGAACTCGTCGATCGTGCCGGCCAGGTCGCCGAAGGTGATGCCGTGGTCGACGACGAGGCCTTCGATCTGGTGGAAGGTCGCGTTGTGGGAGGCGTCCGGCGTGTCCTTGCGGTACACCTTGCCCGGCATCACCGCGTAGATCGGCGGCTTCTGCGACTGCATCAGCCGGATCTGGACCGGCGACGTGTGGGGGCGGAACAGCGTGGACTCGGGCTCGCCCCAGTCGAGGTAGAGCGTGTCGAAGCCGCTGCGGGCCGGGTGGGCCTTGGGGATGTTCAGGGCCTCGAAGTTGTTCCAGTCGGTCTCGACCTCGGGACCTTCGGCCACAGTGAAGCCCATGCCGACGAACACGTCTTCGAGCTCGTCACGGGCTTGGGTCACGAGCGAGAGGTGGCCGCGGGTCGGCGGGCCGGGAAGCACCTCGGTGAGGTCGAGCCGGTCGGCCGCCAGCGCCTCTTCACGGGCCTGCGCCTGCGCCGCCGCCGTCAACTGGTCGGCCCGGCGCTGTGCCTCCTGCTGGGCCTCGGCGATGAGCTTGCCGTAGCGGGGCCGGTCGTCGGGAGGGACGTCTTTGAGCTGTTGCTTCAGCGCGGTCAGCGGACCCCGCTTCAACACGGCGAGGTCGCCCGCGTTGATGCGGGCCAGCGTCTCGTTCAGTGCCGTTTCGACGTCCATCGTTTACGCGTGCAGCTCCTCGAAGGCGTAGAGCGGAAGCGTAAAGCGGAACGTCGTGCCCTGCCCTGGATTTGAAGTGGCCGTGAGCTTGCCGCCGTGGGCCTCGACCAGCCCGCGGCTGATCCACAGGCCGAGGCCGGACCCAGTGGGCTTGGTCTCGGCCCGGCGGAAGAACTTGGTGAAGACCTTCGACAGGTCGGTCTCCGGCATGCCCTCGCCCCGGTCCTCGACCGCCACGGCCACGTCCTGCTCCAGCACAGTGGTCGACACGACGATGCCCTTCGGCGACGCGTACTTGCACGCGTTCTCGACCAGGTTGGTGAGGACTTGGACGATCTTGTCGGGGTCCGCGTAGACCGACGGGAGCTTCTCGGGGAACTGGAGCTCGCATTCCAGGTCCGGGTACTCCATCTTCACCTTGTCGACCACCGACGACGCCACCGCGTGCAGGTCGATCATCTGGCGGCGCAGCACGAGCCGGCCCGACTCCAGCCTGCTGATGTCAAGCAGCTCGGTGATGAGGCGGGTGACCCGGTCGGCGTCGTGGTTGACCTGTTCGAGCATCATCCGCTTCTGGTCGTCTTTGAGGCGGTCCCAGCGGTTGAGCAACAGACTGGTGTAGCCCTTGACCGACGTGAGCGGCGAGCGCAGCTCGTGGCTGACCGTCGAGACGATCTCGATGCCGGTGGCCGACTGGTGGCCGCGGATGCCGGCCGGCCGCAGCGAGAGGACCGCGCCGAGCAGGCTGCCGTCGCCGTTGCGCTGGTAGGCCCCGGTGACGTACGTGCGGATGTCCTCGTCGTCGGCCCGGCGGATGGTGACCTCGTGCTCGGGCAGCTTGCGGACGCTGCGCAACTGCGTGGAGCGGTGCCACTCCCCCATCAGCAGCGGCTTGCCGTCCTTGGCACGGGGCTCGATGGCGTCGGCCACGTCCTGGCCGACGAGCTGGTCGACGCTGAAGCCGGTCAGGGCGGCCGCCGCGTGGTTGGCCGCGATGATCCGCCGGTCGGCGTCGATGTGGAGGACGGCGTCGGGAAGAAGGTCGAACTCGTCGCTCATGCGGCGCCTTGGGCTCGGCGTTGTCGGGCTACTTCGAAACACAACACGGCAGCCGCCATCCCTACATTCAACGACTCCGAGCGCCCGGCCATGGGGATGGTCACCACGCCGTCCAGCCTGGCCTCGACGTCGGCGGGCAGGCCGTGGGCCTCGTTGCCCAGCACGATGGCGGTGCGGCGCGTGAGGTCGACGTCTGTGTAGTCCGTGCCGACTCGTGCTGCAGTGCCCAGTCGGGCCACTTGCCAGCCTCCAATGCGATCGAGCACCTCCACAGCGTGGCCTCCAACTGCCGTCGGCACGTGGAAGAGCGAACCGGCCGACGCCCGCACCGTCTTCGGGTTGTAGACGTCGACTGAGCCGCCGCAAAAGAGTAGTCCGTCAGCCCCCGCCGCCTCGGCTGAGCGCATGACCGTGCCCGCATTGCCCGGATCGCGCACATCGACGCAGACCACGAGGAAGGTGCAGTCGCGCAGGTCGTCGTGGGGCACGTCGAGGAACGGGGCGACGGCGAGGACCGGCTGCGGCGTGACGGTGTCGGCGATCCGGTCGATGACGCCGTCTTCGAGGACGCGCACGGGCGCGTCGGTCGCCGGCGGGGTCGTGCCCTCGGCCACGTAGACCGCTTCGATGGGGATGCCGGCGGCGACCGCCTCGTCGACGAGCTTGGCCCCTTCGACCACGAAGGCGCGCTCTTCCTGACGCGCACCGCGGCGCCCCAGGAGGCGCCGCAGGCGTTGCACTTCAGGATTGCGGAAGGCGAGCGGTGTGCTCAGGAGGCCTCCGCCTGCTCGTTCTCCTGCTCGTGGCGCTCGTTCGCCTCGGCGGCCAGCTTGACGATGGCACCGAAGGCGATCGGGTCGGTGACGGCGAGGTCGGCGAGGACCTTGCGGTCGACCTCGACCTCGGCCAGCCGCAGGCCTGCGATCAGCCGGCTGTAGGACATGCCGTGCTGGCGGGCGGCGGCGTTGATGCGCTGGATCCAGAGCTGGCGGAAGTCCCCCTTGCGCGCCCGGCGGTCCCGGAACGCGTACTGGAGGGAGTGCATGACCTGCTCGTTGGCGGCTTTGTAGCTCCGGCTCTTGTTGCCGTAATAGCCCTGCGCCTGCTCGAGGATCGCTCGGCGGTGCTTCTTGCCGTGGACGGCGCGCTTGACCCTTGCCATCGACGGGCTCCTTTCTCGAAGGGGGTGCGGTGAGGTGGTGTGTTCGGCGTTTGGCCTGGTGGTGCGAGCGCAGTGGCTCGGCTACATGCCGAGCAGGCGCTTGATCTGCTTGGCGTCGCTGGCGGACACGTTGGCCTCGCGGCCGAGGCGGCGCTTCCTGCCTGCGCTCTTTTTCTCGAGGATGTGGTTGAGGAAGGCCTGGCGCCGGCGGAGCTTGCCGCTCCCCGTCACCTTGATGCGCTTGGCAGCGCCTTTGTCGGTCTTCATCTTCGGCATCGGTTCAACTCTCCTGCGGTTGGGGCGTGGCCTCTGGTGCGGTTGCCGCTCCGTTGGGGGCGGCGGCGTCGGCCGGTGCGGGTTCGGGTTGTGCCGCCTCGGCCTCGGGCTGGGGCGGTTCGGCGGGTTCGGGCTGGGCCTGGTCGGCCTGTGCCTGTTCCGGCTGCGGCTGCGGCTGGCCGCCCTCGGCCTCGGCCCGCTCTTCCTCGGCCCGTTCCTTGGCGGCCTGCTGCGCCCGCTTGTCGGGGGCCAGGACCATGATCATGTTGCGGCCGTCGAGCTTCGGCGCCGCTTCGACCTTCGCCAAGTCGACGACTTCTTCGGCGACTTTGTCGAGGATCTTCTTGCCCAACTCGGGATGGCTCATCTCCCGGCCACGGAACATGATCGTGACCTTGACCTTGTGACCTTCTCCGAGGAAGCGGGCGACCTGTCGCGTCTTGGTGTCGAAGTCGCCGGTCCCGATCTTGGGGCGGTACTTCATCTCCTTGATGCTGATGTTCGAGGTCTTCCGCCGTGACTCTTTGGCCCGTTGTTCGTTCTCGTACTTGAACCGGCCGTAGTCCATGATGCGACAGACCGGCGGGTTGGCCATGGGAGCCACTTCGACGAGGTCCAGGTCCGCCTCTCGGGCGATCCGCAGGGCCTCAGGCAGGGGCTTGATGCCAAGCTGGCTGCCTTCGGCGTCCACGAGGCGAACCTCGCGGGCACGGATCCGATCGTTGATCCTGGGCTCGTTGCTGGGCGGCGGTGCGGCGATGAGGCATCACTCCTTGGTTGTCGTGTCCACGCGAAAAAGCGGACGTTGGGAAGCAACGTCCGCTCAGGGTTGTGTGCGGTCGATCAACCTGGGCGCATCCCTTGATGGCCAGGTGGGGGCGCAGGCCCCGCTTCCCGATTCAGTTGTGTCGCGTAGGGTACCAGCCGTGGGCACGATCTGGACACCTGGCGGGGAGCAGCCGGTCGGCGGGACGGCGGGCGAGGGCGCGCGTGAGCCGGCGGGCGGGTCTGCGGGCGAGCCGACCGAGGCCGAGCTCGAGGCGCAGATGGAGCAGCTTCGACAGGAGCTGGCCGACACGCCGGCGGCGGCCGTCATCGGCAACCACTGCGTTGGGCTGTTCCAGTTGGCCGCGCTGCACCTGTCGCTGCAGCCCCCTCGTCTGGACCAGGCCCAGTTGGCGATCGACGCGCTGGGCGCGCTGGTCGAGGGCCTGGCCGGGCGGCTGGGCGAGGACGAGCAGCAGTTGAAAGACGGGCTGGCCCAGTTGCGGCTTGCGTTCGTGCAGATCAAGGCAGTGGCCGAAGGCGGCTCTGCTGGCTGAGCCAACTGAGCCAACTGAGCCGTCGGTCGTCTACGGCCGCCAGCCCGTGCTGGAGGCGCTGCGGGACCCGGCCGTAGTGGTCGACGAGGTGCTGATCGCCAGGCGCGGCGCGGGGCTGATGGCCGACGTGGTGTCGCTGGCCGAGTCGCAGGGCGTGGCCGTGCGGCGGGTGGCGCCGGAGAAGGTTGGCCGGGTGTCGGGCGATCCCCGCAACGACCAGGGCGTGGTCGCCTACGTGATGGCGGCCGACGCGCCTGAGCTGTCGGCGTCCTCGTTGGCGGCGGTGTCGGGGGTGGTGCTGGTGCTGGACGGGCTGACCAATCCCGGCAACGTCGGCATGATCCTGCGCACGGCGGTGGCGTTCGGGGTCGGCGCGGTGGTGCTGCCGCGGGTGGGCTCGCCCGATCTGGGGCCGGCGGTGGTGCGGGCGTCGTCGGGGGTCGCGCTGCGGGCGCCGGTCCTGCGCTGTGCGACCGCGGCCGACGGCGTGGCGCTGCTGCGGGCGGGCGGCTGGCGGGTCTACGGGCTGGCCGCGGGGGCGGCGGCGTCGCTGTGGTCGGTCGAGGTGGCCGAGCGGGCTGCGTTCGTGTTGGGCAGCGAGACCCACGGGCTGTCGGTGGAAGTCGACGAGCTGGTGTCGATCCCGATGGCCCACGGCGTGGAGTCGCTGAACGTGGCGGTGACGGCCGGCGTCGTCTGCGCCGAACTGGCCCGCCGCAGCGTTCTTTGAACGCTCGCGCGGACCGGTCGTCGCCGTCGTCTGGGTGCCGTTCTGTCGGCCAACCCGCCCGAACGGCACCCAGACCACCCCCGCCTGGACTCTGGAGGACATAGCGACCCGTATGCGGTACCTATGTCCTCCAGAGTCCGGCCGGGGCCGGGTGCCGGGACGGGTCAGGGGGTGAGGGGGATGGGCGGGGAGTAGCCGCCGTCGAGGAGCGTGCGGTTGCCGAGCGGCTCTTGCAGCTTGAGCCGGTAGGGCGTGTCGGGATTGCTCTGGCAGTTCTGGCCGCCGCCGCGGGGGCGGGTGGTCACTTGGATCGTGACGGTGTCAGGCCCGTAGACGACGACCGGGTCGTCGATCCTGCCCTCGGCGTTCTTGCCGCTGTTGCAGGTCTGTTCGTTGACCCACAGGTCGAGTTCGGTGCTGTCCGGCCCGGCCGCCGATGCCAGCCTCCAAGCGGCGATCTCGTGGCCGTCCTCGACGTGCGGGCGCAACGTGCAGCCGCCGCTGTTGGCGAACCTGAATCGGCCGTCGTCCGCCCGCACCGCGATGTACGGCATCGTCTGCCCCTGGGGCGCGCCGCCGTCGCCCTGCTCCGTCTTCGGATCGCCCACGCCGAACAGGACCTCGCCGCCCTCTCTGAGAACCTCCCGCAGCGGGCTGTCCTGCATCCCGAACATCACTTCCCGCAGGTTCTTGCGCGCCTCGACCACGGCGGGGTCGGACTCGTCGCTCACGAACGGCCGCTTGAGCGCTTCGGGCGGGAAGGAGCGCCCGTCGCAGGAGATGAGGTTGGCGCGCTCGGGCGGCGGCGGGTGGCCGGAATCGACGACCGGGTCCTCCGACCCGCAGCCCGCGACGGTCAGGACGAAAACAGCGACAGCGACCCCACGGAACCCCATGCCGTCATTGTGTAACGGATTCCGGGGAAATGGACGTCGCCTCCCACTGGCCGAGATGGCCGGGCATGACCTCGAAGGTGACCGGGATGTCGACGTCGATCGTGCGGCTGCCATCGGCGATCTGCGTGCAGTGGAAGAAGTACCGCTGCCCGTCGGGCGTCTCGACAGTGCCGAAGCCGGCGTCGTCGTCGAAGGCGGCGACCCGCCCGCGCAACGGCGACGCCGAGGCCGAGGCCGAGGAAGGCATCAGTGGACGATCTTGGACAGCGGCAGCTCGATGATGTCGGTGGCGCCCGCATCCTTCAGGGCCGGGATCAGCACGTTGATCTCGGACTTCGGGACCACCGTCTCGACCGCATAGCCGTCGTCGCCGAACAGCTTCGACACCGTGGGCGCCTTCATGGCCGGAATGATGCGGATGACCTCGTCGAGGTCCGACTCGGCCACGTTCAGCTTCACGAGCACCTTGCCCCGCGCTTCGAGCGTCCCCTGCAGCAAGGTCAGGAGCTGGTGCATGGCATGGCGCTTCTCGGCGTCCTCATAGGCCACCGGGTTGGCGATGAGCTCGGTGAACGAGATCAGGATCGTGTCGATGATCCGCAAGCGGTTGTTGCGCAGCGCCCGCCCGGTCTCGGTGATCTCGACGACCGCGTCCGCCACCCCCAAGGCGACCTTGGCCTCGGTGGCGCCGTGCGAGAGCGTGATCTCGGCGTCGGTGATGCCGTGCTTTTCGAGATACCGCCGGGTCAGCTCGCGGTACTCCGTGTTGACCCGCACGCCGTTCGACAGGTCCGCCACCGTCTGCACCGGCGACTCGTCGGCCACCGCCAGCACGACTCGGATCGGCAGCGACGTGGCCTTCGAGTACTGCAGCTCCCCGAGCGAGATGACCTCGCTGGCCGTCTCCTCGATCCAGTCGCGGCCGGTGATGCCGATGTCGAACAGGCCCGACGCGACGTACCGGGGGATCTCCTGCGGCCGCAGCACGGCGACCTCGGCCACTCGGGGGTCGGCGATCGACGCCTGGTAGTCGACCGACGACGAGCGCCGCACGGGCAGGTCGGCCGCCTCGAACAGGTCCATGGTGGCCCGCTCCAGCGAGCCCTTGGGCAGGACGAGCTTCAGCATCACAAGGACTTTCGCAAAGCGGCCATCTCCAGTGCCACCTCGGCCGATTCGAAGCCCTTGTCCAGGCGCTCTTGGGCCTGCTCGACGGTGTTGGTCGTGAGCACCCCGAACACGCACGGGACGCCGGTCTGCACCTGCACCTGCATGAGCCCCGACGCGCACTCCCCCGCCACATAGTCGAAGTGCGGCGTGTCGCCCCGGATGACGGCGCCGAGCCCGATGACCGCGTCGTGGCCCTCGGTCAGCCACTTGGCCGCCATCGGGACCTCGAACGCGCCAGGCACCCACACGACGGTGGGCTCGGGCGCGCCGCTCTGCTTCAGCGCGGCGAGCGCGCCTTCGAGCAGCGGCTTGGTGATGAAGTCGTTGAAGCGGCCGCACACGATGGCGACGCGCACGCCGGCCCCGTCGAGCTGCGGGCGCTCGCCGCGGGTCTTCTCGGCATTGTCAGAAGAGGTCTCAGAAGAGGTCATCGAGGCCCTCCAGCAAGTGGCCCATGCGCTCGCGCTTGGTGCGGAGGTAGTCGATGTTCTCGGCGTTGGGAACCGACTCAATCGGGACCCGCTCCACGATCTCGATGCCGAAGCCCTCCAGGCCGCCGTATTTGGCCGGGTTGTTGGTCAGCACGCGCATCGTCGTGACGCCCACGTCGACGAGGATCTGCGCGCCGATGCCGTACTCGCGGGAGTCGACCGGCAGGCCGAGGTCGAGGTTGGCGTCGACGGTGTCGCGCCCTTGCTCCTGCAGGTTGTAGGCCCGCAGCTTGTGGCCGATGCCGATGCCGCGGCCCTCGTGCCCGCGCAGGTAGACGACGACGCCCACGCCTTCGTCGGCAATGCGCTTCATGGCCGCGTCGAGCTGGGGGCCGCAGTCGCAGCGGAGCGAGCCGAACACGTCGCCGGTCAGGCACTCGCTGTGCACCCGCACGAGCACGTTGTCCTCGCCTTGCGGCGCGCCCTTGACGAAGGCCAGGTGCTGCATGCCGTCGAGCACGGACTCGTAGACGTAACAGGTGAAGTCGCCGTACTGCGTGGGGATGCGGGCCTCGGACATGCGCTTGACGAGCTTGTCGTTCTGGCGCCGGTAGCGGATGAGGTCGGCGATCGAGATGAGGAGCAGGTCGTGCTCCTTGGCGAACTCCTCCAACTCGGGCAGGCGCGCCATGTCGGTCTTCTTGTGGTCGACCACCTCGCACAGCACGCCGGCCGGATAGAGGCCTGCCATGCGCGCCAGGTCGACGGCGGCCTCGGTGTGCCCGGCCCGCTTCAGCACGCCGCCGGGCGCATACCGCAGCGGGAAGATGTGGCCGGGGCGGGCCAGGTCGTCGGGGCGGGTGGCGGGGTCGATCAGGGCCTGGATGGTGGCGCTGCGGTCGTAGGCGCTGATGCCGGTCGAGGTGCCGTGGCGGTAGTCGACGCTGACCGTGAAGGCGGTGCGGTGCGACTCGGTGTTGGCGGTGACCATCAGCGGCAGGTCGAGTTCGTCAAGGCGCTCGGGGGTCATCGGCGCGCAGATCAGGCCCGACGTGTGCTGGAGGAAAAAGGCGATCTTCTCGGGCGTGGCCGCCTCGGCCGCCATGATCAGGTCGCCTTCGTTCTCCCTGTCCTCGTCATCGACGACGACGACGATTTCGCCGCGGCCGATGGCGGCGATGGCTTTCTCGATGGGCGCGAACGGCATTCGGTCAGATCCTTCCGGCGAGGAGGCGCTCGACGTACTTGGCGACGACGTCGATCTCGATGTTGACGCGGGCGCCGGCCTTTTTGAAACCGAGGGTGGTGACCTCGGACGTGTGCGGGATGACGGCGACGGTGAACCCGTCTTCGGTGACGTCGACAACGGTGAGGCTGCAGCCGTCGACGGTGACCGACCCCTTGGGCACGAGGTAGCGCAGGAGGTCGGTCGGGATGCTGACGTGCAGGTCGGGCGCGGGCGCGGTGATCGTGCCGACGCAGTCGACGTGGCCCTGCACGAGATGGCCGCCGAGGCGGTCGGCCAGACGGACCGGGCGCTCGAAGTTGACCCGGTCCTCGGGCTGGAGGTCGGCCAGGTTGGTGCGGCTCAAGGTCTCGTCAACGGCGGTTGCCTCCCACCAGCCGGGGCCGATGTCGGTGACGGTGAGGCAGCACCCGTTGACGGCGATCGAGTCGCCGACCTTGGAGTCCTCGGTCACCGTCTCGGCCGCGAAGCGGAAGCGGCCGCCGTCGCGGGACACGACCGTGCCGAGCTCTTCGACTATCCCTGTGAACACAGCTCCACCTTGAGGTCGGGGCCCAGGCGTTCGACGCTGGCGATCTCGCCGCGCCACACGTCGGCGATCGTGGCCGCGCCGGGGCCGTTGAACAGCGGGTGTGCGTCGGCGCCGCCGAACAGGGCCGGCGCCAGGTAGAGGACGTAGCGGTCGACGAGGCCTTGCTTGTGGAACGCGTGGGCGACGGTGGCGCCGCCCTCGACCAGGAGTTGGAGCACGCCTTTGGCGCCGAGGTCGGCGAGGACGTCGGGCAGGTCGCCGGTGAGTTCGAGCGCGGGATGGACCTTGGCGTCGGGGGGCGCTCCGCCGAGCACGACGCGGAGCGGGTCGCGGCCTTCGACGTGGCGGACGGTCAGGCTGGGGTCGTCCTTGGCGACGGTGCCCGCGCCGACGAGGACCGCGTCCGACTCGGCCCGCAGGCGGTGGGCGTCGGTGCGGGCGGGCTCGCTGGTGATCCACTGGCTGGTGCCGTCGGGCGCCGCGGTGCGGCCGTCGAGGGTGGCGGCCAGCTTGAGCACGACGTAGGGGCGGCCCGTCTGGCGGTGCTTGAGGTAGGGGGCGAGCTGGGCGTTGATGGCGGTAGCGCAGACGCCGACGGTGACCTCGATGCCGGCTGCTCGGAGTCGGGCGATGCCGGCGCCCCGGACGTTCGGGTCGGGGTCCTCGATGCCGACCACCACCCGCTTGATGCCGGCGGCGACGATGGCGTCGGCGCACGGCGGCGTGCGGCCATGGTGCGAGCAGGGTTCGAGGGTCGTGTAGAGGGTCGCCCCTTCGGCTTGGGCGCCGGCTGCGTGCAGGGCGACGGCCTCCGCGTGGGGCCCGCCGGGCGGCTGGGTCGCGCCTTCGAACCCGCCCGGCTCGATGACCGCCCCCACCCAGGGATTGGGAGACGTGGTGCCGCGGACCGACGCGGCCAGGGCCATCGCCTGCCGCATCCGCTCCTCGTCACTCATGCACAAGATGTTACGGCGCGGTAACAAATGCACGCAGCGTGACGTCCGTCTCGCGCCCTCCGCGACACTTCCGCGTTTTCCACAGCAGGGGGTGCTGTGGAAAACGCGGGATTGCGACGGTTAGTGGGGGTGGGCGCCGGCGAGGAGGTCGAGGGCGTGGGGGACGACGTCGAGGACGGCGTCGAGGCACTCGCGGGCGCCGTTGGCCGAGCCGGGCGTGTTGAGCACGAGGGCCTGCCCGATCGTGCCCGCGGCAGCCCGCGACAGCCGCCCGAGCGGGTTGACCAGGCGCATGGCCTCGGCCAGCCCCGGCGCCTCCCGGTCGAGCACCGCCTTGGTGCCCTCGGGCGTGAGGTCGCGGGGGCCGAACCCGGTGCCGCCGGTGGTGACGATGAGGCCGGCGAACCCGTCGGCGAGGCGGCGCAGCGCAGTGGCGACCGGCTCGACGCCGTCCTCGGTCACGGCCGTGTCGACGACCTCGAAGCCCGCGTCGGCCAGCCGGGCGGCGAGCACTCCCCCGCTCTTGTCCTCCCGCGTCCCCGCGACCACGCCGTCCGAGACGGTGAGAACTTTCGCCTGCAACTGCGGCCCGGGCATCTATGCGGCCGCGTCGCGAATGGCAGCAGCGGCGGCGGCCGGGTCGGGCTTGCCGAAGATGGCGTTGCCGGCCACGAACACGTCGGCACCGGCGCCCGCCGCGACCGGCACCGTCGTCACGTCGATCCCGCCGTCCACCTGGATGGCGACCTTGAGCCCGTTGTCAGCCACGAACTGGCGGGTGCGCTCGACCTTCGGCATCACCTCGGCCATGAACTTCTGCCCGCCGAAGCCGGGGAAGACGGTCATGAGCAGCACCAGGTCGATCTGTGGGAGCCAGCGCTCGAATGCCTCGAACGGCGTGTCCGGGTTGACGGCCAGGCCCACGTCGAGGCCGAGCGAGCGCATCTGGTCGATCAGCGCCTGGGTGCCGCCGACCTCGACGTGCACGCTGCACCCGTCGGCGCCCGCGTCCCGGAACGCCTCGAGGTAGCTGCCGGGGTTGGTCATCATCAGGTGGCAGTCGAGGTAGAGGTCGGTGTGCTTGCGCAACGACTTCACGACCGGCGGGCCGATGGTGAGGTTGGGCACGAAGTGGCCGTCCATCACGTCCACGTGGAGCAGGTCTGCTTCCGGGCGGACGGCGTCGATGGCGGCGGCCAGCGCGGCGAAGTCGGCGGAGAGGATCGAGGGCGCGATGCGAATCGTCATGTCCCGCCCACGGTAACCCGCAGGAGATACATGCCATCGGTATCCGCCGCCTGCGGGAGGAGGCGGGCGCCGCGGCCGAAGGGCTGCCACGGCGGGCCGGGCGGGGGCAGCGGCACGGCATCGGGGCGGGTCTCGGCCAGCCACTTGTCGATGCCTGCCGACTCGGCCAGCGTGAGGGTGCACACGCTGTAGACGACCACGCCGCCCGGCTTGGCGATGGCGAGCGCGGCGTCGAGCAGGTCCCGTTGCAGGGCGACGAGGTCGGTCACGTCGGACGGCTGGATGCGCCAGCGGGCGTCGGGGCGGCGGCGCAGGACGCCGAGGCCGCTGCAGGGCGCGTCGAGCAGGACCCGGTCGAAGGTGTGGGGCGGGTACGGCGGACGTCGGCCGTCGGCGACGAGGGGGGCGACGTTGCTGGAGTTGAGGCGGCGGACGTTCTCGGCGACCAGCCGGGTGCGGATCGGGTTGACATCGCTGGCCGCGACGAAGCCGTCGAGGGCGGTGGCCTTGCCGCCCGGCGCCGCGCACAGGTCCGCAATGAGGTCGGAGGGCTGGGCGTCGACGGCGGCGGCCACGAACTGCGAGGCCTCGTCTTGGATGTAGCCGTCGGCCCGCTCGCTGACCGTGGGCGGCTCGTTCATCTTGCGCAGGGCGGCGAGGGCGTCGGCCCGGCCGAGGTCCTTGGCCAGGCGGTCGACGATCCAGTCGGGATAGCTCAGCTCGGTGGCCAGGTCCGGCCAGTCGGGCGGGTTGGTCGCCACCTTGCGCAGCACGGCGTTGACGAAGCCGGCCGAACGAGGCGGGGAGGCGTCGACCGTGGCGGCCACGGCGGCATGGGCCGGGGTCTTGAGGAAGTGGAGCTGGTACGCACCGAGGCGGAGAGCGGCGCGGGTCTCGGCGTCGACCTCGCGGTTGATGTAGCGGTCGACCAGGAAGTCGCAGGCCCGGCGCATGCGGGTCGTGCCGTAGACGAGCTCGGTGACGAAGGCCCGGTCGCGCGTGGCGAGGGTGGAGCCGTCGAGCAGCTTGGGCAGCGCGAGGTTGGCGTAGGCGCCGTGCTCGATCTCCGACAGGGCGCGCAAGGCCAACGCCCTGGCGGTGGCGGTGGCCGTCTCAGCCAAACGACTCGTCGGGTCCAGGCCGGGCGCCGTTGGCCCATGCGGTGGCGGGCATCGGCCCCTTGCCCTCGGGCTGCACCTCGGTCAGGACGAGGTCGCCGACGCGGTGGCCGGCGGCGGCGGTGTCGAGGGTGGCCTTGAGGACGCGGAGGCGCTTGCCCCGAAACGTCGTCCAGGCACGGCCGAGGCGGATGAGGCGGTGGATCTCTGGCGCGGGCTTGGTCCAGTCGATGCGCAGCTCGTCGGGCTCGATCTTGGCCGCGTAGGTCGGCTCGCCCTCTTGCGGATGCGGGTCGCCGAGGCCGGTGCGGAGGCGGTCGACGAGCAGGCGCGTGCCCACCGCGACGAGCTCGGCGCGCAGTTCGTCGGCCGTCGTCTCGGAGCCGATCGGGACCGACTCGCACGTGTAGACGGGGCCGGTGTCGAGGCCTTCGTCGAGGGCCATGAGGCACACGCCGGTCTCGGTGTCGCCGGCCAGGAGGGCCCGCTCGACGGGGGCCGCGCCGCGCCAGCGGGGCAGCAGCGAGAAGTGCACGTTGACCATCGGGAGGCGGTCGAGCACGTGGGGCTTGATGAGCTTGCCGAAGGCCACGACCACGCCAAGCTCGGCGTCGGTGTCGAGCACGGCGTCGACCTGGTGGGCGACGGGGATGCCGAGGGCCTCGGCGGCCTGCTTGACCGGGCTGGCCACGAGGGCGCCGCCCCGGCCTCGTTTCTTGTCGGGCTGGGTGACGGCGACGCGGATGTCGTGGCCGTCGGCGGCGAGGGCCTGGAGCGGCGGGACGGCCGCGTCAGGAGTCCCGAGGAAGGCGAGCCGCATGCCCGGAGGTTAGAGGCCGGCTTAGAGCGGGCGGGCGGTGGGGGCGGCCAGGTCCCGAGTGCGGAGGGTGCGCAGGGCCTGCTTGCGGGTGTCAGCGTCGAGCCGCTCGAGGAGGAGGGTGCCGTCGAGGTGGTCGAGCTCGTGCTGGAACACCCGGGCCTCGAACTCGTCGGCCTCGACATTGATCTCGTTGCCGTCGAGGTCGTAACCCACAAGGTGCACGACCTTCGGGCGCACGATCGGCCAGTACAGGCCGGGCACGCTGAGGCAGCCCTCTTCGTACTCCCACTCGCCCTCGGCCTCGGTGATCGTCGGGTTAATCACGCACTTCGGGCCGTCGCCCGCGTCGTAGACGAACAGGCGCTTTTGGACACCGACCTGGGGCGCGGCCAGGCCTGCGCCGGGGGCGGCGTACATGGTCTCGATCATGTCGTCGACCAGCTTGGCCAGCTTGCCGTCCACGTCGGTGATCTCGGCGGCGCGCTGCTTGAGCACGGGGTCGCCGAAGACGCGGATGGCGTGCGTGGTCATGCCGACCAGGCTATCGGACCGCCCCCCTTACCCGAACCCCCGCCACCCCCACCGTTCTCGTCGCGCTCAGTTGCGGTATCCGCAACTGAGCGCGACGAGAACGGGTTGGGGGTTTACACCGACGCGGACCAGGTCCACTTGCCGGCGTACGCGCCGACGGTCGTCATGCCGCTGTCCACCCGCAGCGGCGTGGTGTCGCCCCGCAGCACCTCGAACGCCTCGGCCCGCTCCGCCTCCGGCAGCAGCCAGGTGGCGTACACCCGGCCGGCCGCGGTGCCGGTGCGCACGACCTCGGCCACCTCGTCCACCGACGGGCGCCGCCGGGCCAGTCGCTCGAAAGCGGGGAAGGCGGGCGGGAGACTCCAGTCCTCGGCGGGCCGCAACACGAACGCCGACGCCGCCGCCAGCACGGCCAGGTCGTCCGGCCGCGGCTCCGGCCCGTCGGTGACCACCTCGGGATAGACGATGCTCACGTGCGCGTCCGAGAAGAACTTGTCCCAGTGGACGCCTGCCTCCAGCCACCGGGGCCGCCGCTGCTGATCGAGCCATCGGCCCAGCACCTCGACCTGCTTCTTGTACGGCCGGTCGTGATCCCGACTGAGCCGCACCCGCCGGAGCCCGCCCAAGGTGAAGACGGCGTAGACCGACCAGCCGTCGACGTCGATAGTGCCGTCGGGGCTGAAGCCGGCCGCAGGCGCCCACTGCGCGAACGACGACAACGGCTCGCGCCGATCGAGCCGCCACGCCTCCGCGTCCAGCGCGCCCGACTCCGGGTCGATCCTCATGGCTCGATCCTCATGCCCTCAGTGGGTCGACCTCGACCCGGAGCCGGCCCGCCGGGCGCGGGGCGGCGGCCAGGGCCGAGCACAGGGTGTCGTGGTCGGGCGCCCGCACCAGCCAGCGCCCCTCGTCGGGGCCAAGCACGTCGACCGCCTCCGACGACACCAGGCCCTCAACGAACAACCCAGCCGCCTCGCCCGACACCAGCGCCAGCGCCACGAACGGTGGCATCCCCAGAGCCTGCCGCCGCTCCTTCTCCACCGCCACAAGCCGCCCGGGGTCCCCGTGGAGCGCGGCGTCGAGCACCTCGTGGTGCGGCACGCGGGTCTGCACCAGCACCCGGCCCCCGGTCCCGCTCCCCCGCCCGCCGACCAGCCGACTGGCCCTGGCCAACAGCGCCAGTGCCTGCTCCCCCGCCCGGTACCGCGGCGCCAGCAGCTCCTGGTCGATGTCCAAGAACGCCACCGCGTCGACCGAGTCGAGCCGGTGGAGCAGCGCCTCCGTGCCGACCAGCACCCGCGCCGCCGGCACCTCGTCCGACTCGCCGGTCACGTCGCCGACCGGCTCCCCCGCCAACGCCTCCACCTCCTCGCGCACCCGGGACACGCCGAGCCGCAGCAGCTTGAGCTTCTGGGCCCCGCAGTTCTGGCACACGACCGGCCGCTCCAGCCCGCACCGCCGGCACCGCAGGGCAGCGGACTCCCACGACTCCACCGATGCCTGGCACCGCTCGCACCGGGCCAGCTCGCCGCACGCGGCGCAGGCCAACAGCTTGGCCCTGCCCTTGCGGTTGAGGATGCACGCGACCCGGCCGCCCCCCCGCAGCAACGCGACCAGCCGCGGGCTGAACAGGCCCGAGCGGGGGTCCTCCTTGCGCTGGTCCACGATGTCGAGCACCGCCCAGCCCGCCCGCTCGTCCGAGCGCGTCGTCGTCACCAGCGTCCCCCACGCCAACTGCTCCAGCGTCGGGCACGGCGTCAGCAGCAGGCACTGCACGCCCGCCCGCCGAGCCCGCTCGGCCGCGACCTGCCAGGCGTTCCACGTCGGCGCCGACTCCTCCTGGTACACCTCGTCGTGCGCGTCCAGCACCACCACTGCCGACAGCCCAGGCACCGGCGCCCACGCCGCCGACCGCACCCCCACCACGACGCAACCGCCGGCCGCCGCCCGCCCCCAGTCCCGCGGCATCAGCGCGACCGGCACGCCCATCCGACGCAGTCGGGCGGCCAAGAAGGCGGCGGCCGACACCGACGGCGCCAGCACCAGCGCGTTCCCCCGCGCCGCCGCCGCGGCCACGGCCCAGAACCCGTCGTCGCCCGGCGGCGTCCGCACCACCAGCCGCTCGCCGACCGGCAGCGAGTGCGGCACGACGATTGGCGGCCCCGGCGCAGGCGGCGCAGGCAGGCCCCGCACCGACACCGGCGGCGAGGCCGACTTCAACAGCCACCGCACCCGCCCGGCCCAGCGCCACGACGCCCACTCGGCCACGTCGATCACGTCCTGCGGCGGGCCGAGGCTGCTGACCTTGTTGACCGGCTTCAGCGTCACCCCGGCCGGCGGCGTCACGCCGGTCTCCACCACCCACGCGCCGACCCGACGGCCGTTCAGCGTGATGCGCACCAGCGCGCCGACCGGCGTGTCGGCCGGGGCCAGGTAGTCGAAGCGCTTGTCGATGCCGGCGACGTCCGGCACCACCCGGACGACGGCCTCTAGAGGTTCAGGGCGCGCTTGAGGTCGTCCAGCTTCGAGAGCTGCTCCCACGTGAACTCCTTGTCGGAGCGCCCGAAGTGGCCATAGGCGGCAGTGCGCCGATAGATCGGCCGGCGCAGGTCGAGGTCCCGCACGATGGCGGCCGGACGGAGGTCGAACACCTCGTCGACCGCCTTGGTGATCAGCGCCGGGTCGACCTGCTCGGTCCCAAAGGTGTCGACCATCAACGACACCGGCCTGGCCACCCCGATGGCGTAGGCAACCTGCACCTCGCACCGACGGGCCGCGCCCGCGGCGACGACGTGCTTGGCGACCCACCGGGCCGCGTACGCGCCGGAGCGGTCGACCTTCGACGGGTCCTTGCCCGAGAAGGCGCCGCCTCCGTGGCGGGCCGCGCCGCCATAGGTGTCGACGATGATCTTGCGGCCAGTCAGGCCGGCGTCGGCGTGCGGGCCGCCCAGCTCGAACTTGCCAGTCGGGTTGGCCAGCAGCTTGTACTTGTTGTCGGTGAACTCCGGCGGGAGCATCGGGTGCACGACGTGTTCGTTGAGGTCCGGCTTCAGCAGCGTCTCGATGTCGAGGTTGGGCGCGTGCTGGGTGGAGATCAGCACCGTCTTCAACTCGACCGGCCTGCCGTTCTCGTAGTCGAAGGTGACCTGGGTCTTGCCATCCGGGCGCAGGTACGGCAGCACGCCCGCCTTGCGCACCTCGGAGAGCCGCTGGGCCAGGCGGTGCGCCAGCCAGATCGGCAGCGGCATGAGGTCTTCGGTCTCGTCGGTGGCGTACCCGAACATCATCCCCTGGTCGCCTGCGCCCTGGGCGTTGAGCTCGTCCTCACCGCCGGAGCCGGTGCGCAGCTCGAGGGCGCTCGACACGCCCTGGCTGATGTCAGGCGACTGCTCGTCGATGGCGGTGATGACGCCGCAGGTGTTGCCGTCGAAGCCGTAGGACTCCCGGTCGTAGCCGATGTCGCAGACGGTCTGGCGCACGAGCTTGGGGATGTCGACGTAGGCCGACGTGCTGATCTCGCCCGCCACCACGACCAGCCCGGTGGTGAGCAGGGTCTCGCAGGCGACACGGCCGGTCGGGTCCTCGGCCAGGATGGCGTCGAGGACGGTGTCGGAGATCTGGTCGGCCATCTTGTCCGGATGACCCTCCGTGACCGACTCGGACGTGAACGTGAAGCGGCTCATTGCTCTCTCTCGGCTCCTAGGCGGGGGACCACAGCGTCGAGGACGACTCGGGCGACGCTGCGCTTGTCGGCCAGGGGGACATTCTGCTCGCTGCCGTCGCGGCCGAGCACATCCACCTGGTTGGTCTCGTGCTCGAACCCGGCTCCTGGCGCGGTCACGTCGTTGGCGACGATCAGGTCGAGGTTCTTGGCCTCCAGCTTGCGCCGGGCATAGGCCTTCACGTCTGTCGTCTCGGCCGCGAACCCGACCAGCACCTGGGCCGCGGGCTTGCGCTGGCCGAGGGTGGCGAGGATGTCGGTGGTCGGCTCCAGCGTGACCGGCGGCGGGCCCGACCCCTTCTTGATCTTGTGCTGGTGCGGGTCGGCGGGCCGGAAGTCGGCGACGGCGGCCGCCATCACGACCACGTCGGCGTCGCCCGCCGCGTCCAGGGTCGCCTCGGCCATCTCGGCCGCCGTCTCGACCTTGATGGTGCGCAGGGCGGCCGGCGTCCAGCGGTCGACGGTGCTGATCAGCGTGACGTCGGCGCCGCGGGTCGCCGCCTCGTAGGCGATGGCGTAGCCCTGCTTGCCCGAGCTGCGGTTGCCGAGGTAGCGGACGGGGTCGAGCGGCTCGCGGGTGCCGCCTGCGGTCACGACGACGCGGGTGCCCTTGAGGTCTTGCGGCGCCAGGGCCTGCTCGACGGTGAAGAGGATGTCGTCGGGCTCGGCCAGCCGGCCTGCGCCCTCGTCACCCCCGGCCAGGCGGCCCACGGCGGGGTCGACCACCACCGTGCCGCGGCGGCGCAGGGTGGCGATGTTGTCCTGCACGGCCGGGTGCTCCCACATCTCGGTGTGCATGGCCGGGCACACGATGACGGTGGCCCGGGTGGCGAGCAGCGTGGCGGTGAGCAGGTCGTCGGAGATGCCGGCGACCAGCTTGCCGATCACCCGGGCGGTGGCGGGGGCGACGACGATCACGTCGGCGTTCTGGCCCAGCCTCGTGTGCGGGATCGGCTCGGGCTCGTCCCACAGCGAGGTGCGGGCCTTCTCGCTTCCGAGCGCGTCGAAGGTGAGCTTGCCGATGAAGCGGGTGGCGTCCTCGGTAAGGACGGGGCTCACGAAGGCGCCCGCGTCGACCATGCGACGGCACAGCTCGACGGCTTTGTAGGCGGCGATGCCCCCGGAGACGCCGAGGACGACCCGTCGCCCCGCGAGCCAGGTGGTCAAGCCGCTGCCTTACTCCCCTGCGGCCTCGGCCTCGTCACCCTCGACCTCGTCCTCGCGGGTGAAGACGATCTTGCCCGCCGACACCTCTTCGAGGGCGATCGACAGCGGCTTGCGCGACACCGAGGTGACCTGCGGCGGGACGATGGCGCCGAGACCCTCGCCCAACTGGTTGAAGTACGAGTTGATCTGCCGGCCCCGCTTGGCGGCCAGGGTGACCAGGGTGAACTTCGAGTCGACCTTGTCGAGCAGGCTCTCGATGGGCGGGTCCATCATGGTCGGGCGGCGCGTGGCCATCAGCTAGATCCTCCGGGGGGTCGGTGCCGTTCGAGTATACCGGCGACCTCTCGGACTACCCGGTCCAGGTCGTCGTTCACGACCACGTGGTGGGCCAGGCGGCGGCCTCGTTCGAGCTCCATGGCGGCCCGGTCGAGCCGTCGCTGGACCGACTCCTCGTCGTCGCCCCGGCCGAGGAGGCGTTGGCGCAAGACGTCGAGGGAGGGCGGCTCCAAGAGGAGCACGACCGCCTCGGGGTGGGTGCGGCGGATCGACTCGGCCCCGTTGACGTCGATCTCGAGCACGACGTCGCGCCCCGGCGGCGCCTCTGCCTTCGGCGTGCCGTAGAGGTTGCCGAGGTGCTCGTCCCACTCGACGAAGCGGTCTTCTGCGATCGCCTGTTCGAAGGCGGGCCGGTCGACGAAGGTGTAGGCGTCCTCGGCCTCGTTGGCCCGACGGGGACGGGTCGTCCACGAGCGGCTCAGCCAGAGGCGCGGGTCCTGGTCGAGGAGGCGGGCCACGACGGTGCCCTTGCCGGCGCCCCCGGGGCCGATGACGACGAAGATCATCCGCGGGGTTCGAGCTCGCGAAGGTGCTGTTCGTAGTGGGCCGTCTTCTCCGAGAAGAAGTAGGCACGGAAGCGCTCGTCGGCCACTTCCTCGGGGGCAAGCCCGGCCAACGCGGTCCTGGCCTGGGCATGGGCGGCGTCGAGGCGGTCGAAGACGGCTTGCGCGGTCTGGGTCCTGGCCCACCCCGCCTCTCTGGCGTTGTGCTCGTCGGCGTGGGGCCAGGCGCCGTCGTCGGGGGCCGCCGCCTCCCGGAAGGGCGCCCATGCCTCGTCGAACGCCTGGGTGAACTCGTTGTCCGGCATTTCGGAGCGGTACCGTAGGCGGTATTCGCTGGGAGAGAAGTGGAGGCCGGGATGGCTGACGAGACGACGCAGGAGACCGAGCAGGAGCAGATCGGCAAGACGGCCGGGGCGTTCGCAGGCATGTTCGCCGGGGCCCGCATCGGCGCCGCCATCCCGATCCCGCTCGTGGGGCCGTTCGTCGGCAGCGTCGCGGGCGCAGTGCTCGGCGGCGAGGCGGGCAAGCGGGTCGCCCGGGCTGCGGTGGTCGGCGCCCGGGCCTTCTCCGATGCGCTGAAGCAGCGTCCGGCGGAGTCGGGCGAGCCGGCCTAAGCCAGCCTCGCCGGCCTGGCCCCTAGCCCAGTTCTTTCAGCAGGTTGTCGCGCTGCTGCTTGCCGAGTCCCTGAATCCGACGGGCCTCGCTGATGCCTACCTGCTCCATGAGCCGGCGGGCCTTCACCTTGCCCAGACCGGGCAGGGACTCCAGCACTGAGAGGACCTTCATCTTCCCGACGACTTCGTCGCGGGTGCCCTGGTCGAGCAGCTCGGTGAAGGTGATCGAGCCCATCTTGAGCTTTTCCTTCAGCTCGGCTCGTTGACGACGCGCGGCGGCGGCCTTGTCCAGCGCGGCCTGGCGTTGCTCGGGGGAAAGCGAGGGCGGCAGCGGCATGACTGGCACCCTAGCGCGCCCCGTCTGGCCGCCCCACCGGGAGTGGTCGACGGCGCGGGTGAAAGAATCGCCGGGGCCGCAGGCTTTCTCCGGCTGTGGCGACCATCCGACCCGACGTCATCCCAGTGACCCAGCACGCGGCCGACCTCGTCGCCGACCTCGAGCCGCGGCTGCGGCGGGCGCTGGTCGCCCGGTACGGCCTCGACGTGGGCTGCGACGTGGCCGCCGAGGCCGCCGCATGGGGGCTTGAGAACGGGGACCGCCTGCTCGCGATGGCCAACCCCGCCGGCTATCTCTACCGGGTCGGGCAGTCGGCGGCGCGGCGGCTGCACCGGGCCGACCGGGGTCGGGTGTCGTTCCCGCGTGAGCACGCGTTCGCGGACGACGAGGCAGAGGGGGCGGACCTGCCGGGCGACGTCTTCGCGGAGCTGGCCCGACTGCGCCACGAGCAACGGGTCTCGGTCCTGCTCGTCCACGGCTATCGCTTCACCTATCGGGAGGTGGCCGACCTGCTCGACACCACCGAGGCCGCCGTCACCAACCACGTCCACCGCGGCCTGGCCAAGCTTCGCCGCCGTCTGGAGGGATCACCATGACTGTCACTGTCGAAGAGCGCATCCGCCGCGCTGCCATGCAGCTCGACGAGGCCATCGAGGAGCGGGCGGGCGCAGGCGGGACCTATCTCGTCGAGCGGCGCACGGCGCCGGGCCGGCGGGTCGCGTGGATCGCTGCGGCCGCCGCGCTGGTGGTCGTCGCTGGGGCGGTCGTCGTCATGCAGGGCGGCGGGGTCGAGACGGTCTCCGCCCCGGCGGCCGGGCTGGTCGACGGCGAGGGGTGGGAGCGCCTGCCCGAGTCGCCCCTCGGCGGCCGGTTCCAGCACCTCGGCGTGAGCACGGGGACCGGGATGCTGGTGTGGGGCGGGCACGACGGCGAGACGGACCGCACCGACGGCGCCTTCTTCGATGCGGTGTCGGCGACGTGGAAGGCCGTGCCCAAGGCCCCGCTGGCGGGCAACCGCGGCGATGCCATCGGGGCGTGGACGGGGACCGAGGTCGTGGTCGTCAACGGGATCGACGGCCAGGTCAAGGCGGCGGCCTACCGACCGGCGACGAACAGGTGGCGCAAGCTGCCCGACCCGCCGCTGGCCAACGCCGCCAGCATGATGACCAAGGCGGTCTTCGTGGACGGCGCCGTCGTCGTCGTGGCGGTCAGCGAGGAGGGCGAGCCGGGGGTCCGCAACGAAGTGGCCGTGCTCGACCCGGCCACGTCGACCTGGCGCATCGGGGCAGTCCCGGCGAGCAGCTTCGGGTCCGGCTTCGACACCGTGGTGGTGGGCTCGGAGGCAGTGCTGGTCGCTCGCTACGGCATGGGCGGCAAGGGCTGCGGGGCTTCGGTGGTGGCGGCGTACAGCCCGACGGCGAATGCTTGGCGGTCGCTCGACGGCGGGCCGCTGTCGAGTGTGTTCGCCAGCGCGGTGGCGTCGACCGGCACCGAGGTGTTCGTGGCCGGCGGGCCGTGCGGCGGGTCGGACGACTCCCGCCTGGCCTTCCTGCTCGACCCCGCGACCGGTCGGTGGCGGACGGCGGCCGAGGCGCCCGTCGCGGTGCGAGGCGACATCCGTTACGGCGAGGTGTTCACCGGCACCGCGGTGCTGACGTTCGCGGCCGACGGGACCCCGGTGTTCTACGACCTGGCGTCGGACTCGTGGGAGATCGGCGTGGCCGGCCCGGTGGGCAAGCGGTTGCAGGAGACGCCATGGGTGTGGGCCGGCGGCCGCCTCGTCGCCTTCAGCGGGGGCGTGACGGAGGGCAAGGACGGCTTGTGCTGCCCGATGCTCGCCGGCGGCTACACCTACACCCTCCGCCCCTGACCGCCCGCAAGAACCCCAACCCGCGCGTTTTCCCCAGCACCTGCTGCTGGGGAAAACGCGCGTTTAGGCGGGGGTGAGGGACTCGATGATCTTGGCGGCGGCGGCGGCCCGGTCCTCGGCCCCGGTGACGGCCCGGCCGATGACGAGCAGGTCGGCGCCCGCGTCGAGGGCGCCTTGGGGGGTGGAGGTGCGGGCCTGGTCGTCCGACGATGCGCCGGCCGGCCGGATGCCGGGGACCACGGCCATCAAGCGGGGCGCGAGCTGCTTGGCCTCGCGCACGTCGCCCGCTGCGCAGACCACGCCGCCGCAGCCTGCCTCCACCGCGGTCCGAACCCGGTTGCCGAGGATGTGGGGCGGCGCCCCGGCGTCGGACGTGAGGATCGTGACCGCCAGCGCGCACGGCGGCTCCAGCCCGGCCGCGGCGGCCCCGTCGCGCAGCCCCTCCACGCCGCCCCGCAGCATCGACGCGCCGCCGAAGGCGTGGAGGGTGAGATAGGACGCGCCCACCGCGCCGAGCACGCGTGCGGCCTTGCGCACCGTGGTCGGGATGTCGTGCAGCTTGAGGTCGAGGAAGACCTTGTAGCCGAGCTCGGTCATCGTGACCACGGCGTCGGTGCCGGCCGCCGAGTACAGCTCGAGGCCCACTTTGGCCACGCCGAAGTACGGGGCCAGCTCCTTGGCCATGCGGGTCGCCTCGACGAGGTCGTCCACGTCCAGGGCGAGGGCCAGCTTGCTGCGGACGTCGGTGGACTCGGGGGTGGTGACGCTCATTGCGCGGCTCCGATCAGATCGCTCACGTTGGAAACTCCATGTCGGCGGCACCAGGCCGCCAGTTCGTTCTGCACCCGCAGCGGGGCCCGGGGGTCGGCGAACGTCGCCGTGCCGACCTGCACTGCGTTGGCGCCCGCCAGCAGCAGCTCGACGGCGTCCTCGCCGGTCGTCACGCCGCCGACGCCGACAATGGCCGCGTCCGGGAAGGCGGCCCGGCAGTCGAACACCGCCCGCACCGCGACCGGGTGGATGGCAGGGCCGCTCACCCCGCCGCCCCGCGGGCCGCTGCCCAACAGGGGCCGCCGCGACTCGACGTCGACCACCATGCCCATCACCGTGTTGACCAGCGTGAGCGCGTCGGCGCCCGCGGACAAGACGGCGTCGGCGATCTCGACCAGGTCGGTGACGTTCGGGCTGAGCTTGGCCCAGCGAGGGCGGTTGCATCCGGCCGTAGCACTGATCGCCTCCGACGCCGCCGCGCACGAGTGGGCGAACATGAGCCTGCGGTCCTCGACGTTGGGGCACGACAGGTTGACCTCGACGGCCACGACCTCCGGTGGCGCCTCGGCCAGCATGGCGGCGGCCTTTTCGTAGTCCTCGACGGTGAAGCCCCAGATCGACGCCACCACTCGGTCGGTGCGGCGCAGCAGGGCGGGCAGCTCGTCTTCCAGCCACGCCTCGATGCCAGGGCCTTGCAGGCCGACGCTGTTGATCATCCCCGCCGCCGTCTGGTGCACCCGCGGCGCCGGGTTGCCCGCCCACGGCTGCGCGCTCAGCGACTTCACCACGACTGCGCCCAGCTCGCCCACGTCGAAGTAGTCGGCCAGCTCGGCGCCGTGCCCGGCCGTGCCGCTGGCCGTCATCACCGGCGCCGGCAGCGTCACCGAGCCGACTCTGGAGGACATAGCTACACCCAGAGGGTTGCTATGTCCTCCAGAGCGGCGGAAGCGGGTTAGAGGGGAAGGCGTAGTTGATCGCCTCCCTCGTGGAACTCCTGGAGGCTCTTGACCTCCAGGCGGTGGCGGCGCCAGTCGGCCATGCCCGCGGCCGCGGCCCGCGCCGCCGCAACCGTCGTGATCGTGGGCACGTTGTGCACGGTGGCGGCCAGTCGGATGTAGGCCCCGTCGGCCCGAGGCCCGCGGCCGCGCGGCGTGTTGACGACGAGCTGCACCTTGCCCGAGGCGATGAGGTCGACCGCCGTCGCGCCGGTCCCCTCCCCCAGCTTGTCGACCACCTGCTCGACCGGGACGTTGTTCTCCCGGAAGAACTCGGCCGTGCCCGCGGTGGCGACCAGCGAGTAGCCCAGCTCGAAGAACTTCAGTGCCGCCTGCACCCCGGACTGCTTGTCCCGGTCGGCCAGCGAGAAGAAGACCGCGCCCGAATCGGGCAGCCGGTTGCCCGCCGCGATCTGCGACTTGGCGAAGGCGAGCCCGAACGTGGAGTCGATGCCCATGACCTCGCCGGTCGAGCGCATCTCCGGGCCGAGCACGGTGTCCACGTCAGGGAAGCGGTTGAATGGCAGCACCGCCTCCTTCACCGACACGTGGTTGCCGTCCACCGGCGGCCGCAGGATGCCTTGCTCCCGCAGCTCCTCGATGGTGGCGCCGGCCATGATCCGGGCCGCGCACTTGGCCAGCGGCACGCCGGTCGCCTTGGCCACGAACGGCACCGTCCTCGACGCCCGCGGGTTGGCCTCGATCACGAACACCTGGTTGGCCTTGACCGCGTACTGCACGTTGATCAGCCCCCGCACGTCGAGCGCGTGGGCGATGTCACGCGTGTACGACTCGATGACCCGCACGACCTCGGCCGACAGCGTGGGCGGCGGGATCACGCAGGCCGAGTCGCCCGAGTGCACGCCCGCCTCCTCGACGTGCTCCATGACGCCGCCGATCACCACCGCGCCGGTCGCGTCCCGCAGCGCGTCCACGTCGACCTCGATGGCGTCTTCGAGGAAGCGGTCCACCAGCACCGGCCGCTCGGCCGACAGCCCGCCCTCCTTGCCCAGCGAGCCGAACCCGGCCAGCTCGGCCATGGCCCGGCGCAGGTCTTCTTCGTTGTAGACGATCTCCATGGCCCGCCCGCCGAGCACGTACGAAGGCCGGACCAGGGCCGGGTAGCCGATCCGCTCGACGATGCGAAGGGCCTCGTCGATGTCGACCGCGGTGCCGCCCGCGGGCTGCGGGATCTCCAGGCGGGCGCACAGCGCATTCCATCGCTCGCGGTCCTCGGCCAGGTCGATCGACTCAGGCGACGTGCCGAGCACGCGGAAGCCGGCGCGCTCGATGTCGTGCGAAAGCTTGAGTGGCGTCTGCCCGCCCAGGCTCACGATGACGCCCACCAGCCCGTCGGCGCCTGAGGCAGTCGCAGCGCTCTCGGCCTCGAGCACGTTCAGCACGTCCTCGACGGTGAGCG
>Ga0190267_10000017_pt1 | contig 29402 bp, 20 predicted proteins | sample Popmic239T_FD_140332 | JGI IMG/M metagenome (GOLD analysis project Ga0190267, IMG submission 140332) | Populus adjacent soil microbial communities from riparian zone of Oak Creek, Arizona, USA - 239 T | ecosystem: Environmental > Terrestrial > Soil > Riparian zone | place: USA: Arizona... | reverse complement strand
TCTTGCGTGGGAGGGCAGCCCGCAGGTCAAATGGGAGCTCGCGGCCGAGCGTTGGCACGCTCTTCAGCCCCCGGCGGTGCCGAGTGCTGCCGACTTGCGCCACTTTCGTGAGCTGTTGGGCGTCGTGAGGCCGCGACGGGCCCTCGTGCTCGGCGCAACGCCAGGGCTCCGGACGCTGGCTCACGCATTGGTGGGAACCGGTGGCGAGGTCGTGGTAGTCGACTTCTCCCGCACGGTATATGAGCGAGTGTCGGCTCGATTCGAGCTTCGTGAGCCGGAATCGTTTGTCGAGGCCGAGTGGTCCCGACTGCCGCTTGAGATCGGCCCGTTCGACGCAGCGCTCGGTGACAAAGTGGTGGACAACATCGAACCTGCCCGGGTCCAGACCTTCCTTGAGCGACTCGCAACGGTGTTGCGCCTCGGCGGCTCGTTCATTCACCACACTGCCACCTCGGAGAAGCGGTCACGGTTCACTCGGCCGAGAGCGATCATCGCAGCCTCGTGCGCGCGCCTTCACAGCGGATCGTCGAAACTCGAGACCGAGCTCGCTGCTGTATGGGAGGAGCTGTTGTCGAACAGCGTGGTTGTCGCACCTGTGCCGCATGTCGTGAGCTTGTCATTCTGGGGGGGAGAGATTTTGGAAGCTTTCGACCGCGTTGGCCAGTCCTACTCGGTCGAGGCACGGCGGCTAAGCCGCGCCTTTATGGAAGTGTTCGGGGAGATGCTGGCTTCTACTTGGGCCGATTACACGCTTGAAGAGCTTGTCGAACTGGGTGACCGGTGGTTCGAGCTTCAGGATGTGCGCTATGCGGATGATTATGAGGCTGCATCCTTCCAGCCGATCCTCCGACAGGTTCGAGTCCGGTAACTGGAGCACCGGCGCACTTTGCAGTGGAGGGTCCTGGACCAGAACGACGTTCAGGACCGGCTTGGCTGATCTGCGCTACTTCTTCGCCGGTCCCAGCCTGCGCGCTGGATGATTCGCAAGGTCCCGGCACTTGTTCGCAGCCTGGTCGGGATGGGCCGCGTCACCTGTCGGTGTGCGACACGGACGGCGACAACGACCCGAACACATCCCCGATAAAAGTGAGCGGCCTCATCCTCGCGGGCGTGCAGGTTGGTTCCCTCGTTTGGGCGGTGGCCTTGCGGGCCGCGAGCCTCTGACCTGCACTTCTTGTCTTGGAAGCAGAGGTCCGGGTTATCGGCACGCAAGGTCACCCATACGCACCGCGCCATGGACGGAGTCGAACCCTGACGATCGAGTGGGCCTTCGAGATCCCGCTGTCGAAGAAGAGTTCGCTGGTGAAGGAGTGACTAGTCCGTGTCGCGCGGTACTGCCGGTCCGCCGCCAGCGGGTCGTTTTCCGGAGGCCCTTCGTCACCCGCGGCGCACACATTGCAGGGGACGAACTGCCGTCGGGCTTGGCAATCGGCTGGCGCGTTAGCGTTGGCTGTTCCAAAAGGCGCGTGGCAACACACACGAGACCGTCAGTAGGACAGTCCCAATATGCGCGCTGCCGTTTCGCTGTCAGCTGCTGCATACGCGGCGGCGGCCTGGCGTAGTAGTTGGCCGAGGGCCTCCAGTGAGTGGATCACCTCGTCCTGCGTTGCCAAGAATCGCTCGTAGACGTACTCGTAATGCGAAGTTGCATGGCCTGACCAAAGTGCGTCAGGTCTGGCTTGCGACCGAATCGTCTCTAAGTCACTGCGCAACGTACTCGCCTGCTGGAGCGTGCGTTCGGCCAGCGCAACGAACGCGTCGATCTCGACGGCGAGCGCCGCAGGCCGTCGCCGGTCGCCCCGCCGGCGCTCTGGGATGTCCAACCGTATTTCGTCGCTTCTCCGACGATCCCGATCGCGGCGATCTCGGGTAGGTGGTCCAAGAGGGATGGCGTTTTCCCATCCACGCGCAAGAAGCGTGTCGAGCGTCAGGGCCATCACCGATGTGCGATCGGCCAGCTCCGATGCCGCCGCGGTGACGCCGGCGGTTGTGACGAGGAGGCCGCCCGCCGCACCAACTGAGCTCACTGTTCCCGCCAGTGCCCTTACTCGGTCTAGAGACACCCGACTGTCAGACCGATACTTCTTGGCCTGGACGAGGACGACGGCGTTCTCGGTTGACCCGTTTATAGAGAAGTTGTAACCCAGATCAGTTGTCGTCTCCGTTCGTACGTCATAACCGAGGTCACGAAAATACCGCTGGAGAAGTTCTTCGAACGCCCGAGGGCTGACCAAGTCGGCGAGCTCCGGTGATTCGGCGAGAGCGCGGAGCCCCGACACGGCAGAGTCAAAGGTAGGCACCCGCGTCGGTGGCTTGAGACTCAGCATGTCGAGTTCGCGGAGAATCGCTCGTGCGTCCTCCTCCGGATCCCCCTCCAACCTGAGGTACGGGGTCGTCGCTACGTCGAACGGAACTGTCGCCTGGTCAACAGTCGCGATGAGCACCGGCTTTCCAGCCCCGGCGGCGAGTCCTAGCTCATACAGCACGTTTGCGTTGAACTGACCGACCAGCGCCACCGTTGCGTCGCTAGATCGAATGTCGTGTGAGAGTTGCTCCGCCCACTCGACGCCAGTCTGGATTCGCCAGGGGCTTAGAAGTTCGTCCCCACGGTCGTGGAGTGCGCGCTCGAGAGCTTGCACAAGGCCTCGGGCCTCGTTCGAGCTGCTTACGAACACCCTCATTGCACGGCACCAGCGACACGTGTGAGAGCCCAGAACTCGAAGAGTAGGTCCACCTTGCCTTCCTCTTCCTCGGCAGTCTGCGCGCCATGCCTAGTGAGTGACTCCAAGGCCGACCTACAGCTGTCGAGCTTCTTAACAAGAATCAAAGAAAGGTTCGCCTCGAGCTGTGTAAGAACGTCCTGGTGGACATCTTCGAATTCGGCCACCGACATGGCGACGTGTTGACGGTCTATCTGGACGCTCCAGCCCGTGCGTAGCCGGTGCTGCCAACGACCGACCTCCGGGCGGTAGTCCGCCGCGCCTAGTGCGTCCAACATGACGCGCACCAGAACCTGTATCTCTTCGCGTCGCCAGGGAACCGCTCCGAGTTCCGGAGGGTGGATGCGCTCAAGGTCGTACACGAAGAGCGTGCCCGAGGCGCTCAGGTACCGCACCGCCTCGAGAAGTACAGACGTCAACGATGTCGGCTGTAGCTCATGTGCGGTGTTAGTGAAGGTGACGAAGTCGAATGGAGGCTTGACAACGTGTGTGAACGCAGACAGGTCACCGATGGCTACCTCGGCGGACTTGAATCTTGCCTCCAACGCGAGTCGTTCGGTCTCGCGGGCGAACCGCAGGTCCGCGTCGTAACCCACGTAATCGACGAGACCCCGTGCCTCAGCGGAGAGCGCGTCGTTGAGTGCACGGAGAATCTGGCCGCGGCCGCAGCCAAGGTCGAGCCAGCGAAACTGGTCTAGGCCGGGAGCGGCCAGGCGGGCCTGTAGAAGTGTGATCGCGGCTTGGTGTTGCGCGAGCAGCCGCGCGTCGTCACCGAGGGCGTCCGCATCCGCGATCAAGTCCATGCCGCGGTCCACGGGCAAGTCCGCGAACGCCTCTCATTGGCTGCGAACGACTCCGTCACGATTGGAAGGTTAGACAGTCAGCACCGCTGCAGCGGTCGGACGATTGCCCTAGGTCGGCGCCCTTGCGTATGGCTGACGCTCGAGCCGACAGGCGCCATGGACGCAGTCGGTCGTCACGATCAAGTTGACGTTCGCCATCCCGCTGTCAATGGTCGCGCCGAGCGGTGATGGAGGCGTAGACGGGCACCGCTCCATGCCAACAGGGCCGTGGGCGTATCGGTCGTGGACGAACGAAGCGGTCGCCGAGGGTGAGCGGAGTGCAAGGTTCGATCCGGGTAGGCCAGCGCACTCCATACGTTTCGCGTAAGCGAGGGCGGTCGCCGTGACGACAGGTGCGTACGTTCGTCCCCTTGTTCGACTGGCCGCATCGCCGTTGGCAGTCCCCTCACCAGCACTTTTTGTCTTGGAGGTAGAGGTCCGTGCTGTCGGCACGCAAGGTCACCCATACGCACTGCGTCAAGGACGCAGTCGGACCGTGAAGGTTGAGTGGCCTTTCGAGATCCCGCTGCCCAAGCGTCGCGCACAGTCATGATGGACGCGCCCCGCCCCCGTCACGTCGTGCCGGGGCGCGGCCCCCCTAATCGCTCTGGCGGGCGAGGCCATTCCGGTCACCAACACATGACCGGTCCGCGGCTGTAAACATGAGGCCCGAGTTGGGGTTTCGTCACGGAGGTAGTCCACCGATGGCGTCAGACGCGTTCGTCGTAATGCAGATCGGGACAAAGGAGGCCGAGCGCCTCTACGACGAGGCAATCGTTCCCGTCCTGGCGGAGCTCGGGCTGACGGCGAGACGGGCGGACCGACACTCAGACGGCCATCTGCTGGTCGCGGAGATTCTTGACAGGCTCGCCTCCGCGGATCTGGTCATAGCGGACCTGACCAACGAGCGGCCCTCCTGCTACTTCGAGGTGGGATACGCCTTCGGGCAGGGCAAGGAGACCCGGGTCATCCTGACGGCGCGGGAGGACCACATTCCCGGCGCGCCCGGGTTCCGCACTCGCGGGCCGAAGGTCCACTTCGACTTGGCGGGCTACGAGGTCCTCGGCTGGCACCCAGACCGCCTGGACGAGTTTCGCGTCGCGCTCGCGGCACGGGTACGCCGGCGCCTGTCCTGCCCCTCCGGCGACGGCCAGGGCGAGGAGCCCTCAACGCAGCGACGCCATCGCCATCCCACCCACAGGTCTGCGAACCTCCGGATCATCGGGCGAAGCCCCGAGGAGCAGCTCGCCCGCGACTGCCTTTCGGGTGTTGCCGGGGCCGTCCTGGGCGTGGTGATCGCTTTGGCGCTCGTACGCGCTGGCGCGCACGTACCCGTCGTCGCGTACCTGGCGCTCGCGCTCCCGCTGGGGGTGTTCGCCTTCTTCGTCCCGGAGCACCTCCTTCCGCTGGCCGCGGCGCCCCGGCACCGCTGGCTGGTGGAGCAGCTCCGCCACTTCGTCTTTACGCTGCGGACGCTGTTGGAGATGGGGGCGTCGCTCGAGGAGGTCTTTGATCTCCCGATGAGGGATGGCTCGGCACTGCGGCTCATCGGTGACGCCGCCGGCGCTCCGGGGCCGGGCTGGCCGTGGCGCCCGCTTCAACGCCTCGGTGTCCGAATCGGGAGCGTCCCGCTCCAGCAGTTGGCGCTCCATGCCGGGGCCGCCAAGGACACGGCCGGTCTGCTGGGGGTCCTGAGGGCAGAGGAGGACGCACTCGAGGCGTGGATCCGTCACGACGAGGGCCGGGTCAAGGCGGCAATGCTGGCGCCGCTCGCGGCGTTTGCCCTCGGGACGGCCGTGTTCATCACCTTCCCGCTGGCGGCCGAGGCGTTACGAGGCCGATGAGCGGGCGCTCAGTGTCGAGGGCGCATCGGTTGACTGGCTACGGACGCGCCAATCTCCAGGGGCTCGTCGTCTAGGAGCACTGCCGCGGGCCGATCTCCGAACCTGGATCAGGTGCCGTTGTAGATCCTGTCGAGATCGATGAGTTCACGTCCTCGCGCCGGGTCGTTTCGGAAACCACATTGCGGTCGAACCCGGCCTGCGAGAAGAGCAGCAACTTGGTGTGCGCCGTGGCGGCGCCTCGCTCGACGAGCAGCGTACGGATGCGTTCGAGCCGCGTCAGGTCGCCGAGCGGGCGTGCGGAGGCGGTGTGCTTGGCCTCGCCGATCGCCACGACCTCGACGGCGCCATTCCTCGTTCGCCTGGTCGCGACAACGTCGAGCTCGTCTGCGCCTTGAGGCGAGCGTCGTTGATGACCGCTGGGCCGACCCCCGCGACCTCGCTTGTATAAATACTACTTGTATTAGCTCCCCCCCGCCGGTATCTGCGGTCCCCGGCACCTCTGCCCCTTGTATAAACGCGTCTTGTACATCCGACCCCGAGAGATCCAGCACCCTGGACGGCGGGCGTTATCTCGACCTCAAGCCAAGGTCTTTGAGGCCTCCCTGTGGTGCCGGAAGAACTGTGGTGCCCGATGTGCCGTCTGCGCAGGAACTCCCTACACGAGTTGTTGTTACACCCGCGGCGTACGCTCCGTGCATGGTTGAGAGGCGGCCGTGGCGGGGTGTGGACGACGATCTCTTCCGCTTCACCACCACGGACCTCCGTCAGCTCCACATGGCGGTGATGGCGGGATTCGAGGAGGCCGCAGTGATGGCGCCGTCGATGAACCTCGACAGCGTCCGCTCCGCCTTGGCCGGAACCGGCTGGGACGAGCCCACCGACGACGAGACCCTCCAGCGGTCGTTGTGCTCGCTCACCGATTGGGGCCTTCTCGAAGCCACGCAGGACCATTCGGCGCGCTACTCGACGCCGGAGGAGTTCGAGCGCAAGAACCTTCAGTGGTCCCTCACCCGCCGAGGGGAGGCGGCGATCGGCGGCGTGCTGCACGCCCTCGACTCGCTGGGCCACGCCGTCGGCCTCCAGACGGCCGTGCTCGACGCCATCGGAGACGACCTGGCGCAGGTGGCCGAGTTGGCAGAGGGCCCGCCGACGGCTGAGGCGGACGCCCGGCTCCACATCCAGTTGTCCCAGGTCGAGCGGCACCTCGGCGCCCTGGTCGCCGGCATCCGCCAGTTCAACGGACACCTTCAGCGCCTGTTGCGCGAGGACGCCACCGAGGATGCGGTGTTCTCAGACGTCAAGCGGCGGACCGTCAGCTACCTGGAGGAGTACGTCGAGGGCGTGGAGCGGCCGCAACGCCGCTTGGCGGCAGCCATCGCGCGGGTCGAGTCCAGCGGACTGGCCACCGTGCTCGACCGCGCTCTCGTCGGCGCCAACCTCGCGCCGGTGGCCGACGCCGACCCCGGCCCGGCGTGGCTCGCCGAGCGCGAGCGGCGCTGGCAGGCACTCCGCGCCTGGTTTTCGCCCGGTGGCGCTGAAACCCCGCTCATCGTCGGCCTTCTCGACATCGCCCGCACCGCGATCGTCGAGCTGCTGCGCGTGCTGGAGCGGCGCTGGGACAGCCGGCGGCGCACGACGTCCGTCGCCAACGACTTCCGCGCCCTCGCCCGCTGGTTCGCGTCGGCGCCGGGGGACGACGAGGCGCACGACCTGTTCGCCGCCGCCTTCGGGCTGTGGCCCTCGCGTCACGCCGGCCTGCGGTCCGTCGACGGCGAGGAGCGTATGCCCACCCGCCCGTGGACCGCCACCGAGCCGGTGGACGTGGCCCCGGCGTTGCGGACGACCGGCAGCCTCGCCGTACGCGGCCTGCCCAGGCCGGTGGCCGACCCGGCGGGCGTGCGCGCGGCGCGCCAGCGGGCCCAGGCCGAAGCACTGGCGTCTCACGACGAGCTTCGCCGGAGCCTGGCCACGGGCGGCGCCGTCCGCCTCTCGCAGTTCTCGCGCCTGTCTGCCGGCGCGTTCCGCGAGCTGCTGGAGCTGCTCGCCGTAGGGCTCGACGCGCCGGTCGGGAGCGACGGCGCCCGACGCGCCGTCTCCATGGACGGCAGGGTCGAGGTGGTGCTGCGCGACCCCCGGGATGGCGCGGTCGCCGTGCTGGGCACCGACGATGGGGTGCTCCACGCGCCCGACCTGCTCGTGTCGATCAGGGTCGACGAGGGCCAGTCGGCAAACGACCAAGACGGCGACGAGGCCGAGGAGGCGTGGGAGGAGGCTGCCGGTGGCTGAGTCCGTGTTGAACGAGCACTTGGCCGCCGAGCGGTCGGAGGCGGTCCGCAGGCTGCTGGGACACCCGCTGCTGAACGCCGACGACGACGCCGACGGCTTCCGGCTCGTCGTCCGCCATGCCGTGTGGCTCGTCGACTACTTCGAGCGGGCTTGCGGGTGGGCGCTCACCGTCGATGCCGCCGCCGGGTTCGCCCGGCTCGCCAAGCGGGCCTCGGCGGTCGACCCCACTCGGCCGTTGCGGCGTGTGCGCGGGAGCGGCGATGCCGCGCCGTTCGACCGCCGCCGCTACCAGCTTCTCTGCCTGGTGTCGGCCGCTTTGGTGCGCCATCCCGTCACGACGGTCGGCTTGCTGGCCACTGCGGTCACCCCCGAAGCAGGTCTCGACACGAGCCGATACGGCGATCGGGCCGCCTTCGTCGACGCGCTGCGAGTCCTTATGCGTTGGGGCGCCGTCGAGGTCACGGCCGGCGACGTGGACTCGTTCGTCGAAACGGACCGGGGCAACGCGATCCTCACGGCCGACACTGTCCGCCTGCACCGCCTCGTCGTGAGCGCGGTGGCGCCGAGCGCATTGCCGGAGGACCTGGCGGCAGACGAGGCGACGCGGCGGCTGCTGGCAGAGCCGCGCTACGGGGCGGTACCCGACAGCCCGGGCGACGCGGGCGAGGAGCAGCGCAACCGCTGGGCCCGCCACGGCCTGGCCCGGCGCCTGCTCGACGATCCCGTGGTCCACGTTGACGACCTGGCGCCTGCCGAGGCGGACTACCTCGCCAGCCCCGCCGGGCGGAAGTGGCTCCGCGATCGCGTCGCCGAGGCAGGGCTTGAACTGGAGGAGCGGGTCGACGGGCTCCTCGCCGTCGACCCGGACGGCATCGCAACCGATCTTCACTTTCCGGCGCCGCTCGGCCATGCGCACCAGCTCGCCCTCCTGTTGGCGGATCGGCTGGTGGCCACCGACGCGCTCGGCCGCCGCCAGTTGGGGCGCCTCAGCATCACCCAGCTCAACGGGGAGGTCGACGCGGTATTCAGGCGGTTCCCTGGGTGGGCCCGAGGCCGGCGTGACGAGGGCGGGCCCGAGCGTCTGGGCCGCGAGGCGGTCGATCTGCTGATGTCGTTCGGCCTTGTCCGCCGCGATCCCGACGGGGCGGTCGTCGCCCGCCCCGCGCTCGCCCGGTACCGCGTGACCGATCCCGTGGTCAGCAACGACGGCCCGAACCTGTTCGAGGAGGCATTGTGACCGAAGCTTCTGGAGGCGCCTTGACGGTGCTGGGCCCATCGGACCGGTGGCGGCCGCGCCGGGCGGGATTGGTCGCGCTGTGGCGGTACTGGGACGAGACGTTCACGTTCCACCGTGGCCGTCTCCTGCTCCGCGGCCCCAATGGGTCGGGCAAGTCCATGGCCCTCGAGTTGCTGCTGCCCTTCCTGCTCGACGCCGACGCCAGCCCGAGCCGGCTCACCTCGGCGGCCAAGTCGCGTGGCGGGCTGTTCGAACGCGTGATGACCGGCACAGACGAGGCCTCCCGCACCGGGTTCGGCTGGGTCGAGTTCGTCCGCGGCGACCAGACCTTCACGGTGGGCGCCCGCATCCAGGCGTCGGCCGCCACCCGCAAGGCCGAGGCGCAGTTCTTCACGACCACCCTCGCCGTGGGCCGCGAGCTGCACCTGCTCGACGGCAACCGCGCCCCGCTCACCCGGAAGGCGCTGGCGGAGGCCATCGGCGACACCGGCCGCGTGCATCGGTCGGCTGACGAACACCGCGCCGCCGTCCGAGAGACGCTCTTCCCCGGATTCGCGGCCGACCGGTACGCATCGGTGGTCGGCGCTCTGCTGGCCCTGCGCAAGGAGAAGCTCTCCCAGCACCTCGACCTGGCCAAGCTCTCCGGCGTCCTCTCGGAGGCCCTGCCGCCGATCGACGAGCACGACATCGCCGCGGTGGCGGAGGGCTTCGAGCGCCTCGACCGGCGCAAGGCGGAGTTGGCCGCGCTGGAGGTGGAAGTGGGGGAGGCCCGCATGCTGGCCTCACGCCAACGCGACTACGCCAGGGCGGTCGTCGTCGGCGTGGCCGACGAAGTTCGCAGCGCCGAGAGCCGCCGCGACACCGTGACTAGGACCGAGCGCGAGGCCAAGACGGCCCTGCTCCAGGTCGAGGCGGAGTCCGAGGCCGCTGCGGTGGAGCGGTTGGCGCTCGCCGAGAGGATCACTGCCATCGGGATCGAGATCGATGCCCGCAAGGACTGCGACGCCTACCGGGAGGGCGCGACCCTTGGCGACCTCCGGCAACAGGCGAAGCGCCTTCGCGAGATCGCCGAGCGCGCGAGGACGAATGCCGAGGAGTTGGCGAAAGCCCTGGCGCAGGCGGTCGAGGAGGCAGGCGTTGCGGCCTCAGAGGTCGAGACGGCGAAGGCCAACCTCGAACTGGCCGAGCGCGAACTGGACGGGTCTGCGCGCCCTGTCGGCGCCGGCGCAGCGGTCGCGGACGCCCGGGCTGTCGACGATGCCGATGCGGCGGAGCACCTTTTACGGGCCTGGGTGGAGTCCCGTCGCGCGATGGTCAACGAGGTCCGGGACGCGCTCATCGACCACACGAAGGCGGTCGATGCCCGTGGTTTCGCCGAGGGGCGCGTCGGCGATGAGGAGAAGGCGGTTGCGGATCGGTCGGCTCGTCGCGAGGAGGCCCGACGGGCGGAGCGTGATGCGGTCGCCGCGTACCGGCTCGCCGTCGAGGACTGGGCCCGGCGCTGCGAGGCCATCGAGGTGGATCGTGCCACCTCGTCACTGCCGGCCGTGGCCGACGACCCAGTCGCGGTCGCAGCGGCCCTGGCCGATCTGGCCGCCCAGTTGCAGGCGGAGGACGCCGTGGCCCGGCGCGACCTGGCTGCCGCTCGCCAGTCGGCCGTCGAGGAACGCGAGGCGCTGGTGGACGAGGGCGCTCGTTGGAGCGGCGAGCGGCTCGTCGAGCCGGATGGCCCGCCATGGCGCACTTCTCGCGAGGGCCGGGCTGGGGCGCCAATGTGGCGTCTGGTCGACCTCGGACCTGACGTGACCCCGGCCCAGGTCGACGGCCTGGAGGCGGCGTTGGCGGCGGCAGGTCTGTTGGACGCCTGGGTGGCGCCCGACGGCCGCGTCGACCTGGGGGCTGAGAGGGCCGACATCGTGCTGGGCACGCGCCGGGTGGACGGGCAGACGCTCGCCGACGTGCTGGCCCCGGTCGACGGCGACGAGGCGGGCGTGGCCGTCTCGGTCATTGCCGCGGTGCTGCGGTCGGTGGCCGTGGCCGAGACAGTGGGGGAGGACTCCGGAGGCGATGCCGAAGTGGTGATCGCCCTCGACGGCACCTTCCGGCTTGGAGCGGCGGCGGGTCGCGGGCCGCTTCGCCCCGCAACCGTGCTCGGGTCGGTGGCGCGCGAGCGGCATCGTGCGGCGCGCCTGGCCGAGATCGAGGCGGAGATCGGCGCGGTCGATGTTCGACTGGCCGACCTCGACCGCCACGAAGCCGGCCTCGACCGTCGACGGGCAGCGGTGGCCGCCGAGGTGGCTGCGGCTCCGGCAGGCGATGCGGTTGCCCGATCCCGCGCCGATCTTGCCGACGCGCAGACGCGCGTAGCCGAGTCCGAGGTCCGGCTGGCCGAGGCCCGCGACGAGGTGGCCCGATCCGAGGCGGCGGTCCGGGAGGCGCTGCGATCGCTGACCACCCGTGCCGCCCACCATGCACTCCCCACCGACGCCGACGGGCTGGCGACCGTCGAGGCGGGGCTTGATCGCATGGCGGGAGCCATCGTCACGTGGGCCCGCCGCCGGCGCGATGTCGTGACGGCTGAACGGGATCATGGCCGTTCGGTCGGGCGTCGTGCCGATGCCGAGCGGATCGCGGCGCGCTCGGCGGAGGATCACGCCGACGCCGAGCGGGAGGCGCGTGCTGTCGAGGGAAAAGTGGCCGCGCTGGACTCCTCGATTGGGCAGGAGTACCGAGCGGTCTTGCATCAGATCAGCGCCTTGGAGGACGAGCGCAAGAGCGCCGAGCACCGGGAGCGCCAGTTGCTCGAACAACTGCCGGAGCTTGAGCGCCGAGTCGGCCGTCTGACCTCGGAGCTGGCGGAGGCGGAGGCGGCCAGGAATGCGGCGGAGGAGGACCGCAAGCTCGCGCAGGGGCGCTTCATCGCGGCCACCGGCTCGCTCGGCGCAGACGCAGGGCTTGGGCAGGCGGACTCTCTCGACACCGCGTCGTCGGTGCTCGCCGCGGCCCGGTCCATTGCGGCCGAGCACAGTCGCGTGGACGCTGGCGACCAGGCGGTCGAGCGGCTGTCCGAGCGGGTGCGGGAGAGGGTGCACGCCGCACAAGCGGTCTTTGGCGGCCGGGTCGACGTGACCCGTGAGCTGGTCGATGAACGGTGGTGGCTGCTGGAGACGACGGTCGGCGGCATCCGGCGGCGTGCTGGCGAGTTGGCCGCCATGCTGACCAACGAGCTGGACGAGGGTCGGGCGGAGCTGGCCGCGGAAGAGGAGCGGCTCTTCGAGCAAACCCTGGCGGGCAGCGTGCGACGCGCCCTCGCCGACCGGATCCGCCTGGCCAACGCGCTCGTGGACGGGATCAACGCGCAGCTCGACGCCGTGCGCACGATGGCGGGGGGCGTGCGGGTACGGCTGCGCTGGGAGGTCGACGCCGACCAGCCCGACGCGGTGAAGGCGGCCCGGTCGCTGCTCCTGCGCGACCCAGCGGACCTCACGGACGGGCAGCAGGAGTCGCTGCGGGCGTTCGTCCGGGCGCGTGTCGACCAGGCGCGGGCCGAGCTGGAGACGAACGCCCCGTGGGAGGCGAGGCTGCGCGAGACGCTCGACTACCGCTCGTGGCACCGTTTCGCGCTGCTCGTCAGCCACCGGGACTGGGAGGGGTTTCAGCCGGCCACGGCGCGCCGCCTCCAGCGGCTCTCGACGGGCGAGCGCTCGATAGCGCTGCACCTGCCGATGATCGCCTCGGTCGCCGCCCACTACGCCGAGCCCGACGGCACCCCGGCTGTGTGCCCGCGGCTCATCCTGCTCGACGAGCTGTTCGCCGGTGTCGACGTGGCGAACCGCGCCCAGTTGTTCGGGACGTTCAGTGCCTGGGACCTCGACGCCGTCTTCACGAGCGATCACGAGTGGTGCCAGTACGCGACCCTCGACGGGATCGCCATCCACCACTTGCACCCCCCGGTCGGCGACGAGCCGGTCACGTCCACCCGCTTCACGTGGGACGGCCGCCGCCGTTCGGTCGATCCGCCTGCTGCATGACGGCGTCGCGCTTGGCCCGCCCGGAGCTTGCGCCGGTGGTCGACGAACTGGCCCGCCGATATGCGAACGGCGACAGCCCTGTCGCGGTCACCCTTCGCTCGATGCCTGATGGAACGCGGCGCGCCCTGGCCGACCTGCTGGGGCTTGATCGGCTTCCGCCGGCAAGCTGGCGTCTTGCCGTCGCCCGCCTGGTTCGGGCGGTCGGTTTGTCGACGAATCACGAGTTGCGTGCCGCAGTCGAGGCGCTTCGAGGCCCGCTGCCCGACCGGCGTGCTGTGCGCAGTGCGGAGCAGGCTGCCCGCTTCGCGTTGTGGGACTGGCTGGCCGAGCAGGCGGCGGACCTGCCCCTCGGCGAGCCCGCTGCATGGGCCTCCGGTTGGGTCGACCGACTACACGGCCAAGGTGCACGCGGCGGCGTCGAAGCGCACCGGTGCCGGTTGGACGCTGCAGTGCGCGTCCTGCGGGCTCTGCCCGCGGACGGCGTGTCGTTGGCCGCGTTCGCCAACGACCACCTGCACGATCCGCACGCGCTCGACCGCGGCACGCGGCTGGCCGCCATCGTCCTCGACGCGGTGGCGCTCTCATCCGGCGCGGCGTTCGCCGAAGATGCCGAGAGCGTGAGGGAGCTTTGGGAGTCCGTCGGCGTCGCACCCGACCCGCTCTCGTCGACAGTGTTGGTCGTTGGGCTGCGCAGTTCCGCGACCGCGCCGCTCGGCCTATGGCTCGACGCCGCCGCCGATGCCGGCGAACCAGTCGTGCTCACTCTCTCCCAGTTGCGCCGTTGGCCGGTCGCTCCGCTGTCCGCGGGGGAGGTGGCCTACGTGGTCGAAAACCCCTCGGTCCTCGCAGAGGCCGCCCGCCAGCGCTGGGACGGACCGCCCATCGTGTGCAGTTCGGGTCGGCCGACCGTCGCGGTATCCACCCTGCTTCGGCAACTCTGCGCCGGAGGAGCAGCCGTTCGACAACATCCCGACTTTGACGCGGCGGGCGTGGGCATCACCTCGTGGCTCGCAGCGCGAGCCGGAACGACGCCGTGGCATATGACCGCCGCGGACTACCTCGCGGCTGTCGATCGTCGAGATGCGTCCGCTCCCACCCTGGGGCCGGTCCCGCCTACCCCGTGGGACCCCGGTCTTCAAGAAGCCATGCAACAGACCGGAGTGGTCGTCTACGAGGAGAGCCTGCGGGCAGACCTTCTCGAGGCGATGCGGAGCCAATGACCCTGCGCCGCGCCGCCCTCGGTCTCCCGGCGACGCGTGCATATTCGTTCCCTTGGTCGGCGGGACTGCTGGCCGCGATATGCCGCTCTGACCAGCACGTTCTCTTTCGCATGTAGAGATTCGGGCGATTCGGCACGCAAGGTCACCCATACGCACAGCGTCAGGGACGCAGTCGGACCCTCGCTATCGAGTGGGCGTTCGATGTCGCGCTGCCGAAACGTCGGACGAAGTCGTGACCGAGTGGTGAGCTCGGGCAGCCCACGGGTCCCGCAGCAGTAGATGACCCGTCTCCGGCACAGGCACTACTGTTTCGTGTGAGGACGACGTGGCCGATCCAGCCGACATCCAGAAGGTTGCGAAGGCGCTGTGCGACCGCGCCGCCACAGAAGCCCAGCGCGCCTACGCGCTGGCTGGCGCGTATATCGACGCTGCTACGGCGCGTGCCGTCAACGTGACAACCGCTCGCGAGTTGCCACCGACCGCGATGAAGCCAGCTCAGATCAACCTGCTGGTCGAGGTGCTCGAGCGGTTCGACGACGTTCCCACCGCCGAGGAGGTGTCGGCGCTGCTACGAGTCACGTCGTCGAATGCACGAGGACTTCTCAACGAGGTTCTCGCGACGTCGGACGTCGCAGCAACTCGATTGCTGAAATCCGTCTTTGGTCGCGCGACGAGGGGAAAAAAGACCGGCCCGGGGGGCGACATCCCAAACGGAGTTGAGTGGCACTTCAAGACGCGCAATGACCTGGTCCTCGCCCGTCAGCGTCTTGAGTTCGCAGGCGTGAACCACCGCACCCGAAGCACGACCGACGGCAGCTATGTCCTTCTCATCGATCCTGCTTTCAAGCCTGGCTGACGCGGCGTCGGCCGCGGCGGGCACCGAAACGGACTCGATGGCGCGTGCCAAGGAACTTCTCGACCTCGTGAAGTCACCGACCGCGGTCGCGACCGGCGTCCTCCTTGCGTTCACGACAGCGCAACTCACGAAGAATGACGAGGGAACTGTCGACAGAAGCCGGACCGTTTGGGCCTTGGTCGCTGGGGTTCTCGGCCTGCTTCTCACCATTGCGGTGGTCGGAGTCATGACGCCGCTCGCGTGGCGGGTGACGGTGAAGAACGCTGGCAATCACGTCGAGACCCGCTTGCTCGTCTATGACCTGACGTACCTGGTCGCTATCGGAACGGGTGGATACGCGCTCCACGTCGTTCGGCGGGCGCTGCGGCACCTCCGCGTCTCTTGAACTCGCGGTCTGGTACGCCAGCCTGCCGGCAGGTTTGTCCAATGATCGCCTGACGACAGCGGTTTACGGACACATGGGCGCACGGACTTGGCGTCCGGCCATCGGTCGTGCGCTCGGAACTCTTCCTCGTGCGTCGCCCACAGCGCAATGTGGTGATCGCAAGTACGTGAGAAGTGTCCGCCGAGCCCCGCCGGTCCTGGGTGGCGGGGCATCCGTTCAGAGAACCGAGACCGGTGGCTTGCGGCCCAGAGGCGGGAGTTCCTCGGATTCGATGGTCAGCGCTACGCGATCCACCGTGCAGAACGGGACTCGCGGGTTCCGATGGTACGCAGCTGGCTCAACCCGCCGAGTCACCATCAAACCCTGGACATCCCAACCCCCCTCGGGCGTTGCGGCCCCAAGGCTCTTTGCGACCCGCGGGGCGTTCGCACCGATTGCCTCGACCTTCTTGAGCAGCTTGTCGACATACGCGCCGCGTTCGTGGAATGACTCGACGTTGTTTCGCACCTGGTGCGGGGAAAGGGCCATCACAGGATCCTTCACTTCTAGGACCCAGATCCGCCGGCGGCCCTCGTCCACGCAGAGCGCGTCGATCTCACCGGGAAGCGACGTAAGGCCAAGAACCTTTGGCTTCTTGATGTTGCCAAGGGTGAGGTGGCCGAGTCGCTCCAGAACCTCGAGAACCTTTCGTTCGAGGGCGATGTTGCGCTGCGACCTGTATGACTCGAGCGCCGAGCGCACCGCGTTCGGCAGTGAGGCGAACGGCCACGGCAACCGTCCATCGCTCAGGTGGTTGGTGAGTACCTTGCGACTTGCCGCGGCGGTCCAGGGGGCAGTGATCACTCGGTCATTGAGAGCGACGAGCGGCCGCGTGGCGAGACGGACGGCACGGCGGTCCAGCTCCCAATGTTCCAAGTCCTCCGCTCCCAATGCCTCGTTGGTAAGCAGGAGAAACTCCGCCGCCGCGCGCATCCGCGAGGGATCGCCATCGCGAACGCTGACGGCGGCGGCCACGATCTCCTCGAGGGATGTCGCGGCAATGGGCTGGTGGTCGGTGACCTCCCAGCCGGTCACAGCGTCAAGCGTGTCGAGCAGGTCGTCCATTCCGAACTTGAGCGTCGAGAGGAGGGCATCATCGATCGCCCTCAGCTTCGGCAACGCTTCCACGAGGTCAGGCCGCCGCTCTGTCCGCAGGGCCCCGGGCGAGGAGCTGACCGTCGTCGCCGCCTGCGCTCGGAAAAACGCGTCGAGATCGACGTTCGGCCCCGGGCCAGTATCGACCGAGATCTCGTAGCTGTCGTCGAGGGTGAGCGTCACGGTCTGGGTCGCGTGGTGCAGCCCCTCGCTCCGAAGACCGGACGCCAACACGGCCTCAGCACGGGCGACCAGTTCCGACATGTCGAGATGACCGGGCTCCGGACCATCCGTCGATGGGACCAGCAGCGCTTCCTCAATGAGCAGGCCCAGTGTTCGAGCGGCGCTGTTGAGCTCGTTCCGCGTCCGCGCCAGCACATCCGCCACTTGACTCGCGGCGACAGGCAAGCGCGATCGGCGAGCCTGCTCTGCCTCCTCGCTGAACCGCGTCGCATGTACGCGTTCGAGTCGGATCAGCGCCCGCTCAATCACGGCGTCGCGGTCTACAGCCTGAATCGCGCAGATGAGCATCTCCCGAATAATCGGGTGAATGGTCTCGGATTCGAATCTCTTGGCCTCGTCGCCCACCCACGTTCCGGGTTGGATCCCGCGCTCCATCAGAGCCGCACCCAGGAGGCGGGCGACCTCCGAGGCGAAATGGGGATGAGGGCTTTCGTGATGCGGAAGCGCCGTCGCCTTCTGCAACAGGTTAAAGGCATCGACGGTCACGGCGTCTGGAAGCGCGTCCCAGGCGGCCGACAACGCGTCGCGGTCGCTCGGTTCGGACGTGATCGCCGCAGCGAGGTGGGCTCCGAGATCACTAATGACGCCATGGGCGTCGGCATGCAAGGCCTCCGCGGCCCCGGGATCGACGAGGACGATGATCACTCCCTCATTGCGCCGGACCTCAATCGTTGGCGAGCCGAGCGGTTGCTCGCCGACGTTGATCCGCAAGGTTGCCCATCCACCGGATGACGCGGCGTCGGCAACGGGCTCGCCGCATCGAGCGAGCTTCCAGTGGATGACAGCTGCGATGTTCTCGACCGCCTCTGGCCGCTGGGCGACGGCGAATGCGCGGATGCCGGTTGGGACCGGGCTGTCGAGGACACGAATATGCGCGAGGTTTTCAGGATCGACCAGGACGATCTCGCCGTCGTCGCTTCGAACAACCTTGGGCCAGTAGGCCAGGTCCGGCAGGTCCAAGGCGAGGAGGATGTCTTCGAGGCGTCGATCCGTTGCGTGCCGTTCCCACTCCTCGGCTTCGCCATGTGGAGCGAAGAACATCGCGTTCGGCGCGAGGCCGTGGCGGTGGAAGGAACCGTCGTTCCTTCGCCACTGCTCCCACATGCCGAATACGCCGAAGCCAAAGCGCGTTCCCTCGTACGGCCGTTGGAGGTCGTAGAGGAAGGTGGCGAGATCGTCCTCTCGCTCTGCGGTCTGCATGATCCAACGCAGATCCTCGGCGAGGACGACAGTTGCCGGTGCATCGTCGTGAGCCGCCATGTGCACGACCTCGTGCGGCCCCACCGCGACCGCCAACCGTACGACGGTGCCACGTTCCGGGATTGTCACGGTCCCTCCCGGCCCGACTGTAAGAGTGGAGCACGGTCCGACTGATGCGAGGCGTTCCAGCGCGTTGCCGACGGCGACGGTCGGGCTCGCGACCGCTACCGCCAGGTATAGGCCGTCGGCGCACTCCATGAGGGCCGCCAAGTCATGGCCGTCGACCCGGACGTCGGAGTACGTCCGCCCTTCCGCGAAGAAGAGAAGGCGGCGTACGAACGCGGCAGCGGCCTCGTTCCACGCCGCTTCGACCGCAGGATCGGCTACTGCCTCCCGGACGAGCGCCATGACGATTGTGGATGTGGCCTCGGCGAAGAAGCCAACGGGCAGTGCGCGAAGACCATCGTCGGCGTCGACTGCGAGGATCGGGCCGAAGTAGGCGTCGCTCATCTGATCGACATCGAAAGACATCTCCTTCGGTGAACGGGATGCCCATCGGAGCGCAGCTCGAGCCCGGGTGGGGCGGCGGCACCGTTCGGCGATCTCACTGATCGGTGCGAAGGTTGCCGCCGCGTCGACCTCCGCGGCCGTGACCCCAGGGTCCGGATCCGCGGGCCACGCGTGTTGCAGTCGCTGGCAGCAGCTGTCCTGGTATCGAAGGGACAGCTCGACGAGATCGAAGATGCCGAAGCCGTGGCGTTCAATCAGCGCAGGGTCCACCACGTTGGCAGCGAAGCGCGCCTGTTGGACGACGGACACGGGCCGTTCCCAGGTCCCGGGCACGAGCCGAAAGAGTTCCCTCCCCCAGCGCGCGACGACATCTCGTCGGGGGTCGAGCGGCTTATAGTCGAGCAGACTCAGCAATCTTCGGTCCTCGCCGTGGATGCGGTCTACGATCGACTTGAGGTCTGCTGCTCCAGCCGTGGCGCGTCCCTCTCGTGGTCTGGTGATTGCAGCGTGGAAAGCGGTGCCGAGTGTCGCGAGCAGGGCCGCCGCCGTAGGCGAAGCGCTCGCCGCGTCCAAGAGGGCGAACAGCGATTGACGATTGAACTTGGCGACAGCGCCGGTACCTGTCGGCTGGGCTTGCAGTCTCCGCCGTTCAAGCTTCCGCTGGCGGCTTCGACCCATCAAACGAAACATACATCGCGTGCGGACGAAGGGGATTCGCGATACGAAGGAAGACATAGGGCGGTTCCTCTTCGATCAGGGCATCACTACGGGCTTAATACGTCAGAAATTGCAAGCACGTTGTCGCTCGTGCGTGACTGCCATGTCCCGCCCAACCCGCTGAACCGTCGCGGTCACACCTCTCTGATCTCGATCGAAACCTCCTGCACTGATTCCAACCGGATCTCGACAACGTTGGCGGCCACATGCAGCCCAGCGTCGAGCTCTGGGCCGATGGCGCGTGCTGCATCGGCCTGCAAGTACCCCAGCCGTTGATCTCTTGCCAGGACAAGGATCGCATTGCGGTTCAGCGTTGTCTCGCGATCCCGACGTAGCTCGACGTGCTCATCGGAGTCGATCTCGTAGAACAACCCTGTGTCGACCGCTGATCGCGTTGGACGTACCGCGGCCCTCATCGGGAACATCTCGCCGTCGCTGTCGAGTGCCTGGAGGTACTCATTCGGTTGAGACCTCAAGATGGCCTTCGCAGTCGATTCAAGCTCGGCACCCGACAAACCGAGCCGTTCGGCCATCGCGTCGGGGTCGAGCCGTCCTAGCCACCTTCGGAACTGGCTGACACTGCGCTCAGTAGCCACACGGAGATACTCGTCCGCGACCGCCATCGCCGCTCGCCGCGAGGCTACCCCCGCGGTCATTGCCCAGACCGCCTCCGGAGATGGCAGGCCGTACTTGATCATTCCTGCAATGTTTGCGGCAAGTCGCGATAGGGACGACACTTCGAAGACGTCGGCTGCAATTCGCAGGTAACCCGACGCGCCCCACGGCAATCGGTAGCTGAAGGCGTCCTCGATGTACTCCGTGGCGTCTTGAGGATCTTCGATGTCGAGGCGGTCTGCGATCGACTTGACGGGCTCGCCGTCGAGCCACGACGAGAGCAGCTCGCGGGTGTCAACAGGGAGTGCAGCACGCGGCTCCATCTCGCGTACCTCGGCGAGGCCGTTGAGAAGAAGATCAACAAGTTCGTCGCGATCGCCTAGATCACTCCCTGCGATGAGCGCCGTGACTCGAGACGCGTTAGCGGAGATGTGGTCTGCGATGACGCGGCAGCTACGCGAGGAGAGTCCCGTGGCGGCGTATAGGCGGCGATCGTCCAGGCTGGGCACGTCAACGGAAATCCGGCGCGCGGTCGACGTCATCACACCAATGAGCGGCGCGACCGGCGTCGCTGTCTCGACAGCCTGGATGCTGAACAGGCTGGATGCGAGCGTCGCCGCCAAGCTCGCATCGTCCAATGCCGTCTCATCTTCCTCGACGAGCAGCGCCAAGAGATCAGCATCGAGCTGCTCGGCCGCTTGGTCCGAGCTGATGCGGTTGTTCACGAGGTCTCGAAGCATTCGATGCAGAGCGCTCTCGACGCGCTCGACGCTATTCCGAGCCTCGGCGTAGCCATTGAAGTCGCCAACGTCGTAGGGCGACGAGGCGACGTGGACGACGGTTCCCTCGGTCTCCGCACCAGCACGCCCAGCACGCCCGGCAATGTTCCAGTACTCCCGGGCCGATAACACGCGCGCGGTCCCGTCGGCCTCGCGACTCCGGCAGCTGTGGACGACCGCGGTCCTCACCGGCATGTTGACGCCCTGAGCCAGGGTGCTTGTCGCGACGAGAACGCCCAGACGTCTGGACCTGAAGTCGTCCTCGATCGCGTCGCGGACAGCGTCCGGCAGCCTCCCGTGGTGGAACGCGATGCCGCGTCGCAGGAGCTGAGCCACTAGATGATCACCCCCGAGCCATTCGGTCGCGACGGCGAGGGCTCGGCCGTCGGCTCGAAGATCGAACGCGGCGTTGACGCGCTCGCCGATGAACTCGGTGAGCTCGATACGTCGCAGCAGCGCAGACGCCACGGACTCCGCCCAGTTTGTCTGCATGCAGAAGATCAGCACGGGCCCCGCCGGCGCGTACTGGTAGGCCACCTCCGCTGCCACGTCGCCCTTGGCCTCGGAACGGGGGAACTTCGGCGTTCGAACACGTCCAGTGTCCGGGTTCACGTGCGGGTACTCGCGCTGCCTCACCAAGTTGGGGATGAACTCAAGCCCGCCCTCGACGACGTCATCGGGCGCGAACCGAAGGGTTCCCCGCGTCCCGTCCCAGTCGAGCCGGCCGTGCTTCAGCAGCGAAGGGCGCCACTCCGTAGAGATGGACCGGCCGGCATCTCCTCCGAGCCACACGGCGAAGTCCTGCAACGTCTCGTCCGGGACTACCGCCGACATCATCAAAAACCGGGCGTTTGGAAGGCGACGACGCAGTCGTGACACGAGCAGCTCAAACTTTGGACCGCGCTGCGCGTCGGAGACGATGTGACCTTCATCGATCACGATGAGCTCGACGGCGTCCAGAAAGTCAGACCGAAGCCGGAAGAGGAGGTCGAGCTTTTCCGGGGTCAGAACGAGAACGTCGTCCGTTGCAGTCAGGTCGGCGGCCATCTCGTCCTGGTCGAACCCGCCAGGCACGGTCGTAGCGGCATAGCCCAAGTCGTGAAACAGATTGGCGAAGGCCTCCTCGACTTCGTTTGCCAGCGCACGATACGGGGCGATGAAGACGCACTTCGAACCTGGTTGCGTAACTAGCGCGTTCACGATCGCAAGCTCGGCTACCCGCGTCTTCCCCGCGCTCGTCGGCATTCGAAGGGCCAAGCTGCCCGCCGCGTCGAGGAGACCACCTTCAACCGCCGAGCGCTGGGACGGCCACAACTCCGACACGGAACGCGAATCCAAGACATCCGCCCCGAGCCCGCGCGCCAGGACCTTCAGGTAGCGGTGCCATCGCGGCGAAGCGCTCACCGAGCGAAGCTGTCTCCAGGTCGACCGTTCGACCATGACCGGCAGGACGTGTTCGAGCGCGACGATGGTGTTGAACCCGACCATGTCGCCAGCCTCCGCGAGGCCGCGGCGCGCCAGCTTCAGGTGCTCTAACGAAGCGGTCACGCACGCTTCGTCCCCACTCAGAAAGAACGACGCCGCCCTCTCGAGGGCGATCGCGGCCACGGCGTGCGACCCGCGTCGGGCGAGCTCATCGTGCGACAGGAGCGCAAAGTCGGGTGGTTCAGTCAGAGCGGGCCGCAACGTAGTCACGCGGAGGAACATCCGCTGGAGGAAGCTACTCACGAGTCCGTCGAAGTCAGGCTCTACGGTCCACCGAGAACGATCAACGGCCAAGCGCGCCAGGCACGAAGCGTTGGCCTGGTATCCACCGAGTTCGTAGAAGACCGCTGCGTTGATCAGAGCCACGGTCGGCTCGACGCGATCGCCCAGGGAGGCGAGGTTCTCCCACCCCCGCGCAATGGCGACAGCGGCGGTCTTCCCATTGCCGTCGGCTGCGCTCTCAAACACCGACTGCCCGAGGGCGGTGAGGTTCCTCACGACACGCTCGGCGCGATAGCGCCAATTAATGCTCGACTCGTCCGCTCGCAACGACTTCAGGACCGCCCTGGCACCAACCTGCGCTAACTCGTTGCGAAAGCGCTGGAGGTCTAGCAGCGCAAGCGGCCCTTCAGTCGTCATCGAAGACGTCCCACATCAACTCGGCGTATACCTCCTCGACCAGCTGGCCGCAGGTGTCGAGAGGGAACACGCGCAGCCACAGCTCGGGGAGGTGCTCCGGGAGATCATCCAGCTCCTCCGCGATGTCGTCATCCCAGTTCGCCTCCTCGAATGCCAGGACAACGGTATGACGGCAGTCGCTGGTGCCGCTCGATGCGAGGAACGCGAGGAACGACTCATAGAGAGCGGCATCCGTCTCTCGAAGTCGATGGGCCAGGAAGTTCACGGTTGTCGCGAAGCCATCGTCTCGGTCGCGAGCAAGTTGATCGTGGGCGTCAATCGCGATGTCGCGACTCGGGTTGGTCCGATACTTGACCTCGACGAACTCAAGGTCCGTGACCTCCTCGTCGTCGTCCACCACGAACCCAACGACGTCGCTGCCATGCATCGTGCCGTTTGGGTCAATCTGGTAGCGCAACTTTCTTACCGGCACTAGCAGACCGTCGAATGCCTCTGCAGCTTCGGCTGCAAGCACCTCAGCGAAGTCGCCGCGCCGAACCGAGAGACGGCCCTTTCGAAGTGGCGCCACGGCGACCGTCCACCCGGCCGCTGACAGAAGATCGGCAGTCACGGTTGGGTCCGCCTTGTTCCGGGACATGAACTCGACCATGCCTTCGACAAGTGCCGATCGCTCGCAGTTCGGTGTCACTGTCGAGATCACGAAGCTGTAGGTCTGCTCGTCGCACTCCTGCTCGAAGTAGTCGGTTAGAGCCGCCACTATCGACACTCCCGTCCGGTTCGCTTCACCACATCGTCACGGGCGAGTGGGTGCATGCTGGGTGAGCCGGAGCGTAGGTCGGGGAGGGAGCAGGTGGCGCCCACCGAGTTGACGCGCCAAGCGGTTAGAGGAGGCCGGGTCGAACGGTCAGCCATCACGGCGACACCGCGCCGGGCGAAGGTGCTCCCCCACGCCGACCTCGCGGGCACGTCGGACAGCTGTTCAAGGCGATCTGCGCACGCATCCAGGCCGCTCTGTCTGACACTCAGCGATGGTTCGCTCCGGCGCCAGCCCGCGACCGGGTCACCGTTCGAGACTGTCGAACATGGCGTCGATCTGGCGGTCTTCATCGGATCGGCCCTCGTCGCCGCTGTAGCTGTCGTGCTCGTAGTCCTCGTCAGGCTCTTCGTTGCGAAGCTCCTCGACCCGGTCATGAAGGGTCTGAAGATGGGACGCGATGTCGACGCCGAGGCGACTCGCTAGTTCTTCGAGCCTGCCTGCCTCCTCGTCGACCCAGCCCGATTGGTCCAGGCTCCAGCAAATTGACTCCACTTCGCCGGCCACGTCAAGGAGGAACTGCTCTGCCCACTCAGGCATGGACCGACCGCTCGCCGATACCAGGTCCGGCTCCTCGTCGAAGAGGTCGAGCATGGCGTCCCAGTCTGCGCGCGAGTCAAGCGACGACGTCAACCACCGCAGAAGCGCGCCATGGCATTGTGCGATCTCTTCGCCGGCGAGATCGGTCTTCCGAAGTTCGGCCAAGACGGCGAGAGCCTCCTCCTTGTCGCCCGCCCCCCTTTCCCACCGCGCGTTGGTATCGGCGAGTGCCTCCCGCAACGCCGCGGTTGCTGCGGCCGCCCCTGTCAGCTGAGCGAGCGTCGCGAGGAAGGAGACCCGCTGCTCCCGCACCGGTGGTCGCTTCTCCTCGCGGATGTACTCGTCGGACACACGCACTCGCACCAAGAACGGGCTCTGGGAGTCAAGCAGCGCCAGCGCTCGGGCTGCGGCAGCGTCGAGCAACTGAGGCTTGGACGTGATGTCCCAGACGGCGACGACCTGTTCGAAGAACTCGGCGCGGTCGAGCAACGCTGCTGCCGCGTTCGGGTCCGCTCCCACTCGGCGACGGAGAAAGTCACCCACGGACGGGTCGCGGAAGGCCAACACGCGGTCTGCGCCCGCCTGCTTTCCTGGCGTGCTGTCGGAGGATCTGAGCGTTACGAAGCTGCCGTCGATCGTGCGGAGAGCCCGTTCGAAACGTTGGGAGTCGAAGTTCGTCGAAAGGAGGCGGGACGCAGCAGTACGCACATCACTGAGCAGCACCCGAGTCGGAAGCGTCACCATGGACAGCAGCAGCGCCCTCGCATCGTCGTGCAGGTCGTCGTACATCGACTCCCACACGGCGGCGGGATCGTCCAACGTCGCGAGGAACCGCTGCACAAACTGATCTGGCGTCAGCTTCTCCACGCCCGGAAGGCTGACCACCTGTTCAATGATTCTCGGGCTGTAGTTCCGATGGGAGATCACGTCGCGGTAGCGGCGGCCCGACACGAGCGCAGAGCGAAGGTTGTCGGGAAGGCCGGAATAGAAGAGGTGGTTGTAGAGGATCTCCGCTCGCACTGGCCGCGTGTAGTCGCTGAGGTCCAGGACATACGTGAAAAGCTCAAAGCCTTCGGCCCGTAGGCGCGAGTATCGGTTGCGGGCCTCGTTAAGGATGTACTCACGCGTCGTGAGCACCAAGCGCTTGCTCGCGTCGGACCGAACTCGGTTGAAGAAGCTGATGAGACGCGCGTCCTCGTTTCTCTTGAGTGACAGTTCAGCGAGGCTGACGCGGCCGAGGAAGTCGTCGTAGTGGTAGACTTGGAGCTTGCCGGACCTCCAGACGTCATCGGCCTCCTCGATGTCGCCCGAGATGGCGACGGGCTCGAAGCCGCGAGCGGCGTAGTCCGCGAGGAGGATGTCGGCCAGCATCGTCTTGCCGATACCCGCGGGACCCGCGACAAGGCAGACGTGACCACTCTCGAGCAACTTCTTCGCTCGTTCGAATGACTTGTTGGCGGCCCATAGGCGGCGCTGCCGGGGAAGGCGGTTGACGAGGTCTTCGCTGCGGACCCTTACCCCGGCGTGCAGCACGGCGTCCAGTACCTCTGTGCTCGTTAGCCAGAGTTTAATGTGCCGACGCTCGACCTCTGGGTAGCGACCGAGGAGGGCGACGATGTCATCGCGGCCGTATACGTCGTTGGCCTGGCGGAGCCACGGGGCCAAGTCGGCGACCAACGCGGCCTTCCGAGCTGGCGTCATTTGCACGGAAGTGCTGACGATGTATCGCTCAGGCTCTAGGCGTTCGACCTTTGGAAGTTCCTCCTTCAGGAGGTTCCGACGCAGACTGCTCCACGCGCCGCGCTGGTAGCGCTTGCACTGGACGATGAGCTCATTGCTATCGCCGTCGGCGGCCAAATGCCGCAGATCAATTCCGCTGTCGCGGCCCGGGCTGAAAAGCTCGAGCCGAACGCCGAGCTCCTGCTCGAACAGATCGTGGCACAGGCTTTCAAAGTCGTGGTCGGTCAGCTCGTCGAAGTTGTAACGCGTCATTTGGCGGGTGACGATGCCACGTTTCGCGCAAGGTGCCGGGTCGGGGACGCGCGACGACAATGTTGCGACCAAGTCGCGCCGAGTCGGGAAGCCTGCCTTAGTGGTACGCGCGTCCTGTCGTTAAATGAGTACGCTGGGGAACATGCGTTCGGTAACCGCGGAGTTCGCCAGGTGAGCGTGGTCGACGCGGCCTGGGTGCCCGATGACGACCCCGAGCGCGACTGGAGTATCGCGTTTGCGCTCGCAGCGGAGTGGGTCGACGATCGCTGCCACAAGGAGGGTTCTTCGGCGGTGCTTGTAACGAATGCCCTGGGTGACTTTGGCATGCCGGAGATGCGGGCTTTCGAGACACGCCACACTCGGACTAGCCGAAGGGCTGGCAACGCACGACGCGTGCGCGGAGTTGGGCCGGTGCTCGCATACGTGCCCGACGCGGACGACCTCGACTTCGCGCTAGGACTCGCGCGGGCCTCGTCAATCGCGGTGGTCGAGTCCGTGGCCTTTCCGGTCCTTGGTTGGGCGTCATTCCTCGGCGCTGTGAACCTTGTGAGCGACGAACCGACTCCGTCGCTCCCCGACGCCGTCGCACACGCGGTCGACCGGCTGAAGTTCTACGGGAACAACGGCTTCGGCGACAGCTTTGGGAAGAGCCGCGCAAAAGCTGTCCTCGCCGAGCTTCGGGCGACTGACGACCTTGACCGCGATCTCCTGGTTAGTGCAGTCCTAGGAGCAGGCCTCTCCTCTCGCGCGGCGAAAGCGCTTAGTCGGCTTGTTGACAAGCTCTGAGATCAACGGCCCGCCGCTCATGGTGGGCCATGACTCAGTTCCACAGACCAGTCCAAGCATTTGGCCCGTCTTGGGCGAACGTGAACGCAGCGTGGCGGGCGATCTCGTGCAGCATCGTGTTCGGGTAGCCGCCCTCTGGCACAGGGAACTCGCCTCGGCTCACCAGCCGTTCGTCGGCGTCGTACGTCTCCCACCGGAAGGCGGTGAAGCGCCCCATAGCTGCCGGGAGCACCGCCCAGGGGGAAGGCTCAGCCGACGGGTCGGGGTGCGTCACCTCGATTTCGAGGACGACGGTGCCCTCCCAGGTCCGGTCGCAGCCCGGCGGGAGGTAATTCTCCTTCTTCATATACGAGTCGAGGTCTTCGGCGTCGATGAGACCGTTGCGGGTCCGCACTAGCTCGCCAGCGGCGATGCGGAGCTCTTCGAGCTCGCGGCGCAGCGCCTCCCTGAACCCGTCGAGGGCCTTCTCCAGCGGCCGGGGGGTGCCCAGGAGTTTGATGCTCGACTCGACGCCGATCCGCCACGCCCGCGGCGGGGCCGACCGGCGGGCGGTGTCCACCGCCGCGCCGGCCAGCCCCTTGACGCCGCGGAGCGCAGCGTCCCTATGCCGCCACATCGGGCAGCAGGTGGTACCACTCCGGCCAGACCTCGGCCGGATGCCTGCCGACCGCGACTGCGATGCGGTCGGCCGACTCGATCGGGACTCCGTCGCTGCGCCAGCGGGCGACCTGGGCGCGGTCCACGCCGAGGGCGCGGGCGAGCACGCTGACGTTGCCGTACCGCTGGACGAGCGGCTCCAGCGACACGCGGGGCTGCCGTGCGCGCGGGCTCATGCTGCCTCGGCCTCCTCCGGCTCGCGCCACGTGTCGGGCAGGTGCCACCACAGCTCGCAGGCGAGCACGTCGAGCAGGTGCTCCGCGATGGCGTGGACCGTGCCGAGGCCGGACTCGAGGGCGGCTTGCTGGTAGGCCTCGTCGCCTTCGTCCAGCCCGCGGACCTCGGCGTCGAACTGCTGGCCCGCCTTGCGGACGTCGGCCAGGAAGGCGGCGACCTTCTCCTCCAGCTCGAAGCCTTGGTCGGTGAGGTTGCTGATGAGGGCGCGCAGCCCTTCGGACGGCGCGCGCGTTGTCGTAGCGTTAGCCACTGTCGTTTCCTTTCACGCGAAGGAAACGGCCGGGCCGGGGGCTGTTACAGCAGCGCCCCGGCCAACCGTTTTCAGGTTGGGATCAGGCGGCCCAGGGCACTGCGTGACGGGGCTGCGAACGTCGATGGATGAATAGGTCTGCTTCGCGCGTGGGCGCAAGCGTGTTGCCTGACCGGCTACGGCCGGGGCGCGGATCCGTAGAGCGCCCTGGTGCGGGGCCCTGGCTTCTCCCGAAACTTCGCCAGAGCCGCCTCCAGGCGAGCGTAGGTCCGACGCACCGCGTCCTCCCTGCCCTGCTCGCGGTACACCGCCATCAGCTCGCAGTAGAGCGGCTCGGATTCGTCCTCGATGGCGACCGCGCGCTCGAACGCCGCGGCCGCGCCGTCGAGGTCGCCGGCGGCCTGGCACCGCCTGGCGGCGCGGGCGAGGACGTCGGCCGCCTCGCCGCGCAGGCGCTTCCGCTCGGGCTCGATCCACGGGTAGTCCTCGCCCGCGGCCAGCTCGCCGCGGTACAGCGCCGCCGCCCTGGTCGCGGCCTCGTCGTCGCCCGCCTCCGCGGCGCGCTCGAAGTCGACGATGTCGAGGGCCAGGAGCGACCGGTCGAGCACGTACCTCGTCCCCACCTTGGCCACCACCGGCTCGCCGCCGCTGCGCAGGACGGCGCGGAGGTTGGCGACCGCCTGGCGGATGTCGGCCGACTTTCGCTTCGCCTCCGACCGGAAGAGGGCCTCGGCGGCGGCGTCCAGGGTGACGCCCTCGGGCTCCACGGCGAGCAGGGCCAGCATCTCGCGCGCCTTGGTGCGCAGGCCCGAGCCGACCACCGCGCCGCCGACCGAGATCCGGTACGGGCCGAGCAACTCGACGGCGACCTCGGGGGCGTGGCCGTTCGCCGAGGGGGTCGGGACTGCCACCGGCTCCGCGGGCTCCGGGTCCGGCTCGCGTGCGGCCTCCTCGGGTGGGCGGGGCGGCGCGACCGCGACGCGGCAGCGCGCGCCGTCGTCGAGGGCGGCGGAGCCGTCCGGCTCAACGGTCACGACGGGCGAGAGGTCCCCGCCGAGGACGAGCAGGCGCACGCCGACCGCCGTCGAGGCGAACTTCCCCGGCAGGTCCGCGACCGGCCGGCCCACCGGGCCTGGCGCGAGGGCGAGCACATGGTGGCGCCCGCCGTTCGCCCCCTCGTCGGCCGCCGAGGCCGCGGCGCGGGCTGCCGTGAGGTGGGCGGCCTCGACCTCCCTCACGAGGCCGGCCTCGTCCTCGACGTACCTCACCGGCCAGTCGAGCAGGTCGTCGGCGACGGAGGAGGCGGCGCCCGTGTCGAGCACCACGACCTCGGCGCGCCCCGATTCGAGTGCTGCCGTCACCGCGGCGCGTGCCGCGGCGGGC
>Ga0190267_10000016_pt1 | contig 30986 bp, 36 predicted proteins | sample Popmic239T_FD_140332 | JGI IMG/M metagenome (GOLD analysis project Ga0190267, IMG submission 140332) | Populus adjacent soil microbial communities from riparian zone of Oak Creek, Arizona, USA - 239 T | ecosystem: Environmental > Terrestrial > Soil > Riparian zone | place: USA: Arizona... | reverse complement strand
GCGCATCCCTTCCCACCGAAGACGTCCCGAGCCGGAATCTGCCTTCCGCCCTGTCTGCCGAACGAGTTCTGTACCGGCCAGGCGCCGGCCGGGCGGATCGAGTGACTCGACTCCTGGCGGCGGTTCTGGCTTCGGTCTTGCTGTTGGCCGGTTGCGGGGGTGGTGGGCGTGAGTCGTCGCGCTCGCCGGCGCTCCCGGGCGAACAACGGGAACAGCAGCCGCCCGAGGCTGCGCAGGGTCCGAGCGCAGACGCGAGACCGCTGCCCCCGAGCGCATCCCCCTCCGGGCCGGGGACGCCGTCCGACAGTGTCAACCCAAGAGTGGGAACGACGCATCCAGCGGCGGCACGCCCTCCCCGGCAGGGTGCATCGCAAGAGCTGCCCCCTGTGCCCGGCCCCATCACGACGTCTCACGAATACCAGGAGATGTCGTGGGGCGAGCTTCGGGCTTGGTGGCCGCACCGGCCCCTCCTTCAGGCAGACGCGCCCGTGGGGACCAAGGAGCGGCGGTTCGCGTACGGACTCGACAAAGGCGCTGCTGCCAACCCGTCCTCTGAGCGCGCCGCCGCCGTCGTGCTGTACGAGACCCCGCTGGCCACAGCAGAAGGCGGCACGACGACCGACATCGTGGCCGCGGGCGGCTACGTGCTCCACCACCTGTCGCCGGAGGAAACGAAGTACTGGCGCCAGCCGGCCGAGGCGAAGACCGTCGACATCGGGCGCGCCTCGGCGAGCGAGTTCGAGCTCGACATGGGCGGCGGGAGGCACTTGCGATTCACAACGTGGGTCGAGGGCGGCTCCACCTTCCTCTTGACGACCCTGCGCGAGCGCCACACGGCGGCGGATGTGCGTCGGTTCGCCGAGTCGCTCCGCCCGCGGTAGCAGGCGCGCGCTGACCCAAAGACGGATCTGGGTGCCGAACTGTCGGCAGGGTCGCCCGAACGGCACCCAGACGACGCAGCTTCGCCACCGAGGGGATCGCCTGTCCGCAGGACTTGACTACGGCGCGACTGGCACGCACCCCGTCAGCCGCATGTCGCCGTCCGCGCCCGACTCCGCACGAGCCGCAGCAACACCGGAGCCGCCCACATAGTCAGGCACCGAGACCGAGCAGTAGTTCCGGTAGAACGGGCTCAGCCGCTCCAGCGTCCACGTGCCTTCGACCCTGTAGGGCACGTTGCCGCCGAACAGCGCGTCGCCGGATGCCTGCGCCTTGGCCGGGTCCCAGAAGCCCATGCTGATGTTGTGCTTGTCGATGGTGCCGGGGAGGAACGTCTTCGACACCAGGCGGTCGAACGCCGACTGCGCCTGGGCCTGCCGGAACGCCCGCTCCGCCTCCTCAGACCGGCCTGCCGACGTCACCACTGCGCCAGCCGCGTCGACCACCAGCTTGCCCTTCAAGTGCCGGTCGAGCCACGCCACGTTGTAGTAGTTGGACGCCAACTCGAACAGCCGGTTGCCGGCCAGCCCCGTGCCGTAGCCGTTCCAGTCGGTGTGCACCGTGTCTCGCATGGTGAGGTGCATCACGTCCATGCCCCGCTGCACGCCGGCGTTGTAGGCGCCCAGGCCGCGGTTGCGGCTGGACGGGTAGCCGTCTTCGTAGGCCTGAGGCGTGCTGAATCCGCCGTCGGTGCGCTGGAACATCACCGGCTGGCACGGGTTCGGGGCGACGCAGTTGTTGGCGCCGACGGCGTCGCCGCCGTCCCAGGCAATGATCGCCGAGACCCGGGAATCACCCTGATAGCCGAGCGCGCACCCTGAACCCTGGGAGTGCCCGACGACAGCCACCCGAGACAGGTCGGCCAGCCGGCCCCACTCGCCGGATGCGGGCGTCTTGAGCCACTCGATGACGTCGCCCGCATTGGCGCACCGCTGCACGTTCGGACCGGAGGCGCCGGGGATGTAGCCGACGCCGTAGCCGTCCACGCCGAAGGCCATGTAGCCGTTCTCGGCGAACGTCTGGGTGTTGAAGCGGTGGTGGATGTCCTGCGCGATCACGCCGTGCATCACGATCACCACCGGGTAGGGGCCGTCGAACCGCTCAAGCCCTTGGGGCAGCGACGGACAGTCGCCGGCCGCGGTCGTGCAGGGCCGGTAGCCCTCGGCCGACGAGACGGTCGGGATCTCCGCGGTGTCGAACTGCTTGAAGTGGAAGCGCACGTTGTCGAGCGGCGCGGGCTCCCGGTAGACGTCCTTGCCGTACATGGCGGCCGACCGCGCGCTGTCGGGGACCGGGTGCTTGCCCCGGTCGGTGTCGCGCTGGTCGGTGCAGGCGACGTGGGAGTCGTTGAACTTCGTCCACTCCGGCGTGCCCGGCTCGGGCGAGGCGCCGGTCCGGTTGCCGTGCTCGTCGAGCGGGTTCCAGCGGTCGTTCAGGCAGTCGTGGGTGGCGTAGTCCCACGTGTCGACCGGCTCGGCCTGCGCCGGTGAATGGAGAGCGGGCCCGACCAGTGCGACAGCAGCGGCGACAGCCGCGAGCCGCGCCATGCCACGGATGGAGATCATGGGCGGAGGTTCCGCGCAAAAGGCGCAATACCTGCTGAGACGACCGTCTCATACCGCTACCCGCACAAGTCGTAGGCCGCCGTTCCTACACTCCGCCCGATGGCCGACGTGCGCGGGACCGCTGACAGTCGGCGCGTGCTCACCTACGACCAGGCGCTGCGCCACGCGGTCCACCACTTCGTGCGCAACGGCAACGTCGACATGACCGCGCTCGCCGACGAGATCCCCGTGGGCCGGGCGACGCTCTACCGGGTCGTGGGGTCGCGGGACACGCTGCTCGGCGACGTCCTCTGGATCCTCGCCCACCGCACCCTGGGCCTGGCCCAGCGCGAAGCAGTCAAGACCGGACTGGACCGGATCATCGAGATCTCCCGCCGCTTCAAGGAGATGACCCTCGAGTTCGAGCCGGTTCGCGCCTTTCTCAAAGCCGAGCCCGAGACTGCCTTCCGTGTCCTGTTGACGCCGGCCGGGAGGGTCAGCGACCGGGTTGCCGAGTTCTGGTCGGTGATCCTCGCAGAGGCGGCCGAACGGGGTGAGGTTGTCCTGCCGTTCGACGTGGACCGCTTCGCCTACATCTTCGTGCGCATCGGCGAGTCGCTCCTGTACTCGGACCTGTTGGCCGGGATCGAGCCTGATCTCGACGCCTCCGAGACGGTGCAGCGCTTGCTCTTCCGGGCGTACTGAGACACCAGTCTCAACGACCCCGAACCGGGCAGGCGCCCGGCGCAATCTGCACGAAAGGTGCAGCAGCCGGCAGGGGGCCTTGTTTGCCGCGCGACAACCGAAGGAGGGGCTGTGAAGCGCAACCGCTGGGGAGCGATCGCCGTCGGGTTGGCGGCCACGCTGGTCGCACCGATGTCCATCGGCCGGGCCGAGGCGACCGACCTGACCATCCACGTCGTGTCGAACCGGGCCGACCTCGTCTCCGAGGGCGACGCACTCGTCGAGGTGAAGGGCTCGCCCGCCGCGCTGGCGGACCTCGACGTGGCGCTGAACGGCCACGACGTCAGCGACGACTTCGCGGTGCGCGAGAACGGCCGCTTCATGGGCGTGGTGACCGGGCTGCGCGACGGCGCCAACGAGCTGGTGGCGACGACGTCAAGCGGAGGCGGGGCCCGGCTCGCCATCACGAACCATCCGAAGTCAGGCCCGATCTTCTCCGGCCCGCACATCTCGCCGTGGCTGTGCACGACGGCGTCGAACGGGCTCGGCGCGCCGATCGACGCGCACTGCAACGCGCCCACCAAGATCGAGTACTTCTACCAAGCGGAGGGCTCGTCGAGCTTCGCCGCGTACAACCCGGCCAACCCGGCGACCGACGTCAAGCAGATCACGACGGACCAGGGCAAGACCGTCCCGTACATCATCCGCCAGGAGACCGGGACGCAGAACCGCGGCATCTACCGGATCGCGGTGCTGTACGACCCGGCCAAGCCGTGGGCGCCGTGGGCCGCGCAAGAGGGCTGGAACCACAAGCTCTTCTATCCGTTCGGCGCGAGCTGCGGCACCGTCTACTCGCAGTCGAGCGCTCAGAACGTGCAGAACAACAACGCGCTCTCGCGCGGCTTCATGGTGGCGACGTCGTCGCTGAACGTGCTCGGCAACAACTGCAACACGGTGCTGTCGGCCGAGACGGTGATGATGCTGAAGGAGCACATCGTCGACAACTACGGCGAGATCCGCTACACGTTCGGCTCGGGCGGCTCCGGCGGGTCGATCGGCCAGAACATGGTTGCCAACTCGTACCCCGGCCTGATCCAGGGCATCACCGAGACCCTCAACTACGCCGACACGACGACCACCGGCACCGAGGTCTTCGACTGCCATCTGCTGTTCGAGTACTTCACCACCAAGTCGCCGCACCTGTGGCCCGCCGCGCAGCAGACGCTCGTCAGCGGCCACGGCACGTCGGCCGGCACCTGCGCCGGCTGGGAGGTCTTGTTCTCGGCGACCGAGGATCCGACCAACGGCTGCGGCGTCAGCGCGGCAGAGCACTACAACGCCGAGACCAATCCGGGCGGCTGCCGCGGCAAGTACGAGGACTTCGAGGTCAACGTGTGGGGCCGCCGGCCCGAGTCGCTCTGGACCGCGCCGGAGAAGCAGATCGGCCGCGGGTTCGCCAACGGCCTCTACGACAACATCGGCGTGCAGTACGGCTTGAAGGCACTGGCCGCAGGCCAGATCACGACCGAGCAGTTCGTCGACCTCAACGAGAAGATCGGCGGCTTCGACATCGACTTCAACCTGACGACGCACCGCACCGCGCAGGACCCCGGCACGGCGCGCACCGCCTATCAGGCCGGCCGCGTCAACGACGCCCACATGCTGAACCAGGTGGCGATCATCGACTCCCGCGCGACCGGCAACGTCGACCCGCTCTTGATCCACACGATGCACCACACGTTCGCCCACAAGGACCGCATCAAGAAGATGCACGGCACCGCGGAGAACCACGTGTCGTGGCGCGGCGGCGAGCCCGCTCCTGCGTTCGACGTGATGGATGCATGGCTCTCCGCTGTGGAAGCGGACACGTCGAGCGACCCGCTGCCGGCCAAGATCATCAAGAACAAGCCCGCCGATGCCCGCGACATGTGCTTCGCGGGACGGCAGCGCTTCACCAACAAGGCGACCTGCGACGTGCTGTGGCCGTACTACGGCGCTCCCCGCATCGTCGCCGGCAGCCCGACGACCCACGACGTCATGAAGTGCCAGTTGAAGCCGCTGAACCGCGACGACGCCGAGTACGGGGCGGTGCCGTTCACCGATGCCCAGTGGGCCCGCCTCCAGGCCGTCTTCCCCGACGGCGTCTGCGACTGGTCGAAGCCGTCGGTCGACATCCAGAAGTCCGTGCCGTGGCAGACCTATGCCGACGGCCCCGGGTCGGGTCGGCCGCTGCCGCCCGCGCCGGTCTCCGAGTCACTGTGAGTTGAGGGAGTCATGCACGTGAGAACACGACGGGTTGTGACGACGCTGCTGGCGGCGGGGCTGGCGTTCGCGCTGGCGCCGGGCGCGGTGCAGGCCAATGAAGGCGGTGAGGGCACGCAGACCGGCCCCGTCTGCGAGCCGCTGTCGCCGAGTCCGACGGTCTCGCAGCCGACGGTCATCGGGCCGATCGGCGACGAGGGCGTGCGCACCAAAGAGCCCTACGGCACGACGATGGTCGCGTTGCCTGAGGGATGGGTCGAGGAGGAGTTCTTCATCGACGGCACCGCCCGGTCGTATCCCGAAGCAGGCGAGCCGGAGACGGCTGCGTACCGGACGCGCATCATGGTCCGCCGACCGGTCGATCCTGCCGCGTTCAACGGCACCGTCGTCGTGGACTGGAACAACGTCACCATCCCGCACGACCGCGATGTGGCGTGGGCGCCGGTCTACCCCACGCTGTTCGCGCGCGGGTACGCCTACATGTCGGTGGGTGCTCAGCGCCTCGGCATCGAGGTCAGCCCGTTGGCGGTGAAGAACTACGACCCGGTCCGCTACGGCAGCCTCAAGCACCCCGGCGACGACTACTCGTTCGACATCTTCAGCCAGGCCGCCGAGGCCGCGCTGACGTCGGCCGTCATGGGCGAGCTGGCGCCGTGCGTCGAGCGCCGGATCGGGATGGGCGCATCGCAGTCGGGGGGCAGGCTGAACACCTACATCAACCGGGTGCAGGAGCAGGCCAACGTGTTCGACGCGTTCACGCCGCAGATCTCCGGGTCGGGCAGCGTGCGCCGCGACGTCGTGCCGATCGTCTGGGTCAACAGCACGGCCGAGGCGAGCGACGCGGGCACGCCGGCGGACAGCGGGCTGTTCCGGCTGTGGGAGATCGCGGGCGCGGCCCACACGTCGAACCAGAGCTCGAGTTATCAGGACGAGATGCTCGTGTACTCGCACTCCAACGGGAACGCGGGTGCCTGGGACGCCGAGGCCGCGGGTGCGTGGGGCTATCGCCACCGGCCCGGCGAGTGCATGAGCCGCAACTACTACCAGGCCGGCTTCATCTGGGCCGCCGCGCTGGTCGCGGTGGACGAGTGGGTGAAGACCGGCGTGGCGCCGCCGTCGCAGCCGCGTGTCGAGCGCAGTGGCGGCAGCAAGGTGTGGGACGAGCACGGGATGCCGAAGGGCGGCGTGCGCGGTCCGCTCGTCGACGTGCCGATCGCCTCGTACTACGCAGGCGTCACGACGCCGCCGGGCACGCACCCCTGCGCCAAGGCGGGCGGCGCGTCGGCGTTGTCGGGCACGACCCACGTGTTCGACGCGGCCAAGCTGCACGCGCTGTATCCGACGGCGCAGTCGTACCTCGACAAGTTCGACGCCGCGTTGGAACAGGCCCTGGCGGCCGGGACCGTGCTGCCGGAGGGCGCGGAGCTGCTGCGGGCGCGGGCCAGGTTGGCGGCGCAGTGGATCGACGCCAACCGCGGCGGGGTGGGAGGCCTCGGCATCTGAGCCTGGCCTCGGCATCGGGTCGGGGTGGCTGTGGAAGGGTGTCGGTATGCGCTTTCACCGAATTGCCGCCATTGCACTGTTGGGGCCCGCGGCGGTGGTGTGGGGCTCGGCGCCGACGGGTGCCGAGCAGCCCACCGTCACGCTGACCGCGGGGATGAGCGGGGCCAGGGAGGTGCCGGGACCGGGCGACCGTGACGGCAGCGGCGTGGCCCGCATCACCGTCGACACCGCCACCGGCGAGATCTGCCACTCGCTGACCGTGCGCAACATCGCCCCGGCGTCGGCCGCCCACATCCACCGGGCGGCGCGGGACGCGGCCGGGTCGGTCGTGCTGCACCTGGCCGCGCCGACGGACGGCTCGTCGTCAGGCTGCGCGGTCAATGCGGCACTGGCATCGGCCCTCGTCGCCGACCCCGCCGCCTACTACGTCAACGTGCACAACGCCGAGTTCCCCGGCGGCGCGGTGCGCGGCCAGTTGGCTGGTCGATGAGCGGGGTGGACGACGTCGACGCCGGCCCGGAGGTCGACATCGACGTCACCGAGCCCGAGGAGCTCGTGGACAAGGACGAGCTGGACGAGGACGACGAGATGGAGCTCACCGGCGACGACCTCGCCTGAAGCCCCGCCTCGACTGACCCGTTCCTGTTACACCCCCGCCGTATCGTCCGCAGCATGAGTGTCGAAGCGGTGCGTGACCTGACCTCCCGCACCGAACTGACCCTGGACTTGCTGGACGATACGAGAGGGTGGCGCGAGCGTCTGGTGGAGACGTTCGAGTTCCGGTCGACCCATTACGTCCGCGTCCGGAGCAGCTATCAGATCCGCCTTGATCGTGGACGACTCGGCCTCTTCGGCGCGGACCCGGGCCTCCAGCAGGTGCGCGTTCGCCTCCCGGTCACCACGCGCCCAAAGCGGTCGCTCGTTGGCTTCAATGTCACTGCCAACGACGTACGAGGCCACCTTCCCCTGCGCACCACGATTGCCGACGTGCAGACGGCGTACTTGATGAGGCTGGCGGAACGGAGCGCCGCTCGAGAGGTGATCTTGTCCGGACTCGACAGCGGCGTGCTTCGCGCCATCGCCTCGTTCACGCCCGGGGTGTTCCTCGGATTCCGGCGTTTCGGACCAGTGTGGGGATTGACCCGCTACCTCCGAAGCGGCTTGTCGATCGACGTCGGCCTGTCGGACGTCGTTCGCTGGCAGAGCTTGCTTCGCGAAACCCGACGAATCATCCCCGAAGTGCTTGGGGAGCGCCCAGACCCGTTCAGTTCGGCTGAGCAGTTCCTGCTCGCGGTCCCGTTGGTCACGCCCACGCCCGACTCCACCGCGAAGGTCGAGGAACTCGTCGGCGGGTATGCCAGCGCGGTCTCGGCCGCCCATGGGGCCGAGGACGTCGACTTCTTGGAAGTGCTCGGTGAGTACGGTCGCCGCTGGGAGATGTTCGTGGACGCCCTGGTCCCGGTCAATGAGCCGTTCCTGGTGAAGATCCACGAGGATCGCCCCCTGGGGTTGCGGCTCGGCGGGTACTGCAAGCAACTTCTCTGGGCCGGCGATGCGCGGAGTTATCACCTGGAAGTTCGCACGGTCGATCCAGCCGTGGTTCTCGGGCGGGGTACGAAAGTGTTGGACCCGCTCGGGAACAAGGTCGGCTTTGGGTGGTGGGAGGGGCGCCGGTTGACGAGGGACGCCGTGTCTCTCTACGGCTCCGATCCCGATAGGCCCTACTTCGTGGAGCTCGTCGTGCGGCTTCGGCCTGCGTGGTCGGTGCGGACCCTGGCCGCCACGGTCGAGACGCTGGCGCTCCTCGCCATTGCGGTCATCGCGTTTGTCGACCTCGGCGAGGATCGGCTCGGCAAGCTGGCCGTGCTGTCGGTCCCGACCTCGTTTGCGATGGCGTTGCTCGCCACCCGTGAGCAAACGTCTTTGGCCGCCCACGTCCAGCGATTCACCAGGACTCGAATGCTCATGGAGCTGATCGCGCTGTGGGCCGTGAGCGTCCATCAACTCATCTTCCGATCGTCGTAAACTCACACCCAAGGAGGAGTTCCTGATGGCGAAGAACGGTGCACGAGGCAACGGCCGAGTCGGAGCCGTGAAGGGGCGGTCGCAGAGCCGCAACCCGAAGAACGGCCTCTGGACGAAGCGGAACGCCTCGAACGGCCAGTTCATGGACGTCAAGACGTCCGGCGGGACCTTCAAGGGCGTCCGCCGCGAGAAGTAGCGGTTCGGACCAGCGTTCTCGTCGCGATTGCGGGGCAGATGCGCCCGTGAGCGCGCCGAGTTCGGCTGCAGGGGCCGGGTGTGACATCGGCCGGTGCTTGCAAGTGAGACGCGTGGGTACAACTGCAGGCAGCACCGCAACACGGCGGTTCCTCACCCGAGGGAGATCGATGAGCAACCCGTTGGACGATCGCGCCCCGAGCGCCTTGGAGGCGATCAAGGGCAAGGTGAAAGAAGTCGCCGGCGAGATCGTCGGCAACGACGACCTGGCTCGCGAGGGCAGGCTTGAGCAGGAGAAGGTCGATGCCGAGCGCGAGGCGCTGGAGCAGCGGCTGGAAGCGGCCGAGGCCGAGGAGAAGGCCGAGCTGCAAGAGGCCATCGCCCGCAACGAGGCTGAGCGCGAGCGGCTGCGCGCCGAGCAAGAAGAGCGCATCCGCCAGCAGCAGGTCGAGCAGCAGCAGCGCCAGGCCGAGCAGCGCGTCGAGCAAGAGACCGCCCGCCGCGAGCACGCCGTCGAGGCCCAGGCCGAGGTCCGGCTGAGCCAGGCCGAGCGCGAGCGCGAGCAGGCCGAGCAGGAAGCACGAGCCAAGGAAGAGGCAGCCCGAGCGGCCGCCGCCACCGCCGCCACCATCGACGCCGCCCGCGGCGAGGCCTAAGGAGCATCATGGACATCCGCAGAGTTCCCCGGAGCATCCTCAACACCCAGTTGCGCATCGCCCGCATGCCGTTCGACCGGCTGCTCGGGCAGAACCCGGCGGTCGACGCCGCCGAGGCGACCATCCGCGACACCGTCGGCACCATCCTGCGCGACGACACCCTCCGCCAGGACGCCGCCCTCCAGCGGGCCAAAGCGGTCCAGCTGCAAGAGGCCGCACGCCTCGCGGCCGAGGCCGAGCAGACCCGCAGGCAGGCCGAGGCCGAGTACGCGTCCGACGTCAACGAGGCGCAGCGCCAGGCCCAGGAGCAGAAGGCCAAGATCGAGCAGGAGCGACAGGCCAAGGCCCGCCAGGTCAGCGAGGAGACCGCTCGCAAAAAGGCGGCCACCCAGAAGGTGACGCAGGCCCGCGAGGAACGCATCCGCGAAGAGGAGCGCAAGGCGCAGCTCCAGGCCGCGGCCGCCGAGGCCGAGGCCCTCGAAGCCAAGCAGGAGGAGCTCGCCATCCGCGAGGAGGCGCAGCGCCTGGGCGCGGCCGCCAACGGCGTTCGCACCCGTCGCAAGACCTGAGCTACACGACGATCTCCATCCGCAGGCCCTTCGCGTCGACGGCGCCGTCTCCCAGGCGGCGCTCGTCGGCGCGCTGCACCCGCTTCGCCGTCCACAACACGGCATAGGCATCGAGCACGTCGTCGATGCCGGCGCCCGGCACCCTTGGCACGGCTGACAACCCGAGCGCGGCCATGCGCTCGGCCACCCCGGCGGCCGTCCTCTTCGGATGGGCCATCGGTCGGCCCGCCAACGTCGCCAGGCTCAGCTCCGGGTGGGCCTCGCAGACGCGAGCCTGCAACGCCGGCGTCATCACGTCGTCGACCTCGCGGATCTTCGGCAGCAGGTTGAACGCCTGCTTCGACATGCCCGACGCCTCCGGCCACGCCGCCCACGACAAGGCCCGGCGGACCGGCGCAGGGAACACCGAGCTGCGCCGAGGCCCGATAGCGCGTCGGGCGGCGACGTCGCAGGCGCGGGACCCGGCCTCGGGCAGCCCGATCGGGATGTCGATGGCGACCACGCCGTCGCCGACCACGCCCAACACGTCGCGGAACGTCGGCGCCACGACGACGAACTCGTCCGTCGCGACGACCCATCCGCCTCGGCACCCGTCGACCCCTGCGGCCAGCACAGTCCTCTTTGTACTGTGTGCTCCGTGGATGGCGGACCCGAGACGCGGTACGCGCGCAGTGGCGACATCCACATCGCCTACCAGACGCTCGGCACCGGGCCCATCGACGTCGTGTTCGTGTCCGGCTGGGCCAGCCACGTCGAGGGCATGTGGGAAGGGCGCTGGCTTGCCCGCCCGCTGCGCCGCATCGCCGAGTTCAGCCGGCTGATCGTCTACGACAAGCGCGGCACCGGGATGTCGGACCCGGTCCCCGTCCGCGAGCTGCCGACGCTGGAAACCCGGGTCGACGATGTCCGCGCCGTGCTCGAGGCGGTGGGCTCGGAACGGGCCGCGCTGGTCGGGGCCAACGAGGGCGGGGCCGTGGCGCTGATGTTCGCCGCACTGCATCCCGACAAGACCGCGGCGGTGGCCCTGATCAATGCCAGCGCCTACGCGCGCCAGGACCCGTCGACGCCGTGGGGCGTGCCCGACCACATCCTCGAACGGCGGACCGCCGAGATGCGCGACCGGTGGGGCGTCGACGCCGGCTCCGGTCCGCCCGACCGCCTGGCCCCGTCGATCGCCGACGACCCGGAGTTCGTCCGCTTCTTCCGCCACTACCAACGGCTCTGCGCCAGCCCCGGCGTGGCCGCGGCACTGGCCGGGACCGTGTTCACCGACGACGTGCGCCCTGCGCTCCCGCTCGTCCAGGCGCCCACCCTGGTGTTGCACCGAGCCGGCAACCGGGCCCTCGACACCCGCCACGGGGAGTACATCGCAGAACGGATCGCCGGGGCGCGCTATCTCGAACTGCCGGGCGACGACCACCTCTGGTTCTCCGGCGACACCGACGAGGTGGTCGACGAGATCCAGGAGTTCCTCACCGGCGTGCGCCGACCGGTGCCGGCCGAGCGGGTACTCGCCGCGGTGCTGTTCACCGACATTGCCGACTCGACCCATCTCGCCGCCACCCTTGGCGACCGGCGCTGGCGGCAGATCCTCGACGAGCACCACGCGCTCATCCGCCGCCAGCTCGTCCGCTTCCGCGGCGTGGAAGTGAAGACCACCGGCGACGGGTTCCTCGCCACCTTCGACGGTCCGGCCCGAGCTATTCGCTGCGCGGTCGCCATCAGGGACGCCGTTCGGTCGCTCGGCATCGAGATCCGGGCGGGCCTGCACGCAGGCGAGATCGCACGCCACGATCAAGACGTCAGCGGGATCGCGGTGCACATCGGCGCCCGCGTCACCGACCTGGCCAAGGCGGGCGAGGTGGTCGTGTCCTCGACCGTGCGGGAGCTGGTCGCCGGCTCCGATATCGGGTTCAGCGACCGGGGCGAGCACGACCTGCGCGGCGTGCCCGGGACCTGGCGGCTCTACGCGGTCGACTCCGCGTAGAAGAACCGGCTCTGCGAGCGCAGGAACTCGACGATCATCTCGGGCGCCTTGTCGGGCGAGCCCGCATCGAACGGGGGCTGCGGGTCGTACTCGATGCCGAGCTGGATCGCCTGCGCCACTTCATCGCCGGCCACGCGGGCCACGAGGGTGAGGGCCATGTCGATGCCGGCGGACACGCCCGCGGCGGTGACGGTCTTGCCGTCGAACACGACTCGCTCGGCGGTGGGCCGAGCGCCGAGCTTGGCGAGCTCGTCCATGGCGAGCCAGTGGGTCGTCGCCTGCTTGCCGTCGAGCAGCCCGGCGGCGGCAAGGAGCAGGGAGCCGGTGCAGACCGACGTCGTCCACGTCGTGGTGGCGTCGATCCGACGGAGCCAGTCGAGCGTCTCGGCGTCGTCCATCACGTCGGACTGCCCAGGGCCGCCGGGGACGAGGACGATGTCGGCCCGCTCGACGTCGCCGAGCGCGGCGTCGGCGGTGATGGCGAGGAAGGACGTGTCAGTGCGGGCCGGGCCCGTCGTCTTGGCCACGAAGGTGACCTTGTTGCCGGGTACCCGGCTCAAGACCTCGTAGGGGCCGATGGCGTCGAGGGCGGTCAGGCGGTCGAACACGAGGATGGCGATGTCCATGTGGGTTCCTTCGGGTTAGGCGCTCGCGGCAGTGCGAAAGCGTCGGCGGTATTCGGCGGGGGAGAGGCGCAGGGAGCGGAGGAAGCTGCGCCGCATGGTCTCGGCGGTGCCGAAGCCGCAGCGGCGCGCCACGGCGTCGACGCCCTCGTCGGTCTCCTCCAGCAGTCGGCGGGCTGCTTCCAGGCGGACCTGCTCGACATAGCGGGCGGGCGTCACGCCGATCTCGTCGCGGAAGCTGCGGGCGAAGTGGCGCTCGCTCATGCCCGCGCGCGCCGCCATCGTCGAGACGGTCAGGTCGGCGTCGGGGTGGTCGGCAACCCATTGCTGCACGAGGCGCAAGCCGTCGCGCTCGGCGAACTGGGCGCTGAGTTGGGCGCTGAACTGGGACTGGCTGCCGGGCCGGCGGAGGAAGAGCACGAGGCGGCGGGCGATGGCCAGGGCCGCGTCGCGCCCGAGGTCGTCCTCCACGAGCGCCAACGCCAGGTCCATCCCCGCGGTGACGCCGGCCGACGTCCAGACGTTGCCGTCGCGCGTATAGATCGGGTCGGGGTCGACATCCACGTGCGGATAGACGCGGGCGAGCAGGTCGCAGGCCGACCAGTGCGTCGTCGCCCGCTTGCCGTCGAGCAGGCCGACTTCGGCGAGCAGGAACGCGCCCGAGCAGACGGAGGTGATGCGCCGGGCTCGTCGGGCCAGTCGGGCAATGCCGATCAGCAGCTTCGGGTCGCGCATGGCCTCCGCGGTGCCGTTGCCTCCGGCGACCACCAGCGTGTCGGGGGCGTGGCGGACGTCGCGGACGGCGGCGTCGGGGACGAAGAGGAGGCCGCTGGAGGTGGGGCAAGGGACGCCGTCGGCAGTGGCGAGGGTGATGGCGTACTCGTTGCGGCCGGTGTGGTCGTTGGCGGCGGCGAAGACCTCGACCGGGCCGGTGACGTCGAGGCTCTGTACGCCGGAGAAGGCGACGACGACGATGCGGCGGGCGGTCACGCAGTCATTGTGGGGTGCCGGCCTCGATGGCGGCAATGACGAATATCCCACCATTTCTGCCACCCCTGCGGCGGACCGCGTCGGGGGTGAAGAATGCGGCCATGATCCGCATGGGCCTCCAGATTCCGAACTTCACCTATCCCGGCGTCGCCACCGAGGACTTGTTCGAGCGGGTAGTGGACATCGCGGTGACGGCAGAGGAGTCGGGCTTCGACTCGGTGTGGGTGATGGACCACTTCTTCCAACTGCCGCTGTTGGGACCGCCCAGCAACGAGATGTTCGAGGCCTACACGCTGTTGGGGGCGCTGGCGGCGCGGACGCAGCGGGTGCGGCTCGGGACGATGGTGACCGGCAACACCTACCGGAACCCGGCGCTGCTGGCCAAGCAGGTGACCGCGCTCGACGTGATCTCGCGGGGCCGGGCGATCTGCGGGCTGGGGGCGGCGTGGTTCGATGTCGAGCACCAGGCGCTGGGGTTCGCGTTCCCGTCGGTGAAGGAGCGGCTCGACCGGCTTGAGGAGGCGGTGCAGATCTGCCGGGCGATGTTCACCCAACCGGTGTCGACGCTCGAGGGCCGCTACTACTCGATCGTGGACGCCTACAACTCGCCGCCGCCGGTCACGCCTGGCGGGCCGCCCATCCTGATCGGCGGGAGCGGCGAGAAGCGCACGCTGCGGATGGTCGCCCAGTACGCCGATGCCTGCAACATCTTCGGCGGGCCCGCCGAGATCCACCGGTTGGTCGGCGTGCTGGAACGGCATTGCGCCGACGTGGGGCGGGACCCCTCGGCGATCACCAAGACCCGGCTGGGGACGCTGGTCGTGGGGTCGACGTTGGCCGAGGCGGAGGCCAAGTTCGCCGACATGCTGTCGCAGCGGGGCATGGACGTGGCCGCGCTGCCGGCGGAGGTCTTGGAGCAGGTGCGGGCCCGGGTGCACGTCGGCGGGCCGGACGAGATCGGCGAGCAGGTGGCCGAGCTGCTCGACGCCGGGCTCGACGGGCTGATCTTCAACATCCCCGACGCCCACGACCTCGACTCCGTGCGCGCCGCCGGCGAGATCCTGGCCAAGACCCTCGGCTAATTCCGAACTTTGAACGCTCAGCCCGCCCTGGGCGGGCTGAGCGTTCAAAGAATGCGGGGCGGCGGGAGCGTCAGGCGAAGCCGCCGGTGATGGTGACGACCTCGCCGACCGAGTACGACGCCTCGTCGCCCGCGAGGAACGCCACGAGATTGGCGACCTCCTCGGCCCGGCCCAGGCGCCCGAGGGGCGTCCGCATGGTGAGCATGGCGCGGACCATGTCGTCGAAGTCGCTGAGCAGCGGCGTGTCGATGTAGGCGGGCGCCACCGCGTTGACCCGGATGCCGAGCGGGGCGACCTCGGCCGCCACCGCCTTGGTGAACATGACGATCCCGCCCTTGGCCGCCGAGTACTCGGGGGCGGTGGGGATGCCGGTGAGGCCCGCGATCGAGGCCATGTTGACGATGCTCCCGCTGCGCCGCGGCTCCATGTGGCGCAGGGCGGCGCGGGTGCAGTGGAAGGTGCCGTAGAGGTGGACCTTGAGCATGCGGTCCCACTCGGCGTCGGTGAGGGTCGACGTGGCCTCGATCGGCACGACCTCGCCGCCCGCCATCCGGGCCGCCATGTTGGCCACCGCCCGATCCCGCACCTCGACCCGCGTCGGCGCGATGCCGGCGTTGTTCACGAGGACGTCGATGCGTCCGTGCTCGGCCACCACCTCGTCGATGGCCGCGGTGGCCGCCGCGGAGTCGGCCACGTCGAACACGCTCACCCCGACCCCGCCACCGAGTTCGCCCAGCCCGCCCGCCACCAGCTCCGCGGCCTGGCCGTCCACGTCGGCCACCACGACCGTGGCCCCGTCTCTCGCCAGCCGCTCCGAGATCGCCGCGCCCAGCCCGGACCCCCCGCCGGTCACCACCGCCACCTTGCCGTCCATCCCAGCGACGCTAGGGCCTAGCCGACGATCGCGATCACCACGACCAGCAGCACCGCCACCACCGCAGGCAGGAGGATCAGCTCCGCCCGCTCAGAGAGCTGGATCGAAATGCGGGTGGCAGGCGAACGGCGATCGCGAGCGGGCTCCATGGTGCCTAGAAGGTACAGAATCGGCGGGCAAAATGCTACTTATAGACTATCGTCATACGGGCCCGGCACCCCCCAGGTACCTAGGAAGTACGAAAGATCATGGGATGACATCGGTATCCGCCACGAACCATGATGCGCCTCATAGTGTTCATGGGCGTGAGTCCTCGGCGCCGGGTGTCTTCAGCGGACCTGGTCGCGTTGCACGCGCCGCTGCTGGCTGCGGTCGGAGAGGCCATCTGCGCGCAGCGCCGAGCCCGCAAGCTCACCCAGCAGGAGCTGGCCGACCGCTGCGGCGTCCAGCGCGCCTATCTCAGCGCCCTCGAACACGGCACCCGCAATCCCACCCTGATCACGCTGTCGCGGATCACTGATGAGCTCGGGTGGTCGCTCACCGGCTTGATGCACGACGCCAACGTCTGACGCGCCAGGCCGAGCCCGCCTCTGGAGGACATAGGTACGCGTATCCGGTACCTATGTCCTCCAGAGCGGGAGGCGCGCGCCACGGGGCGAGGCGGGGAGCGGGGGAGCGCGGGTCGTAAGCTCCCGGCCGTGACTGAGCCGCAGGTGCCGGACCGCGTCCTGACGATCCCCAACGCCATCAGCGTCGTCCGCCTGGCCTGCATCCCCCTGTTCGTCTACCTCCTCTTCGGCGTCGACCCGCCCCGCCGCGTCGCGGCCGCCTACCTGCTCGCCGCCCTGGGCGCGACCGACTGGGTCGACGGCTACATCGCCCGCCACTTCAACCAGGTCAGCACCCTCGGCAAGGTCCTCGACCCGACCGCCGACCGGTTCCTGCTCGTCACCGCCGTCGTCAGCATCTACATCGACGACGCCGCGCCGAAGTGGCTCCTCATCGCCGCGGCCGCCCGGGAGCTCGCCGTCGCCGTCGCCGCCGTCGCCCTCGCCGCGGCCGGCGCCCGCCGCATGGACGTGACCTGGGTCGGCAAGGCGGGCACCTTCGCCCTCATGTTCGCCTTCCCGCTGTTCCTCGGCGCCCACTCGCCTGACCTCTGGTGGCAGGACGCGGCGAACATCCTGGCCTGGACCTTCGCCCTGCCCGGCCTCGTGCTCAGCTACTACGCCGCCGCCATGTACGTCCCGATGGCACGGGATGCCCTGAAAGAGGGACGGGTAGGGTCCACCACGTGAGGTCCACCACGTGAAGGCCGTGATCATGGCCGGCGGCGAGGGCACCAGGCTCCGCCCGCTGACCAGCAACCTCCCGAAGCCGATGATGACCCTGGCCAACCGGCCGATGATGGAGCACATCGTCCGGCTGCTGAAGGACCACGGCTTCGAGGACATCGTCGTGACCGTGGCCTTCATGGCCAACGTCATCCGCACGTACTTCGGCGACGGCAGCGAGTTCGGCGTCCGCATGGTGTACGCCACCGAAGAGACCCCGCTCGGCACCGCAGGCAGCGTCCGCAACGCCATGGACGAGCTCGACGAGCGCTTCCTCGTCATCTCCGGCGACGTGCTCACCGACATCGACCTCAGCGCCATCGTCCAGGCCCACGAGGACAAGCAGGCCCTCGCCACCATCGGCCTCAAGTCGATGGAGAACCCGCTCGACTTCGGCATCGTCATCACCCGCGAGGACGGCAGCATCGAGCGCTTCCTCGAGAAGCCCACGTGGGGCCAGGTCTTCAGCGACACCATCAACACCGGCATCTACGTCCTCGAGCCCGAGATCTTCGACTACATCCCCGAGGGCCGCCCGGTCGACTTCAGCGGCGAGGTCTTCCCCGCCCTCCTCGAAGCGGAGAAGCCGCTGTTCGGCTACGTCGCTGAGGGCTACTGGGAGGACGTCGGCACGCTGGAGGCCTACGTCGCCGCCCACCACGACGTGCTCGACGGCAAGGTGGAGATCGACGTCCCCGGATTCCGCCTGGCCGAAGGCGTATGGCTGGGAGAGGGTGCCGAGGTCGACCCCAAGGCGCGGGTCGACGGCCCCGTCGTCATCGGCGACTACTGCCGAGTCGACGCGGGCGCCCACCTGGCCCAGTACACCGTGCTCGGCTCGAACGTGCGGGTCGGGGCCGACGCCTATCTCGAACGGGCCGTCGTGCACGACAACGCCTATCTCGGCGCCGGCGTCCGCCTACGCGGCTGTGTCGTGGGCCGCAGCTCGGACCTGCGCCGCGGGGCCAGGGCCGAAGAGGGCGTGGTGCTGGGCGAGGAGTGCTTCGTCGGCGAGCACGCGGTCATCAACCCGAACGTCAAGGTGTACCCGTTCAAGACGGTCGAGGCCAACGCCATCATCAACTCCTCGATCGTCTGGGAGAGCAGGGGAGCGCGCAACCTCTTCGGCAAGCTCGGCGTGGCCGGCCTGGCCAACGTCGACATCAGCCCCGAGCTCGCCGTCCGCGTCGCCATGGCCTACGGCACCACGCTCAAGAAGGGCGCCACCGTCACCTGCTCGCGCGACTCCAGCCGGGCCGCCCGGACCCTCAAGCGCGCCGTGATGGTCGGGCTCAACGCGGTCGGCGTGAACATCGACGACCTCGAACTGGCGACCATCCCGGTCAACCGCTTCGAGACCCGCACGTTCCGCAGCCAGGCCGGCATCACCGTGCGCCTGGCGCCGGACGACCCCGAGTCCGTCGTCATCCGCTTCTTCGACTCCCAGGGCCTCGACATCCCCGAGACGACCCAGCGCAAGATCGAGCGCCTCTTCTACAGAGAGGACTTCCGCCGGGTCATGGCCTCGGAGATGGGCGACATCGGCTTCCCCGCCCGCGCGCTGGAGCACTACACGAACGCGCTGATGCAGACGGTCGACGTCGACGCCATCAACTCCTACGGCTTCAAGGTCGTGCTCGACTACGCCTACGGGTCGGCCAGCTTCGTGATGCCGAACGTGTTGGCCAAGCTGGGGGCCGACGTCTTGTCGGTCAACCCCTTCGCCTCGACCGCCGGCATCGCCACCTTCGACCGGCACGCCGCCGCCCAAGGAGTGGCCAACCTGGTGCGGGCCGGCGGCGCCCACCTCGGCGCGGTGATCGACCCCGACGGCGAGCACATCACGCTGGTAGACGACAGCGGCCACATCCTCTCGGACAACGACGGCCTCTTCGTCCTGCTGAGCCTCGTCTGCCAGACCCAGGAGCGGCCCCGCGTCGCCGTCCCCGTCTCGGCCAGCCGCTGCGTGGAGGAGGTCATCGCCCGCCACGGCGCCGAGCTGGTGTGGACCAAGCTGTCGACCCCGCACCTCATGGAGGTCGCCAACACCCAGCGGGTCAGCTTCGCGGCGAGCCAGGAGGGCGGCTACATCTTCCCCGCCTTCCTTCCTGCCTACGACGCCGCCGCCACCCTCGTCCACACGCTCCACATGCTCGCCACCACCGGGCTGCGCCTCAGCAAGATCGTGTCGACGGTGCCGCGGGTCCACATCGCCCATGAGGGCGTGATGACCCCGTGGGAGCAGAAGGGCCTCGTCATGCGCACGCTGGTCGAGCGCAACAAAGACCGTGAGGTGGTGCTGGTCGACGGCGTCAAGATCCTCCACGACGATGGCTGGGCGCTGGTGCTGCCCGACCCCGAGGAGCCGCTGACCCACGTGTGGGCCGAGGCGTCCACCGACAGCGACGCCCGCTCGCTGGCCCAGGAGTACGCGCGCCGAATCCGTCAGCTGATGCGCTGAAATACGGAATGTGCGCAGGCGCCCGTCACTCGTCCTCGTCGCGGTCTTCGCCGTCCTGGGGTTCCTCGTCGTGACGGCCATCGCCTCGGCCCAGGCGGGCAAGAAGCAGGCCGAGCCCCGCAAGGCCCAGTTGATCAAGCTGATCCAAAGCCGCCGCTCGCTGCTGGCGGACCTGGACAAAGACGTGCGGGCGTTGCGCGACGACGTCGCCGACGCGCAGCGGGCCGCCCGCGAGACGAGCAGGCTCGACACCGAGCGGGCGGCCCGGCTCGACGACCTGGCCGCGGCGGCGGGCACGACCGCGATGCGAGGGCCGGCGGTCGTCGTGCGCCTCTCGGACTCCGACAAGCAGCCGGAGAACCCCGAGGACACCGGCGCCTACCGGATCCGCGACGCCGACCTGCAGCTCGTCGTCAACGCGCTGTTCGCGTCGGGCGCCGAGGCGGTGTCGGTCAACGACAGCCGCATCGTGGCGACGACGCCGATCCGCGCCGCGGGCGACACCATCATCGTGAACTTCCGCCCCCTCACGCCGCCGTACACCGTCGCCGCCATCGGCGCCGACAAGGAGGCGTTCGAGGACTCCGAGATCGCCAAGCGGTTCAACCGCTGGCAGCGCCTGTTCGGCCTCGGCTTCCGCGTGAGGGAGGACACCGTGACGATCCCCGCCTACACCGGCAGGGTGGGGATCACCACCGCCGAGCCGAACGAAGGGGACTGAGAAGATGCTTGCGCTGTTCGGCCTGATCGTGGGCGCCCTGGTCGCGTTCCTGCTGCGACCGACCGTGCCGCAGGACCTGAGCCGATACGTCGCCATGGCCGTGGTCGCGGCAATCGACTCGGCGCTGGGCGGCACCCGGGCTTATCTCGAACGCACCTTCAACGACCGCGTGTTCGTCATCGCGTTCGTCTTCAACGCCGCCCTCGCCATCTTCCTCGTGTGGATCGGCGACCAGCTCGCCGTCGACCTGGCCACCGCCGTCGTCGTGGTCTTCGGCGTGCGCATCTTCCAGAACCTCGCTGCCATCCGGCGGCGGGTGTTCGGCGGATGACCACGGTCGCACCCCGCCTGCGCGCCCTGGCGACAGGGCCGCTGTTCGTGCTCGCTGTCACCGGCCTGGTCGGCTTCCTCGTCGTCTCGCAACTGCGCGGCACCCAGCCGTTCTCGCAGCGCCTGGCCAACGAGTCCGAGGGCGACCTGGCCCGCATCCTGGCCGGCCTGAACACCGAGGCCGACGCGCTGCGGGAGGAGATCGCGACCCTCAAGCTCCAGCTTCGCGACCTGGAGACCAGCACCCGCAGCGACGAGGCGGCCCAGAAGTCGGCCGAGGACCAGCTCCGCACGCTGGAGGTGCTGGCCGGCACCGTCCCCGTCGCCGGGCCGGGCATCGCCCTGACCGTCGACGACCCGGGCGGCAACGTCCGCTACGACTCGCTCATCGACATCGTGCAGGAGCTGCGCGACGCAGGCGCCGAGGCCATCGCAGTCAACGGCAGGCGGGTCGGCGTGGCGTCGGCCTTCGCCCAGAGCGGCGGCAAGGTGACCCTCGACGGCGTGGCGCTGGCGTCGAACTACCAAGTGCTCGCCATCGGCCAGTCGGCGACCCTCGAAGGCGGCCTCAAGATCCCCGGCGGCATCCTCGACACCCTCGCCGCGCTGCGCGACGTGCGCGTCGACCTGCGCCGGTCGGACCGCCTCGATCTGCCCGCCCTGGCCAAGCCACCGTCGTTCCGGGTGGCGCGTCCGGTAAGTTCCAGCCCATGAACGTGCCCGACGATCTCCGCTACACCTCGGACCACGAGTGGGCCAAGCTCGAGGACGGCAAGGTCCGCGTCGGCATCACTGACTACGCCCAGGACGCGCTGGGCGACGTCGTCTTCGTGCAGTTGCCCGAACCGGGCACGTCGGTGGAGTCAGGCGCCACGTTCAGCGAGGTGGAGTCGACCAAGTCGGTGTCCGACATCTACGCCCCGCTGGCCGGCACCGTCATCGAGGTCAACACCGAGTTGGCCGACGCGCCGCAGCGCCTCAACGAGGACCCGTACGGCGAGGGGTGGATCTGCGTCATCGAGCCCACCGACGAGTCGGCGTTCGAGTCGCTGATGGACGCCGAGGCCTACACGAAGCTGATCTCGGACTGAACGGGGCCCCAAGACCGTGACCGGCGTGTTCTGCAACAAGTGCGGGCACAAGAACCCCAGCGGCTCCAACTTCTGCTCGTCGTGCGGCGCGCCCCTTGAGCTGCCGTCGGGCGACGACACCACCATCACGCTGATGCCGGCCGACGCAGGGCTCGACTCGCCCGAGGAGGAGGTCACCGTCGCCATCGACGACCTTCCGGAGGGCACCGGCATGCTGCTGGTGAAGCGGGGCCCGAACGTGGGATCGCGGTTCGTGCTCGACGCCGAGGTCACGCGGGTGGGACGCCATCCCGACAGCGACATCTTCCTGGACGACATCACGGTCTCGCGCCGCCACGCCGAGTTCGTCCGCCAGGGCCCCGGCTACGTGCTGCGGGACACCGGCTCGCTCAACGGCACGTACATCAACCGCGAACGGATCGAGCAGGCGTCGCTGTCGACCGGCGACGAGGTCCAGATCGGCAAGTTCAAGCTCGTCTTCGTGACTGCGCCCGGCGAGGCATGACGGTGGGGGAACGGGCCTACCTGTCGATCGGCGAGGTGCTCTCGCTGCTCAAAGACGAGTTCCCTGACATCACGATCTCGAAGATCCGCTTCCTCGAAAGCCAGGGCCTGCTCGACCCGGAGCGCACCCCGTCCGGCTACCGCAAGTTCTACGACGCCGACGTCGAGCGGCTGCGCTGGATCCTCCGCCAACAGCGCGAGCACTTCCTTCCGCTGAAGGTGATCAAGGGCCGCTTGTCGCCCGGCGAGGCGGCGGCTCCGTCAGGCCCGGAGGAGCAGGCCGAGCCGGTCGTCGCCTCGGCGGGCCCTGAACCTCAACCTGAACCCGAGCCTGAGCCCGTCGCGGCCCCTGCTCCCGCTGCTTTTGCCGCCCCCGCTGCTGCGCCCGCTTCGGTGTCCCCGCCCGCGGCCCCGGCCCCGGAGCAGGCCGCGCCGTTGGTCCGGCGGTCGGTGATGCCGGTGTTCGCCGACGAGCCGGACGGCGGCGGCCACAGCCTGACGATGGACGACCTGTCCGAGGCCAGCGGGCTGACCGTGTCACAGATCAAAGAGCTCGAGGGCTACGGCCTGCTGGGCGGGCGGATCGTCGCGGGCAGCAACTACTACGACGACGAGGCGCTGGCGGTGGCCAACCTGGCCGCCGGGTTCCTGCGCTTCGGCGTGGGCGCCCGCCACCTCAAGGCGTTCAAGAGCGCGGCCGAGCGGGAGGCGGGCCAGTTCGAGGCCATCGTGCTGCCGCTGTTGAAGCAGCGGAACCCCCAGGCCCGTCAACAGGCCCTCGACACGCTCGAGGAGCTGTCGAAGCTGGCCGAGGGGCTGCGCTCCGCGCTGCTGCGGCAGGCACTGCGGGACATCGCAGGCCGCTGAGCCGCAGGTGGCGCCGCGGGTCCTGATCTCGGCGGAGGACCTCAAGGCCGGGGTCGCCCGGCTCGGCGCCGAGATCTCGGCCGACCACGCCGGCGGCGTCGTCCTCGTCTCGGTGTTGAAAGGCAGCGTGCCGTTCATGGCCGACCTGGTTCGGCGCATCACCGTTCCCGTTGAGATCGACTTCCTCGCGGTGTCGTCGTACGCCGAGCACACCGGGCGGGTGCAGATGGTCAAGGACCTCGACACCGACATCTTCGGGCGGGCGGTGGTCGTGGTCGAAGACGTCGTCGACACCGGCCTCACCCTGACCTGGCTGACCAACACCCTGCGGGCGCGCCAGCCGTCGTCGCTGCGGGTCTGCGCCCTGCTCGACAAGGCGGTGCGCCGCATCGTGCCGACCCCGCTGGACTACGTCGGCTTCGAGGTGGCCGACGAGTTCCTGCTCGGCTACGGCCTCGACTTCGGCCAGGTGTACCGCAACGTGGACTGCGTCGTGGCGGGCGATTTGGAGGTGCTCGCGGCCGACCGACTTGCGTACGTCGAACACTTCTATCCGGGGTAGGGTGCGACGCATGGTGGAGATGCAGCTCCATGCGGTCCGGGTTGAGCTTCCGACCAACAACCCGGTGGTGCTGTTGCAGGAGGTCGGGGGCGCGCGGCGGACGTTGCCGATCTTCATCGGCCCGCCCGAGGCGACGGCCATCGCCTTCGCCCTGCAAGGCGTGACGACGTCCCGGCCGATGACCCACGACCTGATGCGCAACATCCTCGTGGCCCTGGGCGTGACCGTCGAGCGGGTGGTCATCACCGAGCTGCGCGAGGGGACGTTCTATGCCGAGCTGCACCTGACCCAGGGCGGCCGCAGCGAGATCATCTCGTCCCGGCCCTCCGACGCCATCGCCTTGGCCGCCCGGCTGGGCACGCCGATCTTCTGCGAGGACGACCTCATCGACGCCGAGGGCATGGTCCTGCCGCCCGACGAGGCTGAGGACGAGGACGAGACGGACGGCGACCCCGAGGAGATCGTCGATCAGTTCAAGAGCTTCATCGAAAACGTCAGGCCCGAAGACTTCACCTCCTGACTGCTCGACCCTCCGCTGTCATCCTCGACCTCTCGACCTCTCGACCTCTCGTTGACGGCGCGCGCGCACGGGCGTACCCTGTGACTACACCCGCGTAGTTACGCGGTCGTACTTCACGAGAGGACTTCCCCATGTCCGAAGAGGGCTTCCGCGGGCCGCAGGTCTGCAAGATCGTCGGGATCACCTACCGCCAGCTCGACTATTGGGCGCGTACCGACCTTCTGAAGCCGTCCATCTCGGACGCGCGGGGGAGCGGCACCCAGCGGGTGTACTCGTACTCGGACCTGCTGAAGCTCAAAGTCATCAAGCAGCTCCTCGACGAGGGCATGTCGCTCCAGAAGGCCCGCTCGGCCATCCAGGCGCTGGAGGAGTCGGGGGCCGATGCCGCCGCCGCCCATCTCGTGCTGAACGGGGCCGATTCGCTGCTCACCTACAACGACGGGCAACTGCTCGACCTCCTCAAGGGCGGCCAGGGGGTGCTCAACATCGTCCCGCTGGCGGGGGTGGTCGAAGAGCTCCAGGCCGCCATCCACGAGTTCCGCCCGCCGACCCCCGCCGGGGCCGATGCGACGGAGCAGACCTCGGAGCCCGCGGCGGTCCCGAAGGCGGGCACCGGGGGATAGTCCTGACCGAGCCGGCGTTGCCCCACCAGGCGATCCGCTTCGCCCACAACTCGGAGCGACAGTTCGCCAAGCTGCTCGACTTCTACGGCATCGCGTGGGAGTACGAGCCCAAGGAGTTCGTCTTGGAGTGGGACCGCGACGGCCAGGCGACGCAGGCGTTCCGGCCCGACTTCTACCTGCCCGCCTACGACCTGTTCATCGAGATCACGACGCTCAACCAGAAGCTCGTGACCAAGAAGAACCGCAAGATCCGCCGGCTGCGCGAGCTGCACCCTGAGGTGAACGTGAAGATCTTCTACCAGCGCGACTACCTCAACCTCTTGGTGAAGTACGGGCTTGAGGCGCCGTCGCAGATGGTCGACACGACCGAGACCGTCTCCCTGCCCGACCTCCTCACGGGCTGACTGGCCTGCAAGGCTGCATGCAATGAAGAAGTTCGTGCTCATCGGAGTGGCGGTCGTCGCGGTGCTCGTCGTCATCGGCGTGCTGGCCGGGCCGCAGGACGGGGACAACGGCGACAACGGCGGGAACGGAAACGTCACCGTCGAGGGCGAGGTGTCGACCGAGGCCGCCGCGGCCGGGTGCCTGCCGGTGCAAAAGGCTCGGCTCCCAGGCCCCAAGGAGGCGCCGAAGCACGTCAACGGCGACGTCGACTACAAGGACGTGCCTCCCAGCTTCGGGGACCACTCGCCCCGCACCCTTCGCAACGCCAAGCGGTTCTACTCCCGCGAGGACAACCCGCCGCCGGAACCTGCCGTGCACAACCTCGAGCACGGGCTGGTGGTCGCCTGGTACGACAACGAGCTGCCCGACGACGAGGTGGCCAAGCTCGAGGCGCTCTCGCAGGGCGCAGGCAGCCGGTTCGTGGCCGTGCCGTGGACCCGCGAGGTGTTCGAGGACGACCGCCATTTCGTGCTGACCGCGTGGGGAGTCACCCAGCGATGCCGGTCGGTCGATCCCACCGTCGTCGAGCAGTTCATCGAGGACCACGCCGACACCCTGGCCCCCGAGAAGGGGTACTCCGTCTAGGGGTTGGGCGCATTCGCGGGTAGGCGTTTCCCCGCCCATAGGATCGGCGGCGGATGACCCTCCGCACCTCGCCGCTCGACGCCGCCCACCGCGCCCTGGGGGCCAAGATGGTCCCGTTCGGCGGTTGGGAGATGCCCCTCAGCTATCCGGCCGGGACGCTGGCCGAGCACCGGGCCTGCCGCACCGCCGCCGTCGCCTTCGACGTCAGCCACCTGGGCACGGTCCGGGTCACCGGCGCCTCGGCGTTCAAGCACCTCAACGCCACGCTGACCAACGACCTCGGCCGGATCGGCCCCGGGCGCGCCCAGTACACCCACCTGCTGGACGAGGCGGACGCCTCGGTGCTCGACGACATCATCGTCTGGTGGGTCTCTGAGGACCGCTTCGACGTGATGCCGAACGCGTCGAACACCTCACGGGTGGTGGAAGCGGTCGGCGGCGTCGACGTGACCCACGAGCGGGCGGTCATCGCCCTCCAAGGGCCCACCGCGCGGGCCCGTCTGCGGGAGGTCGCCGGATCGGCGGCGGCCGATGTGCCCCGCTTCGGGGTGGCGCCGTTCGAGTGGCAGGGCATCGAGTGCGTGGTGGCCGGCACCGGCTACACCGGCGAGGACGGCGTCGAGGTCGCGGTGCCCGCCGACGATGCGCCTGCGTTCTGGCAGGCCGTGCTCGACGTCGGCGTGGAGCCCGCCGGTCTGGGCGCCCGCGACACGCTGCGGCTGGAAGCGGGCCTGCCCCTCCACGGGCACGAGCTCGGCCCCGGCATCACCCCCCTCCAGGCCGGCCTGGGCTGGGTTGTCAACTGGGACAAGGCCGGGTTCCGGGGGCGCGCCGCGTTGGAGGCCGAGCGCCAGCGGGGGGTCGAGCGGCTGCTGCGGGGCGTCACCGTCGAGGGCCGACAGCCGCCCCGCCAGGGCTATCCGGTCCTGGTCGACGGCAAGCCCGCGGGCGAGGTCACCAGCGGCAACTTCTCGCCGATGTTGGGCTACGGCATCGCGCTGGCCTTCCTGCCGCCCGACGTGGAAGTGGGCGCCGCTGTCGCCGTGGAGATTCGGGGCAAGCCGACCCCGGGCAAAGTCGTGAAGCCGCCGTTCATCGCCAAACAGAAGGGCAGTTGAGGTTGGGCCACTACGTCCCCCACACCGATGCCGAGCTCACCCAGATGCTCGAGTTCATCGGCCTCTCGTCGCTGAACGAGCTGTTCACTGCAGTGCCCGAGGCGATCCGGCTGGCAGGCGGCCTCGACCTCGCCCCCGGGCTCTCCGAGTTCGAGACCCTCGACGAGATGACGAGGCTGGCCGGTCGCAACCGCCCCTGCGGGCCCGACCTCGTCTGCTTTGCCGGGGCGGGCGCGTACGACCACGAGATCCCCGCCGCGGTGAAGCGACTGGCCTTCCGCTCCGAGTTCGTCACCGCCTACACGCCGTACCAGCCGGAAGTGGCCCAGGGCGTGCTCCAGGCCCTGTTCGAGTACCAGACGATGATCGCCCGGATGGCCGGCGTGGAGGTGGCCAACGCGTCGCTCTACGACGGCGCCAGCGCCTGCGTCGAGGGCATCAACCTGGCCGTCGCCGCCACCCGCAACCCGCGCGTCCTCATGTCGCAGGGCGTGCACCCGACCTGGCGGGAGGTCGTGCGCACCTACGCCGCCGGCACCGGCCACGAGATCGTCGAAGTCCCGCTCCGCAACGGCGTGACCGACTGGTCGCACCGTCTGAGCACCCGCTCCAACCATGGAAGTGCCCACTCTCAGAGTGCGAGCGCCGGCTCCGACCATTCGAGCGCCGACTCTGAGAGTGCGAGTGGTCACTCTGACAGTGCGAGCAGGGACTCTCAGGGTTTGAGCGGCAACTCTGACCGTTCGAGTGCCGACTCTCAGAGTGCGAGCGGTAGCTCTGACCGTTCGAGCAGGGGCTCTGACGGTGCGAGCGGCCACTCTGAGAGTGCCGGCGTGGTCCTGGTCCAGTATCCGAACCACCTGGGCTGCCTGGAGGACCTGGCCGAGGCGCGGCGGCTGGCGGACCGGACCGGCGCGTTGCTGGTCGTCGCCTTCGACCCGGTCGCCGCCGGCGCGCTGAAGACCCCGGGCTCGTATGGGGCGGACGTGGTGGTGGGGGAGGGCCAGCCCTTCGGCACGCCGCTGTCGCTGGGCGGTCCGTATCTCGGGCTGTTCGCATGCCGCATGGAGCACGTCCGCCGGCTGCCCGGCCGTCTCGTCGGCGAGACCGTCGACACCGAGGGCCGCCGGGCGTACGTGACCACCCTGCGCACGCGGGAACAGGACATCAGGCGGGAGAAGGCGTCCTCGAACGTCTGCACCAACCAGACCCTGATCGCAATCGTGTGCGCCATCCAGCTCGGCTGGCTCGGCACGTCGGGCCTGCGCGAGCTGGCCCTGCGCTGCGCCCGAGCCACCCGGTACACCCGGGACTCGCTGCTGGCCATCGACGGCGTCGAGCCGGTGGCCGACGCGCCGGTGTTCCGGGAGTTCGCCGTGCGGGCGCCGGTCGATGCCGAGACGATCGTCGAGCGGATGGCCGAAGAGGGCTTTCTGGCCGGGGTGCCGCTGGAGGACGAGTACGGCGGCGGGCTGCTGATCGCGGCGACCGAGCGCCGGACGAGGGACGAGATCGACCGGTACGCAGGAGCGTTCGAGAAGGTGATCCGATAGTGCGAGCGACCAGCATCCCGTTGATGGGCCGGGACGAGGAGCCCACCCTGTTCGAGCTGTCCGAGGAGGGTCGGAGCGCCTGGTCATTCCGTGAGCAGTCACTCCCAGAGTGGTCGCTCGAAGAGTTGGTGCCGGACTCGCACCGTGCGAGCGACCCGCTGGCCGTGGCCGAAGTGTCGGAGCGGGACCTGGTGGGGCACTTCACCCGGCTGACCCACCGGCAGTACTCGGTCGACCTGGGCGCCTACCCGCTCGGGTCCTGCACGATGAAGTACAACCCCAAGCTCTGCGACGACGCCGCGTCGCTGCCGGGCCTGACCAACGTGCACCCCGCCGCGCCCGCCGCGTTCACCCAGGGATGGATGGAGCTCCTGTCAGACCTGGCCGACGCGCTCTGCGCCATCACCGGCATGTCGGCCTGCACCCTCCAGCCGCCAGCGGGGGCGGCGGGGGAGTTGACCGGCCTGTTGCTGATGCGGGCGTGGCACGAGGCGCAGGGACGCCAGCGCCGCAAGATCATCATCCCGGACTCGGCCCACGGCACCAACCCGGCGTCGGTGACGCTGGGCGGCTACCAGACCGTCACGGTTCCTTCGGACGAGCGCGGCTGCGTCGACCTGGCTGTGCTGCGCGAGCAGCTCGACGAGGACGTGGCCGGGATCATGCTCACCAACCCGAACACGCTCGGCCTCTTCGAAGAGGAGATCACCGAGATCGCGGCCGCGGTCCACGAGGTGGGCGGACTGCTCTATTACGACGGCGCCAACCTCAACGCCATCCTCGGGGTAGTTCGGCCCGGTGACATGGGCTTCGACATTGTGCACATGAACCTGTACAAGACCTTCGCCGTCCCCCACGGCGGCGGCGGTCCTGGGGCGGGGCCGGTGGCGGTGTCGTCCCGGCTGGCCGAGTACCTACCCGGCCCGCTGCCTCGGCGGACGGGCGACGGACCGGATGCGGCATTCGAATGGTTCACGCCGGCCAAGTCGATCGGGCGGGTGCACTCGTGGCACGGCAATGCACTGGCGTTGGCCAGGGCGTGGTCCTACATCCTCGTCAACGGCGGCGATGGACTGCGCCGGGTCGCCGAGGCCGCGGTGCTCAACGCCAACTGGCTGCGGCATCGGCTGCGCGGGGTCTACGACGTCCCGTTCGACCGGCCCAACATGCACGAGTTCGTGGCGTCGACCAAGTCGCTGAAGAAGTCGGCCGGCCTGCGGGCCCTCGACGTCGCCAAGCGGCTGTTGGAGGAGGGCTTCCACGCGCCGACCGTCTACTTCCCGCTGATCGTGGAAGAGGCGCTGATGATCGAGCCGACCGAGACCGAGAGCCTTCAGACGCTCGAAGACCTGGCCGCCGCGCTGCAGCGGATCGCCGAGTCGCCCGAGGACGCCGCCCTCGCCCCCCGCACCACCCCGGTTGGCCGGGTCGACGAGGCCCGAGCGGCCCGACAGCTCATCCCGACATGGGACGCCAGGCCGAAGCCCGAGCCGGTCGGCGATCCCGCTGCCGACCGCATGGAGTCCCCGGCTGCAAGGATCGGCTGATGCCGAGCACCTTCTACTCAGTCGTGGTTGACGCCAAGGACCCTCGTCGGCTGGCCGAGTTCTGGTCGGCGGTCCTCGACTTCCCGATCGTCTTCGAGGACGAGGAGGAGGGCGAGTTCGCGATCGCCAAGGACAAGGGCACGCCCCCCGCGTTGCTGTTCGTGCGCAACGACGACGCCAAGCAGGTCAAGAACCGGGTCCACTTCGACCTGAACCCGACCGACCAGGCGGCCGAGGTCGAGCGGGTCCTCGCCCTCGGCGCCACCCGCGCCGATGTCGGCCAGACGGGGGAGGAGACCTGGGTGGTCCTCGCCGACCCCGAAGGCAACGAGTTCTGCATCCTCACGGCGCGCCCGCAGCACTCCACGACCTGACCGCCTGACCGCCTGACCGCCTGACCGCCTGGTCTCCTGATCGCCGCGGCCGGGCGAGCGGACCGTTCGGCGTCAGTCGGCAGCAGGCGCTGTGGCGGACGACTCTTTGGCCGCCTTCTCGGCGTAGTGGTTCGACACCGACTGCATCACCGCGCCCATCGCCTGGCCGATGAACTCGGGCCGGTTCTCGGCCGCCCAGTCCCGGCTCGAGGTCGTGGAGTCGGCCGAGCCCTGGAAGTGGGGGAAAACGTAGCGAGACAGGAGCTCGTAGCTGCGCCAGGTGCCTGGGCGGTCGGCCCACTCGTGCGCCATGTTCAGGAACGTGCCGAAGCCCCCCGACTGGTCGACGAGGCGCTGGATCTGGGCGATGGCATCGTCGACCGTGCCGATCACCGCGAAGCCGGACGCGTTCATGGCGT